>Ga0209935_1001370_pt1 | contig 39358 bp, 34 predicted proteins | sample ThiBio_1000_plan_2_FD_183958 | JGI IMG/M metagenome (GOLD analysis project Ga0209935, IMG submission 183958) | Wastewater bioreactor microbial communities from Cape Town, South Africa - Thiocy_cont_1000_plan (SPAdes) | ecosystem: Engineered > Bioreactor > Thiocyanate-remediating >...
TAGTTGTGTTGTTGGTGATCAATGTAATTTATTTACGAAAGGAATTGGTTTGACTATTAATGATATTTTACGGAATAAGATTCAATCGAATATATCATTTCTAAAGCAATCAGCTTTGATACAAACAACTGCTGGACTCACTATGATTATGTTTGTCATTGGTTTCATCAATGGCATCTTTTCTGTGATAACATTTTCTAATAAAGAATTAAGAAAAGTTGGTTGTGGAATATATTTATTAGCATCTTCAATTACTTCTCTCCTAACAATTACTATGTTTACAATGAAATTTTGGTTTGTTGTTCTTATTCAGTTACATTCAACTATTCGTTCATCGATTCTTCGGACAGATTGTGCCTTCATTGGTCCTGTTCTAAAACTTTGTTTATATTTAGATGGATGGTTAAATGCTTGTGTTGCTATCGAACGAACTGTGACTGTATCAAAAGGAGTTAATTTTGATAAGAAAAAGAGTAGACATGCAGCTCGATGGATTATTCTGATCTTACCTATTTTCATCATGGTTACTATTGTTAATGAGCCAATACATCATGAATTATTCGAACATACAACTCAGAAATATAATCCGATCAACATTAGTAATAATTTGGTAATGAATATACCAATGGAAAATGATACAACTGTTGAATATGAAAATGAATATAATGTTTTGTGTGTTATCCGATATTCTCGTTCTGTTCAAACCTATAATACAATTACTTTATTTATTCATCTTGTCATACCATTTCTAGTCAATCTTTTCTCTGCTTTATTCATTATTTTTGGTACAGCTCGACGACGATCAACTGCAAAAACCAATAAAAAATCCTTTAAAGAACATACTATCAATCAAATGCGTGAACATAAACAATTGCTGATCAGTCCTTTTATTTTGCTTCTATTAGCTACGCCTCGTTTAATCATGTCATTAGTATCTGGATGTGTCGATCCATCGGAAAATCCTTGGTTATATCTTTCTGGTTATCTCGTTTCATTTACACCGCCAATGCTTATCTTTACTGTATTTGTTCTACCTTCAGAACTCTATAGAAAAACATTCAAAGATTCAATAACACGATGGCGACAACGAACTCATCAATAATTTTGTTGTATTGCTTTGCTTTTAACGTTCGTGTGACTAATTAAAAATCATAATATATCACTTTTTTATTCATTCAAAACGCTTCATTGCTTGTATGATTCATCAAATGTTATCTACCTGTACGATCATTTTTCGATCACCAAAGGGGAAAAAACCATCTTCTCAATTGAAATTGCGTCTATTTAAATAGCACGTCGTTTAGTTTTTCTATTTTTTTTCTCTCATACGATGAATCGATCAATAAATCTCGAGACATTTTCACTGCTATGGTTAGATGCAAATGTTCATACAACAGCAGACAATATTAATTCACAAACTGTATTAAGACGTGCTATCAATTTCTTACGCATATTTGATCGAACCGATCAATGTGACCGATATATAAGAAATACTAAAAACGAAAAAATTGTGTTAATCATATCGGGACAATTGGGACGAGAATTTGTGCCACGTTTACATGATTTACCACAATTAAATTCAGTTTATGTTTATTGTTGGGACACGGACGGAAACAAACAATGGGCAAAGAATTATCCAAAGGTTTGAATTAAAAAAAGAACAAGATTATCAATAATTTATTAATTGTAGATTCAAGGAGTCTATAAAGATGTGAATAGACTCAGTCGACATATTATTAAAGATCAAAAAACTCGTGACAAACATGAAGATCCATTTTCCATGATGATTTTCAATCGATCGGATAATGAATGTACACATAAAAATCTCAAATCGGAAAATAATTCATTTATGTGGTTTCAATTACTCATCGAAGTTCTTCTCAATATGGGCAAACATGTCGAAGCAAAACAAGAATTAATTGAAATTTGTCGAAAACAATATGAAGGCAATCCCATTGAATTGACTATTATTGATCAATTTCAACGATCGTATGAAAATACAAAGGCTATTTGGTGGTATACACAAGAGAGTTGTATCTATCGTCTATTGAATAAAGCTTTACGTGTTCAAGATATTGATATGTTAGTTGTTTTTCGTTTTCTTATCAAAGATTTATTCGTTGAATTAACAAAAGAACATCAAAAATTTAAACATTCACAAAACGAACGATCTACTCGAGTATTTCGAGGACAATTAATATCTACGGATGAATTTACTCGTATTCAAGCAAGTATTGGTGATTTTATTTCGATTAATTCATTTTTTTCCGCAAGTCAAAGTCCCGAACGAGCACTTGAATTCGCTCGAACAGTTCCACCTAGTAAAGATATACAGCAAATTCTATTTGAAATTCAAATCGATGTTAGTCTATCGACCAAACCATTTGCCGATGTAAAACATTTAAGTCCATTTGAAGATGAAAAAGAATTCATTTTTATAGTTGGTTCAATATTTCGAATTACGCAAGTTGCATATGATTCTAAATATTCAATATGGAAAATTCATTTATCACTATGCAATGCTCATGATCGACATTTACAAGATCTACTAGCATTTTACAAAAAAGAAATCAGTCAAAATTCGACAGATGCTGTTTCGTTAAGTGATTTATTATTTAAAATGGGCGAGTATAATAAAGCGAATCAATATTATAATCAAACTTTAGCCGAACAATCGACATGTGCTCAATCGAGAGCGAATTGTTATTTTGGATTGGGAAATGTTGCAATTGCACAAGATAAATTCTCGAATGCACTTATTTGTCATACAACAGCTTTAGATTTGAAAAAGAAATTCTTAGCTAACAATCATCGAGATTTAGCATCGAGCTATAATCAAATCGGAGTGACTTATATGAAATTAGAAAATTATCAAAAAGCTTTCGACTACGTCAATCAAGCTTTTCAAATAAGACAAAAATGTCTTCATCGAAACGATCGAGATCTAGCCGAAAGCTATCGTGATATTGGACTTGTACAGTTTCGATTAAGACGAAATGATTTAGCGTTAGCCAATCATTTCGAAGCACATGATATTTTTACTAAGATTTTGCCGAAAGATCATCCTGATATTGCAGAAAATTTACGTTATATTGCTTATGTATATGGTGCTATTGGAGAATACAATATAAGTTTGAAACATTTGAAAAACGCTCTCAAGATCTTGAAACGGTCGTTGCCAGAAAATCATGCAGATATTGGAATGATTTTTGAAGCGATGGGTCATTGTCTGTATGCTCAAAATAATTATATTTCAGCACTTGATTGTTTCACTCGATCATTGACGATATTTCGCAAGTCCTTACCATCAACTCATGAGTCAATACAAAATGTTCAACAAAAGATCGAACGTACAAAAGCGAAATTATCACAATCATCGCATCGAAAAAAAGAATAAAAAAAATTGTTTATTTATATAATGATTATGGTTGATATAATTCAGTGCTATTTAAATAGCCAATATCAGGATTATATCCACCTGTAATGAGCACTTGTCCATTATTTAATAGAGATGCTGTATGAGCATATCGACCAGTATGTATACTTTGAGCAACACTCCATATACCTGTTGTAGGATCGTATATTTCTGTACTGTTTGTATATCCACTGCTAATTTTTCCTGCAACAACTAAGACTTTGCCATTTGATAGTAGAGTTGCTGTATAAGACTCTCGAGTTCTAGTCATATTCCCTGTAAGTGTCCATAATTCGGTTGATGGATCATATAATTCTGTACTTCTCAAAAATCCACCTTTTGATCCACCAGCTACTAATACTGTGCCATTTGCTAGTACAGTTGCTGTATGTTCTGTTCGAGTCGCAAACATATTTGTAGTGACCGTCCACATACGTGTTGATGGATCATACAGCTCAGCACTACTCAAAGAACTACTAGAACCATCTTCACCACCAGTTATTAGCACTTTTCCATTTGCTAATAAGCTATCTGTATGTTTGCGTCGAGCAGTATTCATACTTCCAGTAATTGCCCATGTTCCTGTTGATGGATCATAGATTTCAGCAGCACTCAAATATACACTGCCATCATGTCCGCCTGCAACTAAAATATTTCCATCTATTAACGTAGTTCCTGTATGATATCTTCGAGCGTAACTCATATTTGCAGCTAATGTCCATACGCCAGTCGATGGATCAAACAATTCAGTACTATTCAATGACTTGCCGCCAGTATATCCACCGGTTACAAATACTTGTCCATTAGCTAGTACAGATGCTGTATGATGAGCTCGAATATATGCCATACTATTGGCGATTGTCCACGATGCTGTTGATGGATCGTATATTTCTACGCTCTGTAGATATTTTGAATTATTGTATCCACCAGCAACTAACACTTCCCCATTTTTTAATAATGATGCTGTATGATAGTCTCGAGCAGTATATAAATCACCAGTATATAAATAACCTTTGAATGAAATATAAAAAACAATATCATGATATTTTATTTCGAAAACTCACCTGGTGTAACAGTAGACACAACTGTTGTTGTTGGCGCAGTTGTATTTGTGATTGTAGTATCCATTGATGTATAAACTGCTGCTGTTGTTGAAGCGATTGTATTTGTGATTGTGACCACTGTTGATGCAGAAACTACTGTTGTGTTCCTGATTGTACTTTCTAGTGTGCTAACTGTGGATGTTTGAGCTTTCGATTTCATGATACTGTATACAAGTGGAACAAAAAATGAAACACCAAATAGTCCAAATACAATAAATCCACTGATAATTTGACATGCAAGATATTTTTTCATCAGTTTATTCGAACATGCCATAATTATTCAAATGATCGTTGTCGAGCTAGAAAAAAAAATAAAAAGACATTGTTTGAATCGATTGCTCTATTTAAGTAATCAGACATCGGCATCCTTATCAGAATTTTTTTTCTTGAAAGTCAAACAAAAATAAATGACGAATATTTTAACTAAAATAACAAGTTCGTTTATTCTACAAAATCATTTGAAAGAACTCATTTGTTCGACTGCAATATGAAAACAATAACAAAAGATGATTGTTCAAGAAAAGTCTCTTATACAGTTAGCCACTATTAAACTAGATGAAAATTCACGATATGCGATATAATAGTGCTTTCGTGGACATACTTCGGTTGTGTCTCTTTGATAAGGTCATATAAGATTGATTTTTCTTCTTCTTTCTATCGTTCTTTTTCAAAATGTTATCAAGTAACGAACGCGTATTTGTTACAGTTGCAAATGGAAATATTGGAAATGATATTGTTCCCTTTTCTGAAAGAAAGGGTAACCATACTGTATCGATTGATGTGAGCCATTCAATTGTAAAATAACGAAAAATTACGCACAGTGAACTGCTTGGCTGATTTTGTAACAGATGGAGAGAGTAGATATTTAAGAGATAACGAGAATGTATCGTATATTTTTCAAAGCGAAACAAATCGTCAATACATCTACTCGTAAGTAGTTTTGTTTTATCAAGGATTATTTTACATTCACGTTATTTCACCTCTTCGATATATTAGTTTGCTACTAGTGGATTCTAATATACGTTTTTATTTTCTATATAGTTACACATTTCGTTTTGCCTTGTGAAAATATCGATGTCTACAAAGTAGCTGTATGTGGAGCTTCACTATTATGTTATCAATCATATGATATTTTTGGTCTGTGCGAATTCCTTGGTTGGTAATAGTTCCCTACCAATTATTTTGGAAGGTCTATTTAGTATAAGTCTTATGGTATGTGTTTACCGACAGAAACGACGAATGATTATTCAATTAGCTATTGTTTTTTTGTCGATTTGGATTACCACATGATTTTGGTTATTTCGTTTGTATTATCAAACAAAAGCTATTTATTATCTATCAACGATCACAAGTCGACAAAAAACGGTTCGTAAATGATTCAAACACTTTTACGCGAACATCCATTCCAACAAGCACATTTATGTGTAAAACGAAATTTAAACGTATTTACTGGATCTTCACCAAATGCTTGCAATTCATTGTTGCCTTCAGTTGAACATTGTAATAAAATATTCACTTTCTTATCACCATATACATAATTCAATGATGGAACTTCATTTGAATCAAATCCTGGATTCCATGAAGCACTTTCTTGTGTACCAAGAGTAAATGTTTCTTGTTCATTACCTGGAATTACGTAAATTCAATAAAATATAGAGCAATTAAATAGGAAACATACTTTGACAAACAGCTACACCAACACAACCACTTCCTTGAGAAAATGATCTGCATGGATTGAAACTATATTCTAAGAAAAGAAAAAAACAGAAAGATATTCTTTCAGAATATATTTTTAAAAATATACTAAAATTGGATACTGTTCGTGTGACTTCATCAGTATATGCAGCTTTCTCATCAGTTCGTCCAATAAAACTAAAATCAATGACACCTTTTCCTGGATATTCAAATCGACATGCATCAATTGAAGGTGGTGGAGTTGCTGTTGCTGTTGTTGTTGTCGTTGAAGTTATGCTTGAACAGCCATTCCAACAAGCACATTTATGTGTCAAACGACATATAAGAAGATTTGGCCGATCATCGCCTAAAACTTCAAATTTAGCTTCACCAGATGTCGAACATTGTAATAGAACTACAACTGTTCGTTCACCATTTGCATAACCAACTGAAGGAATACCCTCCGATCCGGGACCTGGAATCCATGCTGCGCTTTCTTGACTGCCAAGACTAGCGGACTGCGTTTCATCCGATGCAACTGTATAACATATTTTTTTATTATAAAAATTTGATTTCTGATAATTACCTTGACAGACAGCTACATTTTGGCAAGCAGATCCTTGTGAGAATGGTTTACATGGATTATAACTATACTCTAAAATCAATACATCTGATCATTGAAAATACTCAAGAATAAGCATACTATAATTTGAACTTTGTTGTGATGTATAATTAGTATATGTAGCTATTCCATCTCTGCGACCTAATGTCGTTAGATCAATAACACCCTTTTCCGAATCTTCTAATCGACATGGATGTAGTGTGGATGGTGTTGTTGGTACCATTGAAGTTGTTGTTGTTGTTATGGGTGGATCTATTAAAAATAACATTTTTGTGATTGTAGACTATTTGTTATTATACTCACTTGAACAACCATTCCAACAAGCACATTTATGAGATAAACGAAAAACAAAGAAAGTTGGATCATTTAAAACTTCAAATTCTTCCTCTCCAGATATTGAACATTGTAAACGAACAAGAGTTGTTCTAACACTTGCTGAATAAGTAATTGTTGCAGTATCATTCAATGCAGTACCAAGATTCCATTTTGCACTTTCTTGAGAACCCAAACTATATACGTGTATTCCATCTTTTGCAACTAAAATATATTTTGCAAAAGGAAAAATAACTACATTAAAATATGTACTTGCGCAAGCAGATACATTTCGACAGACGACTCCTTCAGAAAACGGTGTACACGGGTTGTAACTGAATCCTAAGAATAATAAATATTACGTATAAAATCTTAAGATACCAAATAAAATCGATATACCGTAATCAGATCCTCGTGCTGGAAATCTGTATTCATAAGCAGCTTCTCCATCTGTTCTACCAACTGTAGTTAAATCGATGATACCCTTTTCAGGATCTTCAAATCGACAGGGATTATCCGTAAGAACAGTTGTGAATAATAAAATGAAAACAATTGTTACTTGAATCATCGTTATAATACGTAAAAATGGTCTATTCATATTCTCATGTTAGTTTTATATATATATATACAGTATACTTATCTACGACAGTTCTTTTTCATATCGAACTTCGCACTTTGAGATAAGTATAATACTCAGGTTAGATGAATATAGAACATTCTTACATTTTAACCTATTTAGTTTATTTAGAAAAAGAAAAATCGTCTATGAACTCATTCTATTTGAACAAAGTGGATGGAAAAATAACTAGTATAATCTTTTTTGTTTATGTGTGTCAATCACAAAAGTAAAAATCTGCTACTATTTGTGATGATTTTCTACTTCATTTTAACAAGCATTCGTGTTCTTGGTACTTTCTCTTCTAGGATACTGTGATTTTTATCTTTTTCTTTTCGCTTGTCTTTACTATATCGTATCATCATTGTTTGGAAAGAAAACATGAGTCGCTGCCAACACTCTCAACATGTGAATCATTCATATTGTGAAATAACACGTCACTATATATGTAGATTTGACATATTCAAACATATTTTTTTGTTTTTATAATCATGACTTTTGATTCAATTGAATTAACTATCTGTTTGATTTTGATTAATATTATTTGTTTGTTGATTATATATCTGTAAGTGTTTGAATAGTATAAATCGACTCGAAAAGACAATCATATATCCATGTCATAGGTATTTGACACGCAATCATCAATATTCGAAAAAAACGTGATGTTTCTGGTCCACGACCATTGCCATTTTTCGGCACATATCTTCCACAATTTTACAGACCATTTCTCGAAACTGAAATGGAATGGTACAATAGATACGGAAATGTTTATGGGTACAATTTTTTTGAATACAAATCTCCTTGATTTTATTTCGTATTTATCTAATTCAGAATTTATGACGGCTCAAATAGCCAGGTATTGATCACAAATGGTCTCTACGTAGATGTGTAACAAAATGTTGATTTTCTATATGTGTATAGGACTTATCGTCGGCCAGTGAAATCGACACATTTAATTATGAGTAAACTTCTACCTTCTCTCGTCGGAGAAGAATGAAAACGTGTTCGTTCAGTCATTATACACCGACATTTACTAGTACTAAATTGAAAAAGATTTTTTTACACAATGACAAATTCATCGAATGACATGTTGAAGAAATTAGAACTTGAACTTGAAGCAACGAGAGAAAATACTGAAATCGATTTAAAAATATTATATGGCGACTATACAATGGATGTCATTGCTAAGTGTGCTTTTGCAACCAATACAGTTTCGAATTTTGTGAGCAATGCTACCAAATTATTTACATTTCCATTTTGGTGAAAATTTCTTGATTATGCTTTTCCAATGTGACTGCTAGATTCATTCAAATTTACGGTTCTACGAATGGATGCAATGGACTTCTTTCGTTCGATTACTATATCGGTCTTATTCGTCAACGACAAAACATCGATGAATATCATGATTTTTTAGAACTATTAATGACGAATTCAAGCGAGAATGAAATACTTCTGTTTTTTTCTCGAGTTGGTTTCGAAACGTCATCACAATTGTTAGCCTCTTGTTCATATTGTCTTGCACTCAATCCTGACTGTCAAGAGAAACTCTACAATGAAATTCGAGAACGAATGACGGCCCTTTACGTATTTACCTTTTGAAGCTGGACCAAGAAATTGTATTGGAATACGTTTTGCTTTGTTAGAAGTCAACATAGCTCTTTATTAAAGAGTTCTCTTAAATTTTCGTTTTTATTAAATCAAAAAGAACGAAAATTTCACTTCGATTTTTACCCGTCGGACGATCAATCCTACTTTGTAAAGAGATTATCGTTGCTGTTGAAAAACGATTTGAATAATAAAAAACAAAACGAATAATTACAAATCTCTACAAAGTTCGAACATCTATTAGTAATCATCATTGATTTACACATTTGATACTTACACCATATTAGTAATTTCTATGTGTATCTGTGCATCTTCTTTCTATTTATCAGCATACGTATTTCATGAGAGAATTGACATATAAGTACCGATGAATAAGATTAATTTTATAAGATGCATGCGTAATACACGCTGCATTTCGTTGAGAAAATGTCAGAGCGTATCTAAATTAAAAAGAAAGAAAACAAACAACTGCAAAAAAAACAAAACGTAAAATGAAGATTAAAAATAGAATTAATATTGTTTTTTGAAACTACGCCACATCTCATTTGATGTAGAAATTGCATTTTTTCCAAACAATTGTACGGCTTGTATACCATTTGTTGAGTATTTCTCTTGCCATTTTTTTTCAGTATTTATTGTGAATCCCTGGCATTGTTCATCGGAATTACAATGAGTTATACCATCAGTAATCGATAAAATACAATGAATATTTGTTTTATCTTGATTTTGAGGATGACTGTTGCATGAATAAACGTGATCATTACTGTTTGTATTCGAATTACTATCGAATACATATTGAAAATTATTTGTATTGGGACAAGTCGTTTTTCCATAGATAATTGGCGTATCACGAATGGCGTTTTGCTTTTCATAACTACTCCATTCTGTGAATGAACAATTGAATGGTTTTTCTCCGATTTTAGTTAAATGAACAGCAACTTGTCCATTTTTGTCATATTGTTTATGAAACCATTGAGCTGTTGTCATTGTATATCCACCACAATTTGGATCGGAATCACAATGAGCAAGAGCATCAGGAAATAGCATAATACACCATTCTGAACCACCCATATTTGCTGTATGATTTGTACATTTATATGTTGAACAATTCAAACATTGCCCATCGAATAAACGGACGTAATTCAAGTACTTACCATTTCTAGGAATAGACAAGACAAAAAAATTCTTGTTTTATCAATTATTATTTTTACTTTTTCTCTGATAATTCAACATCATTAACCGTTGCCCAACAGCAGATAAAACTCGTAAGAATAACTAAAGCAAATAATAATCTGTGTGCAGACATTTTTTTTCTTATACGTATACCAAATGATAAGTTCTTGTGTAAATCTGTTGTATTTATATTATCATACTCAACGAGCAAACAGGACGTAATCGCAAGAGATAAAAAAAAAAGACAGAGAGAGAGAATTAACAAACGAGAATATCCGACTGCTGATATGTATTTGGACATTTTTCTTCTATTAGATATATGTATGGTTATCGGAATAATTTTTCTTTCCTCTTTCTTTTTTTCTATTTGCGTACATTTTCTGAGGTCAAGTTCAAAGGAACATTCACTCGTTGACGTGATATCTACATAAGTTATAACATAATTTGCCACGCTCTGTATTTTTTTGTTTCATTTTAAAAAAAATTATCATTTTAAAGCACGACATTATGCCGTTGAAATGAATTCCAATTGTTCATAACGATTTTTGATAGCAAAAGCAGCTGCTTTTGGTTGACGTTGACGAGTGAAAAGACCTTTACGATTTAAACCACCTATACGTATTGTAGTTTGATCGGTAGCAAAATCAAACATATTCCAAGGCAATTCACCAATAAGAAACAGTATAGAAATCTTTTTGATAGTCTCCAGTAAACATAAACGATGGATCATTATGAAGGTCAGATATTGTGTCTGCTCCGTATTCGCTCACTATGACCGGTTTAGCTGGATAGAGTTTTCAAGTGTTCCAAAGGTCATTTACAACATTCATTGTCATTGTAATCAACTCTCACTTATATGTTTACTTCAGACATTTACACATTTGCATCTTCCAAATAATGCCATTAAACATGAAGGTGGTCGATATCTGGCTGAAGCATTAGAACATAATCAAGTAACATCGAACATACATATTTAATGTTACTGAGAATCAATTTTCTATTGTTTCAGACACTTACGGAATTGAATATTGGTTGTAATAAGATTTCAGATGAAGGTGTTCGACATCTTGCTGAAGGATTGCAATATAACACAGTAACATACAATATATGAAATCATTACGATTGAATATTGCTTTTCCATTGGTTTCAGTCGCTTGAAGCGTTGTATCTTAATGGAAACAAGATTGGAACTGATTGTTGTCAATATCTCACTGATGCATTCCGAAACAATACGGTAGCATTTGATACAAACATTTATTGACATCGATTATTATATACTTTTCTTTCTTCTTCAGACACTTACAAAATTAGAGATTGGAACACAATCAAAATGAGAAATAATGAAGCTGCCTATATGTCATTTTGTATTTTGGTTCCGAACCAAACAGCATGATTTTAAACAAGAATAAAAATAAATAAAAGGATTTATACATCCTCGTTATTCTACGAAAGTTTTAGTATTACTGAGGAGAATATAATTCTACAGTATTTAGATAATTCTTCGTATCATATCCACCAACGATTAATACTGAGCCATTAGCTAATAAAGATGCTGTATGGTAAGCTCGTGGAATGTTCAAACTGTCGATAATTTGCCAAGTTTCCGTTGATGGATCGTATAATTCAACCGTATTGGTTGGAGTATTGTCAGAATATCCACCAACAACAAGTACTTTTCCATTAGGTAATAAAGATGCTGTATGTGCATCTCGTGGAATGTTCATATTGCTAGTAGGGGACCATATCTTTGTTGAAGGATCATATAGTTCGGCACTACTCAAAGATTCACCTTTATTATTATATACTCCACCAGTAATTAAAACCTTTCCATATTCTAATACTGTTGCTGTGTGATTAAATCGACCAGTTATTAAATCACCTGTAATGGACCAATTTCCTGTTGATACATTGTACAACTCAGTACTTCTTAAAATTCTAACGCGATTTTCTCCACCAGCAATTAACACATTACCATCTTTCAATACTGATGATGTAAATATCGCTCGTTCATAATTCAGACTACCAGTAGTTGTCCAATTATTTAACGAAGAATCATATAACTCAGCAATATTCATATATTGATCGGAGTTGCGATTGTGTCCACCAGCAACTAATATTTGTCCGTTATTTAACAAGGAAGCTGCATGTTCACCTCGCGCCTTTATCAGGGGATTTGTCGGCGTCCAAATTCCCGTCGATGGATCATACAACTCAACCCTTTTTAAAGTGTGACTTTTATCGACATGACCACCAATCACTAATATTTGTCCATTGGTTAATGTAGATAATGTGTGGCCAACTCGTTTGTGATTCATATCTGCAACACTATGCCAACTTTTACTTAATGGGTCATATAATTCGGCCGATTTCGCAATATAAGTATCATCTCTGGATTTTCCACCACAAATTAAAATTTTTCCATTTTGCAATGTAGTAGCTGCATGCAAATATCGACCATATTTTATCTTACCAACCACTGACCAACCTAAATAAATATAGTCAAACACAGTACTGACCATGAATTTATAATTATCATACAACCCTTAAATATTTCTCTTTCTCCTTCTCCCCCTCTCTAAACTAATCTTCATTTTTTGTTTCATACTTTTTTCTATTTTTGAGGATGTTGTAGATTCGTTAGCTGCTGATGTTGTTGTAGATATTGTTGTAGATTCTTTAACTGCTGATGTCGTTGTTGATATTGTTGTAGATCCTTTAGCTGTTAATGTTGCTGGTGATACTGTTGTAGATTCCTTAGATGTTGATGTTCCCGTGGATACCATTGTGGATCCTTCAGCTGTTGATGTTGTTATTGATACTGTTCGCTTTGTCATTATTATAGTTGTAGGAACAACAACAGCCAATATAATAACAATAATAAGACACAATATGATGATCCATATTGATCGTTGTCTAAAAATTGATGTATTTCTAGAAATGTATATGTATATAGCAATTATTTTTTTCACAATAAAGATGTGCATGCTTACAAAGTTGTTTGTTTATCAAAAGAGTTTGTTTTATTGTCTTCGGTAATGGATGATGGAGACTAGAACAATGGAAGAAAAATGATTTATCTACGAATATATAAGTGAAAATTTTTTATAACATACAGTATTTTCATCGTTCATATTTGCAAATTGCTACAAGTTGCAATCGTTCATTCACTTTTTATTCGTGCAGTATGATTGACATTTGACAGTTGGTAAATATATTGATTTAAAATAATGAACTAATAAAATAGAAATTCTCTGTTTAACAATATTCATTCAATATTTGTTATGAATAAGGTTAACTAATGTCTCTTTTTATTAAAGAACAATGTATAGATAGTCCGCGGTTATTATGTTTGCATGTCAACAGATATGAAAATAGAATATACATTGATTTATTAACAATTGTGAACTCATTTTATTAATTTTTGTCTATTGGCTTCAAGACCACTGCATCATCATAAAACTATACTGTAACGGTAATCGACCGTTATATACGATGACCCTATATAAACTGTGTTGAATAAAGAGAAAGGCACGTTATGTGAGGGTGTAGGTATACACCGTACCATCATGCTGAAAGAACATACACCAACACTCTCATGTATCGTCACACTTATATTGTATAATGAATTAGCTAAACTCATTGATCTTTCTTTGGTTACTCATAATGGACTTATTCTTGGTAAATATTTACCACGAAATCAAAATCTGAAATATTTTCGATTACAAAATGTTAATGATCTCTATATTCTCTTGGATGGTCTCGCATCTAATCTTGTTGAACTGAATGTTAGTTTACATGAATCTCATATGACTGAAGGACTTGCCTTACCAAAATCTTGGCCACAACAATCAATGTTTTATTTGAAACGATTGAAGTTACGAACTGATGAAAATGCTGAATTCACTTTTGATGAATTAAATAATACCGTTATACCGTTGATTAATTTGAATTCTCTGACCATTCATATTGAAAATTGGGTTAGTCAAAATGAACAATTTATGCCTCAACTCGAACAATTCTTTTGTTCGATTTGCACGACCAATCATATTGATACGACAGTAAAAAAAGAATTCGATAAAATCTCTTTTTTTTTAATTTATTTTTGCGTAGACTTTTTCAAAATTTAATGAACGTTGGCCAGTTAAATGTCGTTTCGACGCAAATAATTCAAACAAATATTTCTATACAGTTCCATGGCCATTTGATCTATTAAAGCTTTCAATGTTAGCTGATGATGATGTTAATTCAATTTGTCAAAACGTGAAAAATCTAACTCTTGATATTTCTTCGACGTCTGCAGATCTCTCACGTCGTTATCCGAACGTCAGCTCTTTCATGATAATCATCTTGGATTACGTCGTCTTCGTCATGTGACAATGAAAGATATTAATGTCCTTCCATCTTCGATTATCAAATGTATTCATACGATGCATTTAATTAGTTTTGATGGGTTATCAACAAATTCAAACGTTTATCCTAATATGAGAAATCTCAGCGTAAACCATGATATAGCGTGTCCATTGGAAACTGTTTATAGTATAATTCAACATTTTCCTAATCGTCGTTCGCTCAAGATTTCGCTTAAATCATAAGAACCGGAATATGCTGAATATTATGATTGTCTTAATATTTTACTTGATGGCGTACATTTACCTTATTTATTATTTCTTAAAACAAATAGGATTAAAAATTGCGAATATAGGTTCTGGACTAGGCCATGGATAGTGTCAAAAACTTCAATGAAATGGCGATCAATTCCATTTGGTGCGTATAATATAAAGGATGATTTAATTGTTTGTTTGTAATATAATATTTTTGTGTTTATTAAATAACAAATTGATTGAAATTCAGCACGTTGTTAACATTAGCTCTGAATGCAGATGATTGTAAATAATAAATATAAAAACTAGTACTAAGAAAATAACCAATTCATGGAAATAACGAAAAATCGACAATTTATAGATAATTTCACCAAAGATCTCTGAAAATTTTAAACGATTTTTCTTCAAAATTCATCAAATTCTTAACGAATTTTGGTCTCGTTTAGTTGAATTCTAGACATTTTTTTCGGAAGTTTCTTACATTTCGACGAACCTTTCTTCTAAATTTAAATATATTCAAGGAATTTTTCTCGCTGGTTTGAAGGATTTCAAACAAACGCTTCTCTCGATTTTGGAGTGTTTTGTATGATTTTTGTCTCAAAATCGAAGAATATCATAGACTCATAAAATCTGAGACTATGGGAATCCGAATTGAAGGAGGATTCCGCGCCGTCGCTAGATAATACATAAATATGCTGACTATTCTAGAACAAAAAAAAAAACACTCTCATCGAGCAAAAATAAATTATCACCATAAAAAAAAGATCTAGTTTATTTATTTCAACATAATATAATTATTTTTTATGAATATAGTATTTGATAATTCAAATTCTGTATATAAAAATTTGCAAGTCAAAATCACGGGTAGTGGAACTCAATGGATCGGTGGAGGGACTAAGTCCCTTGCTACGGGCAATGCCGTAACAAGAAGAAGACGAGAGAGGAGAAAGTGGAAAAAAAGAAAAGATTTCTTTTGAAAGAGCAAGAACAGCTTAATCTATCTTGTCTCCTCTAGATTTCTTCTTGTCTGATCTAAACTAAACTCCAACTGTTTTATTGGAAAAAAACTCAACTATTTATACAAGGAAGAACGTCCAGGCCCAGACGAGGAAACGAAGAGAAATTGCGACGCTAGATAAGGACATTCGAGAAATCGAGGTGAGGAAGAGAGAGAGCAAGAGAGCAAGAGAGTCACAAAGAAAGAAAGTGTGTATGTTAGAGTGCTCTCTAACACCCCTCCTGGCCCATCCCTAGCTGCGCTACTAGTCCTCAATATCAATATCATCGGCAGTAGTGAATTCACCCGATTCATCAATATCACTAAGAGTAGAAATTTCACCTGATTCGTCAATATCACGTGCAGTAGAAGTTTGAACTGGTTCCATAGTGCTAATGGCAGTCGAATTTTCACCCGATTCATCAATATCACTAAGAGTAGAAATTTCACCTGATTCGTCAATATCACGTGCAGTAGAAGTTTGAACTGGTTCCATAGTGCCAATAACAGTCGAATTTTCACCCGATTCATCATTATCACTAAGAGTAGAAATTTCATCTGATTCGTCAATATCACGTGCAGTAGAAGTTTCAACCGATTCTACAGTGCCAATGGCAGTCGAATTTCCACCCGATTCATCAATATCACGAAGAGTAGAAATTTCATTTGATTCGTCAATATCACGTGCAGTAGAAGTTTGAACTGGTTCCATAGTGCCAATAACAGTCGAATTTTCACCCGATTCATTAATATCACCAAGGGTAGAAATTTCACCTGATTCGTCAATATCACGTGCAGTAGAAGTTTGAACTGGTTCCATAGTGCCAATAACAGTCGAATTTTCACCCGATTCATTAATATCACCAAGGGTAGAAATTTCACCTGATTCGTCAATATCACGTGCAGTAGAAGTTTGAACTGGTTCCATAGTGCCAATAACAGTCGAATTTTCACCCGATTCATTAATATCACCAAGGGTAGAAATTTCACCTGATTCGTCAATATCACGTGCAGTAGAAGTTTGAACTGGTTCCATAGTGCCAATGACAGTCGAAACTTCACCTGTTTCGTCAATATCATTGACTATAGAAGTTTCATCTGATTTCACGGTGCCAATAATAGTGGAAACTTCGTTCGATTCATCAATATCTCCGGCAGTAGACAATTCACTTGGTTCTTCAGTATCAACGATAGTCGAAGTTTCACTCGATCCGCTAATGCCACCAGCGGTAGGAGTTTCTTCAGGTTCTTCGATGCCTCCAGATGTAGACGTGTCTTCGGGTTCTAGAATACCATCAACAGTAGATGCTTGATCGATGTCAGCAGGACTGGTCATTTCGCTCGATTGATCATTATTACCAGAAGTAGACATTTCTTCGGTTTGGTTGCTACTATTAGAATAACTAAAGCCGGGTGTAGTCCAATGATCCCCTGTATTTGATTCATGCCCTTCAGTGTTTTCAATGCCCGGAGTCGTATGGTCTTTCGTGTTAAAAAAACTTTCTGTATTCCAGATACCGTCGGTACTAAAATACAGAGTTGTATTGGTTAAGCCGTTGGTGTTCGAAGGAATATCGGTAATGGCTTCATGTTCCGTGATTAAATCGGTATCAGTGCTTCTTTCTGGCATTTTACTTAAATCATTCGCCGTACTTATTCCATCTTGTGTATTTAAATAGACATCGCCACTGGTTGTCTGTAATGTACTAGAATCGACGATGCTATTTGTTCCCCCTTCTGTACTCAAATGTATGTCATCAGTATTCCGCCCCGCATTAGTCGAATCGAATGACGAAATACTTTCCGCTTTGGTGCTCACGTCAATATCAGTGATTATTGCAAGTTGCGTACTCAGCTCTGTGCTTCGTGGACTACTACTGTCAGTGTCACCATTTGTCTCTTCAACTGTCGTTGAAATAATGTCGGGAGATATCACACCTTCTGTACTATATTTCAGGCCTTCACCGATAGTGCCTTCCTTCGTAAATCCAATTGATAGAGTTGTAACTTCGTCTGTAGACATTTCCCTTGAAGCTGTTGTACTATGTAGACTACTGGTTGCAGTAGATGAACCTGTTCTGCTGCCTGTGCTACCATCAGTAGCCTCACCTGAACTACGCTGAGTGCTAATATCACTGGATGGGCCTGTTCCGCTCTCTGTACTTTCGGCGTCAGTTCCAGTTGAAGTATCTTGTGTGGTAACACCACTTGATGGCCCTGCTTCGCTACCTGTACTTCCTGCTCCGGTTGCAGTATATTGTGTAGTAACACCACTGGATGAACCTGTTTCGCCAGCTGAAGTGCGTTCAGTTGTAAGATGAGTGGTTGTGCTGCTATGACTAGTATCATCGGTATCACCGTGAGTACTAATTCCACTAGATGGAGTTTGACTGGTGGAAGTACGTTCAGTGCTTTGTTGTGTTGATCCACTTGTGATTAGACTTGTAATATTGTCAATGATGTGATCTGTGCTATGCTGAGTGCTGGTACCGTTTGATATACTTGGTGCGATTGTTGTATTGGTCGTACCGGCCGGTGTAATACTATTGCTGGTGGGACTCGTACCTGTGTTAGTTTCAGTTGAAGTATCTTGTGTAGTAACGCCACTTGATGGCCCTGCTTCGCTACCTGTACTTCCTGTTCCGGTTGCAGTATATTTTGTAGTAACACCACTGGATGAGCCTGTTTCGCCAGCTGAAGTACGTTCAGTGCTTTGTTGTGTTGATCCACTTGTGATTAGACTTGTAATATTGTCAATTGTGTGACCTGTGCTATGCTGAGTGCTGGTACCGTTTGATATACTTGGTGCGATTGTTGTATTGGTCGTACCGGTCGTTGTAGTACTAGTGTTGGTAGGACTCGTATCTGTGCCCGTTTCAGTTGAACTGTTTGGAGCGTCGCTGTGAGTACTATGTTGAGGACTGACACTTGTGGAGGCATTAGTTCCTTGATCGGTATTCGTAGTATCCGTAGCAGTTGAAATGGTGGTTTCGCCTGTGTTCAGTGTTTGTTGTGTTAAAATCTCTGCTAATTGTTCTTCTGTGGTTGTTGGGTCGCCTTGCTGAGATGTTATGGAGGAAAACACAGTCTGTGAAGTTATACTAGTGTTCTCTGTTGAATTTAACTGAATACTTTGGCTCGCTAAAGAAAAATACATGTACTAAGTAATGGCAGTAATAGCGGAAATTATGTTACTGTGCTTACTTAGTGCAATCGAATGGAATGAACAGAAGGTGAATTGAACATTTACTGAACCGTTCGTAGTCGGAATCATCAATTGGAATTTGGATCGTAGCATAGAAACGGTACGGCGAATTGTTTCGTTGTATTTGTTTCTGCATTTAATGCGAGGCGCACAGCCAGCTGGGTAGTTGAAAGTGAAAACGATATTACACCAGTCGCTAGAGTTACATGCTGTTGTAGCATCTTCATCGGGTGTTGCTCTTCGCTTTTTAGCCGTATTGATCAAAGATTTTGGAATAAATTGAATGGAATTGACAGAAACTCCTTTGAGATTCAATGCTTCCATAAACTACAAAGCAACAAGAAAACTAGTATGATGTGTATGGAGAAGAAAACAACATACGCGGTTAGACAATGTGGATAAATCGATATTGGTTAATGATATCACATTGATTGTATTGATGCTATATCCAACAGTAAGAGACACTGCAACGATTAACGAAAAGAGTTTTTCTTTTATGAGAAATATATTAGAAATCGAAAGATTAACGTACAGGAACCGTTTGCGGCCGTATTCACTGTGTTTGTTTGTAGATAAACTGGTATCAGACCGAGGATGATAACCAAAGGAACCAGAGACATGCACAGTGTACAACATAGACATGTAAGTGGCACTGTTATCCTAGAGAAACCAGAGAAAAATATTCGAAGAAACATTAATATCGTTTCATGGGTCTACTTACCATCCTGATCCAGTTGAACGCTTGTGATCTAGTGGTTCCTCATTCTCATTTGCTGCTTCGTGAAGCATTCTGTGGGACCCTTAAACAACGAATCTTATTAAATTTATAACCGTAGCCAAATGATATAATCAAATATTTTTGAAATGAGAGCTATATCATTTTTTCTACAGTCTTTATATGAGTAGTTTCTTTGACGTTAATTAAATAGTTAAAAATATTTTTAATCATCGATTATCTCTTTCCTTATCTTTTCGAGAGACATTGCATGTGCATATAGGAGAAAATCCGGACGATTATTTATCTTGATTATGTTTATTATATACATTTCACGATCAGTACTGACGTAGAAAAGCATAGAGAAGCGTTAATTTATTCATTTTATATTGACAGCTAACACCTAAGTCGATGGAGTGCAAACGAAAGAGAATCGGTTTTTCTCCGTTTTTTCTGTTCGTAATAAATATTCTTTAGGCAGTCGTCGAAAGTGAATAAACATATATTTGAGTGTTATGCAAAAGAAAGATATGTAGACCAAAATTATAAAAAAAAACAAAATCTATCAAGTGTGATGAGTAACATTACTATAAGACATTAGTTATAGGACTCGAGTTGAGTGTTTTTACCTTTTTGTGAAACACGAATTGAAAGGGAGTGTCGAAGTTTAAGAGTAGAAAATTTGGACTCACTACTCCCCTCACTTATGTGACGAACAAACCGAATTTGAGCATGTATTTAACTGACATTCGATATGCTATTAGATGGCTTATGTACAATGAAAATAGACAAAAATGAATTAAATGAACTTTGTATATTCTATTTTGTTCACAAAAATCTGTATGGTGTATATGTCATAATTCAGATATATCGAAATATAAAGAAAAAATAATATACTAATTAACAATATATATTACTTATTGTCTGTAAATTCGATAATGATTAGTCTGTATTTATCATGTTATCGTTAGATTCATTACGTTACTTTTGCTTCCGAAGACACATACATGTCAAACTTGAAAGTTGAATTCAATTTTACAACTTGAAATTTCAACTTTATTCTGTTCAGTTGAAATTTCAACTTTCAATTTTACAATTTTGTGTGGGATCAAAGGAATATTCATTCTGCTCAGCGTGTTGAGGGTGAAGGGGGAAGAAAATTTAAAATCCAGCTTTACAAATAAAATAAAATTGAAAGTTGAAATTTCAACTGAAGAAAATAAAATCGTAAAATTGAATTCAACTTTCAAATCGGACACTACTGCATTCATAAGGGGCTATGCCACTATTTTGAACCAAACAACATGATTTTAAACAAGAATAAAAATAAATAAAATGATTTATACATCCTCACTCTAGTTATTCTACTAAATTGTTAGTTCAGTAAAGAAGAATATAACTCTACAACAGTTATCAGATAATTATTATCATCATGTCCGCCAACAATTAATACTGAACCATTAGCTAATACAGATGCTGTATGGTAAATTCGTGTAGTGTTCAAATTGTCCATCATTTCCCAAGTTTCCGTTGATGGATCGTACAGTTCAACCGTATTAGTTGGAGTATCATCAGAAAATCCACCAACAACAAGTACTTTTCCATTAGGTAATAAAGATGCTGTATGTGCATCTCGTGGAATAGTCATATTACCAGTAGAAGACCATATGTTTGTTGATGGATCGTACAGTTCGGCACTACTCAAAGATTCACCGTCATCATTATACACTCCACCAGTAATTAAAACTTTTCCATTTTCTAATACTGTTGCTGTGTGATAAAACCGACCAGTTATTAAATCACCTGTAATGGACCAATTCCCTGTTGATACATTGTACAACTCAGTACTTTTTAAAATTCTATCGGTAGTAATCCCACCAGTAATTAACACATTACCATCTTTCAATACTGATGATGTAAATATCGCTCGTGGATGATTCAGAGTGCCAGCTAGTGTCCTGCGGAGTCAACTTTTTCTTTCCGAAACCCGACTCCGACTCCGAAAAAATTTTCTTTTTGACTCCGATTCCAACTCCGACTCCGAAAAAATTTTCTTTTTGACTCCGATTCCAACTCCGACTCCGAAAATTTTTTTTGGCCAACTCCGACTCCGATTCCGAAAATTCCGATTTGTTCATATTGGTAATTAGCGCCCTCTAATATACTGTAAAACTTAGATAAAGTGATAATTGGATAAAACAGTAAACATAATTCAAGAAAGATTAAATAAAGAAACATAGTAAATCTTTCTTTGATTCATTCTTCGCTGAAAAAATAAACTTGTTGATTTGAAGAGAAAAAAATCGGAGTTAACATATACTACGATTCTAACTCCGATTCCAACTCCGACTCCGAAAAATTATCAATAAATGACTCCGATTCCAACTCCGACTCCGAAAAATTATCAATAAATGACTCCGACTCCGACTCCGTCAAATCGGAGTCGGAGTTGGAATCGGGTTTCGGACCCCGGTGCAGGACACTAGTGCCAGCAGGTATCCAACTATTTAATGTAAGATTATAGATTTCAGCAGTTTTCAAGTATGCATTACGTTGCCTTCCACCAACAATTAATATTCGTCCGTCATTTAACGAGGAAGCTGTATGATCATGTCGTGCATATTTTATGCCAGTTACCGGTTTCCATGTTTCCATCGATGGATCATACAACTCAACCCTTCTTAAACTGCTACTTTTATCAACACGACCACCAATCACTAATATTTGTCCATTGGTTAATGTAGATAATGTGTGGCCAACTCGTTTGTATCCCATATCTCCAACTCTATTCCAACTGTTACTTAATGGGTCATATAATTCGGCCGTTTTCCGATAAGAATCTCTCGAGATTCCACCACAAATTAAAATCTTTCCATTATGCAATGTAGTAGCTGCATGCAAATATTGACCATATTTTATCTTACCAATCTCTGACCAACCTAAATAAATATAGTTAAACACAGGGCTGACCATGAATTTATAATTATCATACAATCCGTAAATGTTTTTCTCTATCTCTCAACTAATCTCCCTTTTTTATTTCATACTTTTTCCTATTTCTGATACTATTGCAGATTCTTTCGATGTTGATGTTGATATTGTTATAGATCCTTCAGCTGTTGCTGTTGCCGTTGCCGTGAATATCATTGTAGAATCTTCAGCTGTTGATGTTACTGGTGATATTGTTGTAGATTCCTTAGATGTTGATGTTGTTGTGAATATCATTGTAGATCCTTCAGCTGTTGATGTTGCTGGTGATATTATTGTAGATTCCTTAGATGTTGATGTTGCCGTGAATATCATTGTGGAGTCTTTAGTTGTTGATGTTGTTATTGATACTGTTCGCTTTGTCATTATTACAGTTGTAGGAACAACAACAGCCACTATAATAACAATAATAAGACACAATATGATGATCCGTATTGATCTTTGTCTAAAAATTGATGTGTTTCTAGGAATGAGTATGTATATAACAATTATTTTATTTACAATAAAAATGAATATGCTTTCAAAGTTGTTTGTTTATCAGGAGATTCTGTTTTATCGTCTTCAGTAATGGATGATGGAGACTAGAACAATGGAAGAAAAATGATTTACCTATGAAAGTACATGAATAATTTTTATAACATACAGTATTTTCATCGTTCATATTTGCAAATTGCTACAAGTTGCAATCGTTCATTCAGTTTTTATTCGTGCAGTATGATTGACATTTGACAGTTGGTAAATATATCGATTTAAAATAATGAACTAATAAAATAGAAATTCTCTGTTTAACAATATTCATTCAATATTTGTTATGAGTATGGCAGATCAGGCGACATCTCTCTCCACACTAGACATGCACTCAGATCATATTGATATGACAGTAAAAAAAGAATTCGATAAAATCTCTTTTTTTTAAATTTATTTTTGCGTAGACTTTTTCAAAATTTAATGAACGTTGGCCAGTTAAATATCGTTTCGACGCAAATAATTCAAATAAATATTTCTATACAGTTCCATGGCCATTTGATCAATGAAAGCTTTCAATGTTAGCTGATGATGATGTGAATTCGATTTGTCAAAAGGTGAAAAATCTAACTCTTAATATTTCTTCGGCGTCTGCAAATCTCTCACGTCGTTATCCGAATGTCAGCTCTTTCATGATAATCATCTTGGATTATGTCATCTTCGCCAAGTGACAATGAATGATATTAATGTCCTTCCATCTTCGATTATCAAATGTATTCATACGATGCATTTTATTAGTCCTAGTGGATTATCAACAAATTCAAACGTTTATCCTAATATGAGAAATCTCAGCGTAAACCATGATATAGCGTGTCCATTGGAAACTGTTCATAGTATAATTCAACATTTTCCTAATCTTCGTTCGCTTAAAATTTCGCTTAAATTGCAATAGCCAGAATATGCTGAATATTATAATTGTCTTAATATTTTACTTGATGGCGTACATTTACCTTATTTATTATTTCTTAAAATAAATAGGATTAAAAATTGCGAATATAGGTTCTGGGCTAGGCCATGGATAGTGTCAAAAACTTCAATGAAATGGCGATCAATTCCATTTGGTGCGTATAATATAAAGGATGATTTAATTGTTAATTTGTAATATAATATTTGTATATTCTTTTTGTGTTAAATTCAGCATCTTGTTAACATTAGCTCTGAATGCAGATGATTGTAAATAATAAATAAGAACGCACACATCAGTTATATAATACATTAGTCTACATCAAGGCAACCACCAAGATTCTGTACCATTTTTACCATAAATACTTTGAATAATATTTGGTAATAAGTAGATCACTAATAGAATATTGTTGGCGACATTCGATACGATGAGATAGAGTGAACAAACACTATCTTTCAGTTTTGTACTGAAAATAATAATATTGATTGTATTCCCAAGAAGACCTGTAATCAAATTAACGTCAACAATGACAAATTTGAAATTAATTATTGAAGAGCACAGACACATTTTTATTTAGAATCAGCACATGAAATATTAATTGTAATAATTATTCGTACCGCGTTCTATCAAACCAAATAAAGCAATGCGATCGGTGGCCCTTTTATTTGCTCTTGAACTGAACTAAAGGTGTTTAGGAATGAGGGTAGGAAAAAGAAAAAAAAAGGTTAACAGTTCAGCAATGCAATGCGATCATAATAAATATCAAATTTTGTTCTATTTGTTGAAGCTTATTTTATTAACATCAATGAAAAATATTTATGTTGACTCTTTTTTTTTTCATAGGATTTCTTAAACTATAAAATCCGAGTGCAAATTTGCAGTGAGGTGAAAAGATATGAAAATGAAGTTTTATTCGTTTATGATTTTATACATTTTTATGTGCATACAAGATCATTGTTTAGTTGATGGAATTCCAAATGGCAAATGTTTATGTGGAGTGAGTGATGGCGAAGGAGGAGTTGATTGTTGTCGTTCATTTGACTTAAATGGCGATCGTTGGAATGATTTATTCATCTCTTGTACAAGAGGCAAATCGACGACTAAATATGATGTTTATGGTGAAGTTCTATATACTGGACAAGATTTTTGCATACGTCAAAATTCAATGACACAAAATCTTGATCGTATTTGTAACAATTTGATCGCCTGTAATCAAACATATTACTCATAATAAAATATTTTAAATGTATATTTTTTCTATTCATGACATTTTAACAACAGGAAACTTTTATTAACGAAGAACTTTTTTTTCCTGTAAGCATTGATTAATTTTTCCCATCTGTAGAATGAAATCTCCTTCTCCATTGGCGTCACCAAAAGTGACATACATCTATGATTAAATTGATGAGATCGTCACGATTGGAAATTGATGCTAAATCTTCTGGTATAACAGCAATACCATCATTCGACATCGCTTCTGCTAATTGTTTTTCTTCTAAAGCTTTGAAATGTCCAATATTAGGGAAACGAATTGTAGCTGTCCACGACAGAATATGATGATCAATGTTGACCTTTGATATCCAAAATGTTTTTGTAGATGATGCAAGTTTGTTGGTCATTTGTAGTAAAGATAATTTATAGTCTTCTTGCGAAAGCTCATATATTTGAACATGCGCAAATATCTGAGCTTCATTATTATTATTGATTTCGAGCTGTTGATATCGAATTCTCACTGTTGTTACACCATTATAAGTAGAGATCAATCTGTTATAGTCCACAGGCATGTCTAAATTCCTACAATCCAAAACGCGTCTTATAATAGTGGAACTGAAGAATGTTCCTTTTATTTAAAAAAATGAAGGACGTTGTTCGTACAACAAACGAAACAACAAAACAAAAATTCACAAGGAGAAGAAAAGAAAAATTGAGAGAGGGAGAGAAATAAAACGAGAGAGGCTATTTGCACTTAAGTTACTGTCAACAAAGTGACATCTGTTGATGCTATCAGGAAATCGCCGAATCCAACGATTTGAAGTTGATCAAAATTATATAGAAAAATATTTATTTGTCTTTTTCTGTCAATCGATTTTCGTCAAATATTTTATTTAATTGAGGTTTTTAAAAATAATGTTTGCGATACGTGCTTATCATTCTATTTATGATTTAAGCTTGTTTGATATCAACAAGGTGGGTAAAAAAAAGTTAAAATATAATCACATAAAGACTTTCTCGCATTACACGATGGTTTTGGTTATCGCACTCGATCAATCGGATAAAGATGATGAAAACATTTCACTACAACTACAAAACGTGGTCAATGAGTTCAATATCTTTGCCGATATAGACGAATGTATTGATTATATTACCGATTTTGATGATACAAAAATTATCTTAATTATAAAAGAGACTATCGGTCATGAAATTCTTTCTTTAATTCATAATATTTCACAAATTGATTCAATTTACATTTTCTGTAATAAAAAATCCAACGAAAATCAATGGACAAAATCAGAAAAAGTCAAAGGTATATATATAGAAATGACATCGATGTGTGAATCTCTTCAACAAATTATGAAACGATTCGATCAAGATTCCATTCCAATGAGTATTATCGCGGCTGATCAAGAATATTCTCTTCAAAATCTAAATGAACTCGAACCTTCATTCATGTATACGCAATTATTCAAAGAAACTCTCCTTGAAATGAAATACAGCGAACAATCCATTAAGAATTTTACTGTTTATTGTCGAAATGGCAATCGTGGATCATCTACCAATATAACTCGATTCGAAAATGAATATAATCCTCAATCAGCTATCTGGTGGTACACTTTTCCATCGTTTATCTACTCGTTACTTAATACGGCTCTGCGTTTGCTACAAACGGATACAATTATTGAAATGGGATTCTTTATGCATGATCTTCATCAACAAATTACACAGTTACATCAGAAACAAATCATTGGCTCGGAAAAGAAAATCTTTGATGTTTTTCGAGGACAGGGTTTTTCTAAAAGTGATTTTGAAAAACTTCAAAAAACAAAAGGTGGACTGATTTCATTTAATAATTTTTTATCAACAAGTAGAGCTCGAGATGTTTCCCTCGAATACGCTTATTGTGCTTCAACACAAGACAATATGATCGGTGTTCTTCTTCATATGTTTATTGATCCGTCAATTTCACGTGCTCCTTTTGCAGACATTCAGGATGTTAGTTATTTCCATAATGAAGAAGAAGAAGTTCTCTTTTCGATGCATACCATATTTCGTATTGGTGAAATCGAACAAGTCAATGGAAATGATTCACTCTACGAAGTCAATCTTCAACTGACTTCAGATGACGATCAACAACTTCGAACACTCACCGAATATCTACGCAAAGAAATGATAGGTTGTGAAAAATGGACACAATTAGGTGCATTATTATATAAAACAGGTCATTTTGATAAAGCTGAACGATTATTCAATACATTACTCGAACAGACATCAGATGAAACTGAGAGAATTGCTCATTGTAATGCTCTTGGATGTTTAAAAGTTGAACTTGGTAATTATGAGCAAGCTATTTGCTATTTTGAAAAAGGCCTTCAATTCGTTGAAAAAACTTCTTCGTCAGACAAACTTCCTGTGATTAGTTTATATAACAATCTCGGTGGAGTTTATACTTCGATGAAACAATCATCGAAAGCTCTTTCATTTTATGAAAAAGGTCTTACGATTGCAGAGAAATTCTTTCACTCAAATCATCCAAATTTAGCTTTTTTCTATAACAATATCGGTGAAGTGTACACAAATATAGGCGAATATTCAAAAGCATTTTCATATTATAAAAAATCATTAGAAATCCGAGAGAAATGTCTTCCATCAAATCATCCCGATTTAACTGTTTCTTACAACAATATTGCAATGATTTATCAAAAAATGGCTGAATATCCAAAAGCACTTTTCTATCTTAAAAAATCGCTTGAAAACAAACGAAGAACTCTTCCGGAAGATCATCCTGATTTCGCTAATGTCTACAGAAATATCGGCATTGTGTATAATCATATGGGAGAATTTAACAAAGCAATTTCGTTTTATAAACAAGCTATGGAAATTGAAGAGAAATTATTTGATTCAAATCATCCTAATTTAGTATTGTCCTACAACAATATCGGAGAAGCTTATCAAAACAATGGAGATTTCACGCAAGCACTTTCATTCTATCGAAAATCATTGGAAATTAAAGAAAAAATTCTTTCGCCAATTGATTCTGATTTGGCAACGACCTATAACAACATCAGTACACTCTATAGCGACTTAGGACAATATTCAGAAGCAATTTTATATTTTACAAAAGCCATTGATATTAGAGAAAAAATTCTTTCTCCAAATCATCTTGATTTTGGTCAGTCTTACAATAATATCGCTGCAGTTTTCTACAAAATGGGAGAATATCAAAATGCACTTTCTTTTTATGAAAAAGCACTTCAAATTGTGAAAATAAATTTATCACCATATCATCCTCTATGCGCCACTTGTTATGACAATATTGGTTCAGTTTATAACAGTATGATGGAATATACTAAAGCACTTTCATTTTATAAACAAGCACTTACCATTCGACAAAACATTCTATCACCATATCATCCTGATTTAGCTCAATGTTTCAATAACATGGCTACAGTGTATGCAGAAATGAATGACTATTCGAATGCGATGATGTTTTACGAACGTGCTTTGCATATTTTGCAACGATCGTTGCCTGCCGGACATCCAAATATTTTTATTACACAAGAAAATATCAAGACTTTAAAAAAACGAATGTGAACAGAACGATGATCAAATGAGTGGTTATCTTAAGAATTCAAATTTTTTGTTCTCGAATTTTGATTTCCTATGGTGATTTTACTTGTATTGAACCTGTCGTATATACAACGACATTCAACAAAAATCATGTAACTACTATTATCTGTCCAGTCATTGCAATTACTATTGTAAAATTATTTTGGCAACAAACTTCAACAGTTATACCAAACAATCTATAGCTTAAGCTTTTTGTCTGTTTCGCTGCTTTATTTTTATTTTAATCACATATAAATTCAAATATAAAGAAAATATAGCTAGACTGAGGATGGAAGTTTGTCATCATTGTTCTTTATCTTTTTTGAATCATAAATCACACCAGCTACTGTATATCCGGCAGTGGCTCCGGGAAAACCACCTGCTGTAGCGCCACCAATTGCACCAATTAAAGCACCACTATGCATTTTGCCAACAGCTCTTGCTGCAGCAGTACCATTTCTCATTATCACACTACGCATCACCATGAATCCCATAGTTCCACCTGCAATTGCACCTACTATACCACCAAAAAAACCACATATTAGTTGTAAACGATCTTTGTGTTCAAGTGGATATTTTTTTGCTATGCAGAAATAACTGGTTGCAGTACCAACAAGTCCACCGGTAGCCGTACCCACACTGCCACCATACGCTATTGGAGCCAATGAAATATCTTTTAATGGTTTGACTGTTTCCGGCATTTTACTGACGATCTGTAGAAAAATAAGAAACGAATAAATTTATTCAGCTTTAGTAAAACATAATTATATTGACTATTTGCGTTCTAAAACATTTTTTATGTCCTTTTTTACGACATGAAATAGATGTAAAAATCCAATGATAAAAATTTCTTTCAAAGTACGCCAATGAAAATGACTCATAAAATGATTTATGATTATGCAAATAGATTGAAAAGATGTATATAAAATACCCATTTGATCCTCAAAAACTTTTTTAGAGAGTGTAGTAAAAACGTTGCAAGCAAAATGAAGGTAGAATATGAAATTTTTCTCCAAGAAAATTAGTCCGCTATCTTGACGTTTCATTACTCAAATAATTTTTTTTCCAGAAAATCAAAAAGTAAGTATTGACAACTTTCTATTTGACAAGCAGAAACAAAATATAAAAAAGCGTGAGACCAACAGCCGTTAACATTTACTTATTTTTCTTTTTTTACTAATAAAACTCGAGTAGCTGTCTGACTAATTTGACTTCGATTTTTTTTGTATAGAAAAATTCAACGTCCAAACTATGAATACTTTAGCCTGGGCTGCTGTAATCGGTGGTACAGTTGGTGGCTTATCTGCTATAACGACAAGGTTTGTGATTCCACATTATGATACTGAAGAAACGATTTATCGAGAGAAAGCTATTCACCGCAAAGCTACAGATCAGTTCATGGGTGCAGTTGTTGGATCCATGACCGGTGGAGTTACAGGAGGTATAGTCGGTGCAACCATAGGTGGTCCTCTCGGCGCTGTAATTGGAATTGCTGGTGCCAGTTCTGCTGGAGCTGTATCCGGTTCGATATTGGGATATAATGCTGCAGGAGTTGTCCCCAGTGACCTATTTAATGAAAACAATAAAAACCGTCGAGATTGACTTAAATAACGTCTGTTAGATATCACGTTCTTTCTTTGATCATGTATATACTTGAATATTCACTTTAATAAATAATTATTTTCATTAAAGCAATTACTATGTCATTCATGATCATACGTTCATTGTGATGAAACGTTAGCCAATGATAATATATCTTAGAACTAAATCTTTGTTTGTCGGGCAACATATATGTGCATATACAGTGAATTGTATAGGTCATTTCATATTTAGAAACATGAGTTGTATTGAAAGCACACGATTTGAAGATTTATCTGTGGAATTGATCATAGAAATCTTAGAATATTTCAGTGCAAATGAAATTTATTTTTCATTCTCACAATTAAATATTCGATTTAATTCTATGATCAAATCATTCCCTCACTTATCAATCACAATAAACGAACGCACTGATCCATCGATCTATTGTTTCTTTTCATCACTCGAATCGATTTACGTGGGTTTCCGTTACTCATCGAAAACGAAAAATATGTGTCGGAGTAGAACTTATGTCAAATATTATTGTCGTTGGTATAAAAGATGTCGGATATCAAATTATGCCTTTTATTATAAGCCAAATCCCGATATTGAACAGCTATTTGTTCAACAAAAACAAAAATATTCACGATTACGATCGATGATCTTATTTTATGTAACATCAAAATTAACTGAATCCATATTCAATGGTGAATATCCTAATTTACAAATTTGCCATATTGATAAATGTACAATTACTATGTCTCGGTCAATTGACTATCGACGGTAAACATTAACTTGAATTAAAAAAAATTCTCACGATTTGTGCATTGTTGATCTCTTTAACTTTGAATTATTGTCATTGGATTCATTTATTAGTTCTGAAAAGTCATTATTTTTCATCAATGAAATTGAACAACGTCTTTCATTCTTTCCGAATCTTATCAAATTTTACCTCACCATACATCAATGCGATACATCAAATGAAACCATAGATTTCACCAAAAACTTAAACATTTGAAAGTCTTAAATTTAAAAATTTATATGGCACATCGGCGAAGTTGTTCATATCTGAAACAATATTTTCCAGACTATACCCAATTACATCCTCTTTTCAAATGTATTTACTACTGTCAGTGGATGTTGATGATTATTTCAGATGATTATTATCCACAATTTTCTGATTCTCAAAAATATGTGCGACCTTCATAAATGACGTAATATTTATCTTACCTGAGGAGTGTACTGACGAAATAACGAACTGTTCTTTTTCTTCCTTGCTATCGTAATCATGCGAAATATGTATAGCTGCACATTTTTCATTTAAACTGTTTCAAATGGCTCATACACTCGCATGTTACTTCCTACATTTGTTTCTATTCATTGTATTTTTATTTCCTAAAACTTTATCAATAAATACAATTCAAAATATAAATATGTACAAAATCGAAGGCACAATTGTATTTCCATTGGGTATGAATCATGCTCTTCGAAACACACGTATATTAGTCAATGAAGGTGCATTTATTGGTATTCCCCGTGCTAATGGATTGTTTGTCATCGCCGGTTAGTTTTGTCTCTTTATATATAAGTTTTATTTATATTGATCTATGCTAGGTGTACCGCACGGTTCATATACTGTTTCAATCAGTTCACCTACTTATATATTTGAGTCAGTACGTGTTGATATAACAAAAAATGGAAAAATTCGTGCACGCAAATTAAATTTAATCGATCCACGTGAAGTCATTGTAGTAAAATATCCTCTTCATTTCGAAACCGATACAAAAGCAAATTATTTTGAAAAGCGAGAAGTTTTTCAATGGACTGATTTCATTTTTAACTCGACATTTATAACAATGATTGTATCAGTCATTCTGGTTATTGTCTTACTAAAGTATGCACCAAATATTCAAGATATGGCCGATGCTCAAGCTCAACAACAAATGAATGAATTGTTTCGACCACAACTAGCTCTTCCAGATTTAACTGATTTAGCTATTCGATTTTTTGGTGGTGTTATTCACAGACGTCGTGAAACAAATCAGTAATGTATATTCTCATTTCTCGAATAAATCAAAAGACACAAGTAAACATTTTTCAAGTTCGCAAATGTAATCGTTTTCGAATAACTCGACGATATCGTGCAACAGTTTGATCAAATTCTTTCTTATAAAGTTTCGACGGTAGAACAAATATTAAGAATGTTAACATCGATGGAATCAATGAAATAAAATAGCCAATAAGATATAACCAAACATCATCGGCTGATTTCATACATTTCGATGTATAAATTAAAATCATACGCGGAATAGCAAGAAGAACTAAAACAACAGGTGCAATTAGTAAATGTTTATGTTCCATAAATTGTTCTTGTAAAATCAATTTGAATGATCGATTAGTATGAGCAGCTGCATTTTTACGAGATTTCTTGATAATAAGTATAATTGAACATGTTAAATTGACTAAAAATGGTCCAATAAAATGAAATGTTTGAACAATATAACTGTACGTTTCAATTCCCGATTGATAACGAACAACGCACCAAATTCGTTTAATTTCATGACTAATTTCGTCATCTTCATGAATTAAATCTCGAGAAAAAACATCATGAAGAAAAGAAAGAATAATAATGAGAACAAGAATAAAGATCATTTTTCGAGCAACTTTTTTACTTTTTTGTTGACTAAATTGAGTACCTTGAATTGCTACGAGAGCACGTTCCAGTGCTACACATGCTGCTAACCATTGTTCCCAACAAAGACAAACTCGAATGAAAAAATCGAGTGTATAACATTGAATTTTCAAGAATAATTCATCTTTTATAATTGTCATGTGTGCCAAAAGAAGAATAAAGAATTTCAATGGTAATAATACTGTAATCAATATTGTTGCAATTGATATGCACAATAGATATAAACCACAACCAACCTTACGAACAGTTTTATTCATGAAAGTAATTAATGACAAAATACCATTCATTAATCCAATTATCATATAAACAATTGTTAATGCTGCACTTATTTTAATGATCACTGGTTGTATTGAAAAACTATTCAATGGCATAATATGATGACCTAAAATAGCATCAAGTGATAGACCAAATTGATCTGTACGAAATTGACATTTTCTTCCAAAGAAACAATCACGACATACACACATTGATTGTTGTGGACATGTAGAATCGTCTTGGACACATTGACTATTATGTTCACATTCACTCCGACCTGCACAATCATAATTCAAATTATGTTCAAATAGGAAACAATTTGCCAAACGTTTTCCATAAAAGTCATAACACAAACACATATGTACTTCATCATGAAAACATGACAAATTCAACAATTGATTTTGACATGGTAGATGATAATATTTTATTCGACGAATTAAATGCCATTGAAGAAATGTTTCATTAAATAATTCAGTAATGTTTGGACAACGATCAGATGATTGAATTGTCTTATTAACTATTGATCCGTTCGAGTGTTTATCTATTGAAATAACTCCTACATAATAATGTTTATTTGAAAGTTCAATAAAAGCCATATGATAATCTTTTGACCAATAGATTGTTACAAAATCTTGTCGAATAGGCATTGTTTTAAATGTTGTTGATCTTTCTATACCATAGAAATGCAAAAATATAAAGTGAATAAAAATTGATTGCAATAATGTAATCTCTTGATCAAATGAAAGAATAAGCTTATTATCAATGTTTTGACATCGCGGTCCATTAAAGCCTTGTTTACAATGACAAATAAATTCATTATTCAATCCATTATAATCTTCAGTAATAATACATTCGCCACCGTGTAAACATGTTGAATTCATATTGTTTTTACACTTTGTACTCGAAATTAAACATCGAGTACCTAATTGATTTTTTGGACACAAGCATATCGATCGACTATTGGACAAAATATCAAAACAAATAGCATTTGATGAACATTCACAATCATATGAAATTTGACAATATTTTCCTGTCCATCCTTGTTCACATTGACAAAACGTAAGATCATCTGGTTGATTCCAATATTTCATACAATGACCATGTTGACATAGTCTATTCTTACAATTAACACTCTGTGTTTTATTCGATGGAATATCAATAATAAATCCAAGACGATGAACAGGTAGAAATGAAAATTCAATTGGAAATAACAAACTACCTCGATGATGCAATGTCAATTTTTCATAGACATCTATACGTATAAAATATTGTTTTGTAATATCTTTTGGTCGAGTAGAATAATACAAAGTAAGAAAAAAGAATTTTCCACAATTTTGAGTTGCTAAATAAGTAAAAGATTCATATGAATGAATAACTTTTTCATTACTATCATCAATTAAAGAAACGACTATGAGGAACAGTATGTTCCAAGAATCGGATAATGTTTGAAATCGAAGAGTAAGACTAATTCGTTGATTCTGATATTGACATTGAGGACCGTAGTATCTTGTTGGACAAAAACATGTCAGTATAAATGATTTATTCTTTGGATTTACCCAAACACGTATGGGAAGGCCAAGATGGCATGGATGTACATATTTCCTTGATAATTCACTCGAAAACATTCTTGATTTGAATTGTAATTCATTCTTGTTCTCATCATTATTAATTGGAGACATTTTATACTTCAAGATCTTCGATTCTCTAGCATGACTTTTTGTATAACATAGTAATTTCTCCATATCGGATGCTCTATCAATATTAGCTGTTGCACAAATTCCGTCTTCTGGATATGTTCGATTCGTAGTACAAAATCGTTCATCATCGCCAAATTCACAATCATGTTTACCATCACATAAACGAAGGATCGAGATAGGTAACGATGAGCTTTGATTGATACAATAGAAGCTAGGTTGCTGGCTATCACCCAATACATAAAAACGTCGGTTGTATACTTCATCTATAGCACCGAAACAATCAATTGAACCATCGTTAATTTTTTCAATAGGTAAACATATTGATTGATACGTCTGAGTTGATACACAAGGATGAGAATTTGATGAACAATTCAAATTAAAAGATATCTCTGATGAACGTGGACAATGAATTTCATCTTCAGCATGTAAACAATTCCATTCATTATTACAATGTGTATAAATATTGTTACATTCCCATTGTTGACATTCAGTTTCATCTGTATGATTGTTTCCATCGATTAGTATAGGTAATAGTTCTGAATATGTATCACAAATATGTTGAAATAAAATATTCGTTTTGATATAATTCACTTCTTGATATTCATCTTCACAATATCCGTCATCTTCTTCTTTACAGTCGCAACGTAAATTGTTAACGAAAATCTGTGGAATGTATCTATTAGTTGACTGACATTTAAAATAGTTCTTTTCAATATATTTAATGATAGAAGACGTATTTATGAGAGAAATATTTTCATCATCGATGTGTGGACAATCAATAGTTCCATCAAGAATAGAATAAATACTTATGCATTTCGACGAGCCAATACATTGATACATATTTGAACGATTGCAGATTTCTGTTGTATAATTCATACTCAGATGGTATCTTTGTAATGCTCTATGTAAATCATCTATATAATCCAATTGTGTCATTGATGGATTTGATTGATTAAGACGTACATATAATTCGTTCGCATCAACACATCGAATATTATTAATTAAGAACGTTGAACTATGACGAAAAAAATCATCATAATCAGTTGTATTATAACAAATGTAAGGTTCAATCAATGAAGGACCATTTGGGTGAATAAAATCTTTTTTCATATAACCAAAATAAATATTTCCAAATAAAATTGGAATATCTGGGAAAAGAAACGCTTCTGGACAATGATCTTGAACGATTTGTATGCATTGACTTTTCTGACAGAATTTTGTACACATAAAAGGCGTCAAAATACATGCAAATGCAAGTGAACAATTGTTTGATAAAGATCCGTTTTCATTCGAATCAATTGCCATTAATATTAAACTTTGATGATTTCTATGGCATGACGGATTTACAAAGTCGATTGTGCATATCATATCATCACATCCTTTAAACAAATTGTGAACCTTTGAACATGCTTTATATGATGACCGAATATAGTAGTCTGCATAATGTTGTATTTTAAAGCAAAGTACGTGAAACATTTCTATTCTCGAAGCAATAACTAGTGGCATACATTGACTATTAGAACATCGATATTCATTTTCTTTACATTGTTTAATTTGTAATTGCCAACAATCTTTTTCATCGATACCATCATTTAAACAGTCAATTTGTCCATTACAAATATCTCTCCAATCTAAACATGTTGTTGAACCACCACGATTGCATTCGATATGTTTGTAGCAAGTCACTGGCATCTGACGAAACTCATACGTTTCAAATATTTTATAAAGATTATTATAAAGAGATTCGTCTTTAGAAATAAGAGTTGTGAACTCATATTGACATCGATCGCCAAATCTTTGCAATGTACAATTATAAAAGATTTCTTCTTTTAAAATAATATTATTCGTATCTAAGTAATCTTGATATTTTTCCACTATATCGATAGGTGCTGACCAATAAAACAATTGTTCAACAGTAACATTTTTTTCGAATAATTGAACAAATGTAAATTTTGATGTTTTATCATCATCTTTGATACCGAACATTGATGCGTTTTCATTCAAACAAAACGACATTATTTGAACGTTTTGATCAACGTATCGATTAGTTTCAATTAATCGTAAACAATCATGCTGAAATGTATCCTTGTTGTTAATTATTAAATTTGTATAATATAAATTAAGTGAGGGTTGACCAACAATCAAATGAAAAAAAATAAAGAAAAAATAAATCATTTTATTTCATGAATCGATATGAATGTAATTATGAAAAAAAAAACAGTTTAGATTTTATAGGATGTTTTTTGCTTTAATCTATCTATGAAGTAAAATCACAACTAATTTGTTCCTGTTTGATTGACGTCAATTAGAACAGATGTTCACTTGTTTTCAACAACAACAAAAAAAATATTGACGAAATCGAGATCAATTTTATTCTTAATGAAGAACAAAAAAGTGATATACGTATAACTAACATTGTCCATTAGCTTTACATTCACGAGCAAGATTTAATAATTCGGCATATGTATAATCAGCTCCATCTTTAGTAGCATGAATATAAGTACCAAATTTCTTACGATCAACACCAATAGCTCGTGCTGCAGCATCAACTTGTTTAAGATCAGATTTTCTAGATGCTGCCACAAGCAAAAAACATGCCAATAAGAGAAAAGGTAAGAGCAATTTCATGATTATTTTTACGATTAAATTCGTTATTTTCTTGTGCATACACGTTTTATACGCATCTTTTTTTGCAATAATCATAGTGATTAAGTTACAAATTTACCTTTGTCAGATATTTGATATGATTGAGGCTCAGACATTTGCAATTAATTACAAACTTATATTCAATATTAAATTGTATTTAGCTTAGCTAAATGCATCACTCAGCTGTAATGAAAGAAGATTACTCGTTTTATTTTAACAATAAATTTGTAAGATACTCAGAAAAAATTGAATGTCGTCATAGATAAATGTAAGTAGATATCGTATTCTTCGAAATATTGAAATTGATTTTATTCATCTTGAATAGGATTCACATTTTGATTACATATTCTATAGCCAAGTCGTTTGATTTCTTGTCGAAATGCTTTTGATAGACTAATAAATATGAAAAAACTCGAGCAACGAAACATTGAATGTATAAATGCACCAAAATCAAAGAAAAAATTGAATATAATTTGTTGTATTGTTGTTCGTGTGTCAATTGAATATATTAGACCATAAATAAGGCTGACGATATTAGCCAAAATAGAAAACAGATAAAGAATATTATGAGCATATAAACATCGAAGTAATTGAAAATCTTTTTTGTTCATCGATCGAATTCGATCTCGTTTCTTTTGACGAATAGCTCGAATACGACGAACGTTTCGAAATGAAAAAAATGAAATGATAAATATGATTAATTGAGAGCCCAAACTAAGTATTAAATTTGAATAAAGAATAAATTTTCGATAAAATAAAGATTGATCATAATAACAAATAAAAACTATTGAAGAAGTTTCTTGAATACTAACTCTAATGAAAACATGTAGAGAAAACACGCTTATAATTATGAAACTTATTGAAATAAGTAGATAAGCTAAACGTTTTGAACTATATAAACGTGTATCAATATTTTGAGAGGATATTAATAAACGATCAATCGATGAAAGTATGCAAAGAATAGGAAAATATACTATACTTAGATATGCAAGATAATAAGATGACTTGCATAGAATGGTATTCCGTGTTAATACATTTATCTTAAAACCGGTAACAAAGACTGTTCGAACCAGAACTGTATATATATAAATTGTATTTAGTATAAGACAAATGAGAAAATAAAAAATACAAATATTTTTTCGCCATGTTTTTATTAAGAAAATACGAAAACATAATAAATTCCCGATATTTCCCAAAATAAAAGCTATTGG
>Ga0209935_1001376_pt1 | contig 39127 bp, 35 predicted proteins | sample ThiBio_1000_plan_2_FD_183958 | JGI IMG/M metagenome (GOLD analysis project Ga0209935, IMG submission 183958) | Wastewater bioreactor microbial communities from Cape Town, South Africa - Thiocy_cont_1000_plan (SPAdes) | ecosystem: Engineered > Bioreactor > Thiocyanate-remediating >...
ATCGTCTCCACCGCCACGCCGCCGCTGGATGGCGGCTGGCCGCAGAACCGCGACGCCGCCATCGCCGCCGAGCGCGAAGGCTTCGATTTCGTGATGGCAATGGGTAAGTGGCGCGGCTTTGGCGGGACGACCAATCACTGGGGCACCAGCCTCGAGGCCGTGACCATGATGGCGGGCATCGCCGCCGCAACCCGCCGCATCAAGGTGTGGGCGACATTGCACGCCATCCTGCACAATCCGGCGGTAGCGGCGAAAATGATCGCCACGCTGGATCACATCTCCGGCGGCCGCGCCGGCCTTAACATCGTGGCGGGCGCCTTTCAGGGCGAGTTCGAACAGATGGGCGCCTGGGATGCCGCGCTCGACCATGATGCGCGCTATGACCTGACGGAGGAATGGACCGCCATCGTCAAGCGCCTGTGGCGGGAGCCCAGCGTCGATTTCGCCGGCAGGTACTTCAACTTCAAGGATTGCGTCAGCGAGCCCAAGCCGCTGCATCCGCCCGAACTGATCTGCGCCGGCATGTCGGCGCGCGGCTTTGAATTTTCCGTGCGCGAATGCGACGGCTGCTTCATCGGTGGCCGCAACGAGGCGGAAACGGCCGATGCTTCGGCCCGCGCCCGGGCGCTGGCGGCAAGGCTGGGCAAGCCGATCAGGACCTATTGCATGATGACCGTGATCACCGCCGCAACCGATGCCGAAGCCGAAGCCAAGGCCGATCGCTACCGGCGCGGCCTGGACGAGGGCGCAGTGCTGGGCATGCTGCAAAGCTATGGCGTTGCCGGAAATGCCATGACCGCCCGTGCCCAGGGCGCCTTCATGACCCAGACCGCGGTTGGATCGCCTGCCACATGCGCCCGCAAGATCGAAGCCTTCCTGCGCGACTGCGACATAGACGGGTTGATGTTCGTGTTCGACGACTATCTCGAGGGCACCCAGGTCACCGGCCGCGAAATATTGCCCGCACTCAGGAGCGCCTTCGCATGACGCCGGGGCCGCTCTCGCCGCCACGCACCGCGCTGCTTTTGATCGACCTGCAGGTCGATTTTGCGAGCCCGGAAGGCGCAATGGCGCGGGCTGGCCGTGATCTGTCGGCCGTGCCTGCCGCGCTGGCCGATGCTGCCACACTGCTGGCGGCGGCCCGCACGGCAGGCGTGCTGCCTGTTTTCGTCCGGCTTTTGGGCAGCGATCTGTGCGTGGCGGGGACGCCGGGCACGGAATTTTTCGGAATCGCGCCCCGTGCCGATGAACTGGTGGTCACCAAGCCGCGCTTCAGCGCGTTTACCGGCACCGGGCTGGCCGGCACCCTGAAGGATAAAGGGATCGACACGCTGGTGCTGGCGGGGCTGACCAGCGAATGCTGTGTTGCCTCCACCGCCTGGCATGCGCTGGAAGAGGATTTTCGGGTCGTCATCGCCGCCAACGCCTGCGCAGCCTATGAAACGGCGCTGCATGACAACGCCCTGCGCGCCCTCGGGCTGAGCGGCGCGATGTTGGCCCCCACCAGCGACATTCTAGCGCAGTGGAATAAGAAGTAATAAAAACAATTGCTTATGCCTTGAATTGTGGAAATGGCGCGCTCGCCGGGTAGTTCCTGTGAAATGTTACATGACATTTTGATCGTGGAACCTATGTAGAGCCCCATGAAAAGGGGACTGGTCTTCCTGGCGGCCATCGCATTGCCAGGCGTCATGCTGGCGCCGGCCCTGGCGCGCGCCCAGGACGCGCCGGTCGAACAAGTCGTCGTCACCGGCGATCCTGTCCATCTGCTGGATGCGGGCGCCAACAGTGCCGCCTTCGGATTCAACAAGCCGCTGGTCGAAACGCCGCGCGCCGTCACGCTGGCCAGTGACACCACCATCGACCGCTATGGCATCACCGGGGTCGACGGCCTGACGGCGATCACACCTTCCGCCTATACCGCCAGCTATTATGGCGTTGAGGGCGCGGTGTCGCTGCGCGGCACGCTGGCCGAGAACTACTTCCGCGGCTTCAAGCGGGCGGAGAACCGTGGCACCTATTCGACACCGCTGGCCGATGCGGCGGGGATCGAGATCCTGCGCGGGCCGCCATCGCCCATCTATGGTCCGGGCAAGGTGGGCGGGCTGGTCAATTTCCTGCCCAAGACGGCCAAGGCCGGCGACGCGCTGGGCGGTGAAGTCACGGTCGGCTATGGCAGCTATTCCAGGCGCAACATTACCGGCCAGATCAGCGCGCCGGTGACGCTGGGCGATGCAGTCGGCGGCGTGCATGCCTATGGCGAGATCGACGACAGCTACAGCTATTATCGGGGCCTTCATCCCAGCCACCAGCTGCTGGAACTGACCGGCAACCTGGCGCTGGACGACTGGTCGCTGGCGGCCGACTATCTCTATTATCATTCCAATGGCGATGTGCAGACACCGGGCTGGAACCGGCTCACCCAGGCGCTGATCGATCGCGGGACTTACACCACCGGCCGCAACACGTCGCTGGCGGCGGCAAACGGCAAGTATCTCACCTTCAATGACATGGGCGGCAACCCATACGCGTTCGATCCGGGCTTTGTGCCGCTGGCCTGCATGTACTGCACGGATGCGGCGCACCGGCTTGACACCGGCTTCGGTACCACCTGGCTGGACCGGCGCACCGTCTATGTCGCGCGCGGCGTGGATTTCTCCAACACGTTTACCCATACCGGCTTTCTGGAAGCGGCGCGCGAGCTTGGTGAAGGCGAAAGTCTTCGCCTCCAGCTCTTTGCCGACACGCTCTCCAACGATCGCTTCGTGTCCTACGGCTTTCCCGGCTCCTACCGCACCACCATCGGCGAGGCGCGGCTGCGCTATGACCTGACGCGCGACATCGGTGCGGTGAAGACGCAAACGGTGATGGGTGCCTCATACCGCCATGTCCATGCGCGCGGGCGTGAAAGCTACAACAGCGGCGTGATCGCGCTGGACCGTCGCGATATTTCCCTTGGTCCCGCACCCAATGACATCATCGACTCACCTTTCAACATCGATCCGCCCGGCACGGTCGGCCTGGGCTGGGAAAATGATGTCATCTCCGACACCTCCGACGCCGGTCTTTTTGTCACCAGCGACGCCGCCTGGCATGATTTCGACCTGGTGCTGGGCGGGCGTTATGACGACTATCACGTGCGCTCGCAGGACCTGGGCGTCCTGGCCTTTGAGCCGCCCTCCGGCAAGGGCGATGCCGGCCGCTTCAGCTGGTCGGCCAGCCTGTCCTACAAGGCTCCGTTCGGCCTTGTGCCCTACGCCACCATCGCCCAGTCCAGTGCCATCGAGATCGGCCAGGCCAGCCAGGTGCTGACCGGCCTTCTGGCGTCCGACAGCTGGCTGTCGGATTCCTTCCTGAACGAGATCGGCGTCAAGTTTGCTGCGTTGGACGAGCACCTGCAGGGCAGCCTGGATTGGTACGTCCAGAACCGCACGCGCCTTTCGCAAGGCGCGGGCGTGACGAACGTGGAGGGCACGCGCGCAAAGGGCGTCGAACTGGAGCTGCGCTATGTCGCCACGCAAAATCTCAGCTTCACCCTGGCGGCCAGCCTGCAGCACACCGAGCTGAAAGGCCCCAACCACAGCTTCGCCTATATCCCGGCGCGCGCTGCCGGTGTATCGCCTCAGGACGGCTTCGGCGGCAGCTATCTGGTCTATGATCTGACCACCCTGCCGGGACTTGGCGGCGACTATGAAGACACCACCGTGCCCCACGCGGTGATCAGCCCCTATGTCACCTGGACCAGCGACGCGGATGCGGGCCTGCCCTGGGGCGTGACATTCGGCGGCACCTATGTCGGCCACACCCGGCAGGTGGTCGCCGATCCCATCCGCTTTCCCTCCTATGTCACGCTGAATGCCTCGGGCTTTGTGCGCTATGACGCCTGGGAAATGGATGTGAACGTCAACAACCTGGCGAATGCGCGCTATTTCACGCCGGGCGCCGACACCTATTCCATGCTCAGCGCGCTGCCCGGTACCGGGCGGCTCTGGAAGATGACACTGCGCCGCCTGTTTTAGCGGCGCATCCAACGCTAGGCTCCCCGCCTCTCGGAGAGTCTTCGCATGAAACGCCGCCTGCTGGCCGTCATCCTGCTGTCATCGTTGCCGGGCGCGGCCCTTGGCCAAACGGCGCCGAACCCGACCCGGACCGCCTGGGTTCAGGCGGTGGACGGCGGCGGCTTCGAGGCACGCCTTCTCACGACCGCCACCACCTGTCCGGTGATGCATACCGACGGCGGCGATGTGGCGCTGCGCGTGCGCGCGGCGGCCGACGACAAATTCCCGCTTCTGTGTGCTGCGAAAGTGCCGGCCGGCACCTCCGCCGCCGATATAGACGGCAAGCCCCTGCCCATGCCGGTGGCCGATCCGCGCCGCATACTGGTTATCGGCGACACGGGCTGCCGCCTGAAAGGCGCGACCACCCAGGATTGCAACACGCCGCAGCAATGGCCTTTCCCCCAGGTCGCCGCCGCTGCCGCGAAACTGCGCCCCGATCTTGTGATCCATGTCGGCGATTATCTCTACCGCGAAACGCCGTGCCCGCCGGGCGATGCGGGCTGCGCGGGCTCGCCTTATGGCGACAATGGCCCGGCCTGGCAGGCGGATTTCTTCACCCCCGCCGCGCCGCTGCTGAGCGCGGCGCCCTTTGTGTTGGCGCGCGGCAATCACGAGGAATGCGCACGGGAGGGAACGGGCTGGCTGCGGCTTCTGGGGCCGCTGCCGCATCAGCCGGGCTGCCTGAATCACATCCCGATGTTCACGGTGGACGTCGGCAAATTCCGGCTTGCGGTGATGGACGATGCCGGCGCCCCGGAAATGCTGGTCAACAAGACCGGCCTTCCGGCCTACACCGCCGATATCGCCGAGCTGGGCAGGATCGCGCCGCCGGTCTGGTTCGTGCATCACCGGCCGATCTGGGCGGCGATCACCGGCCCTTTGGGAATTCCGGTCGGCGGCAACCGCACCCTGGTACAGGCGGCGCATGACGCCGCGCAAGCCGCGGGCAAGGATGCGCCGCTGATCCCGCCCTCCGTGGCGCTGCAGCTTTCCGGGCACATCCACACCTTCGAGGCGATCAATTACGACAGATCCGTGCCACCGCAGATCGTGGCCGGCAATGGTGGCGACCTGCTCAATGTGACGCCGAAGGACCTGCGCGGCGCGATCTTTCAGGGTTCGCAAACCGTGCGCGTGACCAAAGGGATTTCGGTGGGCGGCTTCGGCTTCATGCTGATGACGCGCGCCGCCGACGGCTGGGGAATCGACCTGTTCGATTCAGCGGGAAATCCCGTCCGCAGCTGTCATTTCACCGCCGCGCGGGACGGCGGGGAGGGGCAGGTGGACTGCCCCGAATCGAAATAGTCGAGATACCAACCGCTTTGTCATCGTCCTGCCGGGTTTTGAGCCCCTGCTTGCTGGCGTGGGCGAAGGCACGGTTTTAGGCTTCGCGCCGTCGGATTCCGGTCAGGATCGGGGGGTGAGATGGACGGCAGGCAGAAGCGGCTTCTCCTGGTCATCGGCGGCATCGTGGTATTGCTCGCCGCCGCTGCCGTGGCGGCGGTGCTTCTCTTGGGCAGCCCGCAGGGGGGCATGCTGGCACAGCTGCAGAGCGGCCTGTCGGCCGTCACCGGCGGCTTTTCGCCGGCCCCCCCGCAGGCGCCGCAGGAATTCGCCTTTCGCCGGCTGGAGGTCGACGTCTCAAAACCGCAGGCGGAAGCCTGCCTGGTGTTCACCCGCGCCCTCGATGCCAGCGGCAAGACGCACTATCAGGACTATCTCTCCATCGATCCGGCGACCCAGGTGGCGATGCGGGTCGTTGGTACGCGGCTGTGCCTGGCGGGGCTTTCCTTCGACAGGACCTACAATGTCAGCCTGAAGGACGGGCTGCCCGCAGCCGACGGTTCCACCCTCCAGGCCGAGACCGTGCCTGTGGAGCTGCGCGACAAGCCGGCTCTGGTGCGCTTTGCCGGTGGCATCATCCTGCCGCGCGAGAATGCGGCGGGCGTGCCGGTCACCACCGTCAATGTCGACAGGCTGGACATAAAGGTGATCCGCGTCGGCGACCGCCTTCTGTCGCAGATCGAATCGGGCACCGTCGACCAGACCCAGCTCTATGGCTGGGACGAGAAGCAGCTGGAAAATGCGCAGGGCGCCGTGGTGTGGCAGGGCACCATGGCGGTGAACAACATCAAGAATGGCAGCGTCGTCACCCTGGTTCCCATTCACGAAATCCTGAAGGGCAGGAAACCCGGCGCCTATGTGCTGGTCGCCACCGATGCGGCCAGGAAGATCAGCGACGACGATTACGGCACCCAGTTGGCGACCCAGTGGGTGGTCGATTCAGACATTTCGCTGACCAGCTTTACCGCCGACCGCGCCGCGACCGGCGTGGGGCTGACGGTCTTTGCCCGCTCCTACAGCCGGGCCGAGCCGTTGTCGGGCGTGCGCATGACCCTGATCGCGCGCAACAACAACCAGCTGGCCAGCGTGGTCACCGACGGCGATGGCCGCGCCAATTTCGACGCCGGACTGATGCGCGCCACCGGCGGCGACCAGCCGGTGATGGCGATGGCCTATGGCGAGAACGGCGATTTCAGTTTCCTGGACCTGCGCCGTTCCGCCTTCGACCTGACCGACCGGGGCGTGGGCGGCCACCCCGCGCCCGGTCCCATCGACGCCTGGCTCTATACCGAGCGCGGCGTCTATCGCCCCGGCGAGACGGTCCAGGCCGTTGCCATGCTGCGCGACCGGGTGGGCGCGGCACTGAACGCGCCCCTGACCCTGGTGGCCCAGCGCCCCGACGGGATCGAGGTCGGCCGCATCACCGTCAGCGGCGACAGGCTTCAGGCGGGCAGCGCCGCCTGGAGCCTGTCACTGTCCTCCAGCGCGCCGCATGGCCGCTGGCAGATCAGCGCCTATATCGACCCCAAAGCCGAGCCGGTCGGCCGCGTGCAGTTCGACGTCGCCGATTTCGTGCCCCAGCGGCTGAAGGTGACGCTGGCGGCGAAGGAAAAATCCATCTCCCCCGGCGGCGACTTCCATGTCCGGGCCGAGGCGCGCTTCCTCTATGGCGCGCCTGCCTCGAACCTGTCGGGCGACGGCGAAGCCACCATCGCAGCCGATCCCAATCCCTGGCCCGGGTATCGCGGCTACCGGTTCGGCCGCATGGACGACAGCTTTTCGGAGACCAAAGTGGACCTGGCGGTGTCCGAGACCGACGCGGCAGGGGTGACCAACATCACCGGCAATACCGGCGCCCTGGCCGAGACCACATTGCCGCTGAAGGCCACGGTGCGCGTTTCGATCCATGAGCCGGGCGGGCGCACCACCGACCGCAGCATCGACATTCCCATCCGCACACACGACGTCTCCATCGGCATTCGTCCGGATTTCGATGGCAGCTCGGTGCCCGAAAATGCCCGCGCCGGTTTTGAAGCCATTGCCCTGGACAAGGACGGCAAGCGCGTCGCGCTGCCGGGCCTGACGGTCAGCTGGGTACGCGAGGACACGACCTACCAGTGGTTCCAGAGCAGTGGCGAATGGCGCTACCAGTCCGTCACCCGCGACCGGCTGATCTCGTCCGGCACCATGTCGATTGCCGCTGGCGCGCCCCTGAAGCTGGCCCAGGCAATGCCCTGGGGCACCTATCGGCTCACCATCACCGATCCCAAATCGGGTGCGGCGTCCAGCTACCGTTTCTATTCCGGCTGGGCGGCATCCAGCGCGGGCGACCGGCCGGACCGCATTCCCGTGGCGGCCGACAAGCCGTCCTATGCGCCCGGCGCGGTGGCGCATGTGCGCATCAAGCCCGCTGCCAATGGCAAGGCGCTGGTGGTGATCGCGGGCGACAAGGTATTTTCCTCGCTGCTGGTCGACGCTCCGGCGGGCGGCACGACGGTCGACATTCCCGTTTCCGCCGACTGGGGCGCGGGCGCCTATGTGCTGGTGACCGATTATCGCCCGCTGTCGCAGGTCAGCGGCCGCGAGCCCGTGCGCTCCATCGGCGTTGCCTGGATCGGGGTGGACAATTCCCCGCGCACGCTGGGCATCAAGCTGGGCGTGCCGGACAAGGTGCGCCCGCGCCAGAAGATCACCGTGCCGGTGCAGCTTTCGGGGCTGGCCAGCGAGACGGCCTACGTCACCTTGGCGGCGGTGGACGAGGGCATATTGCAGCTCACCGATTTTGGCTCGCCCGATCCGGTCGACCATTATTTCGGAAAGCGGCGGCTGGGCGTGATGATGCGCGACGATTACGGCCGCCTGATCCGGGTCGAGAAGGGCGCCGTCGGGTCCCTGCGCGAAGGCGGCGACAGTTTCGGCGGGCGTTCGCTGGCGGTGGTGCCGCAGAAGACGGTGGCGCTGTTTTCCGGCATCGTGAAGCTGGGCGCCAACGGCACCGCCGCGATCCCGCTGGACATTCCCGACTTCAATGGATCCTTGCGCCTGATGGCGGTGGCGTGGAGCGCCGACAAGCTCGGCCATGCCGACAGGATGCTGGTGGTGCGCGATCCTGTCATCGCCGACCTGGTACTGCCGCGCTTCCTGGCGCCCGGAGATTCCATCGGTGCCGCGCTCAATCTGGACAATGTGGAGGGCGCGCCGGGCGCCTACATTGCCACCATCACCACGCGCGGGCCGCTGTCCATGCCTGGCGGTGCCAGGACGGTGGTGCGCCAGACCCTGGCCCGCCAGCAGCGCACGCTGGTGCCGGTGACGCTGACCGGTGCGGGGCTGGGCATCGCCGGCATTACCCTGGACGTGACCGGCCCGAACGGCTTTCACGTCAGTCATGGCTGGCCGATCCAGGTGCGCCCCGCCCAGCTTGACGAGAGCCGCGAGCAGGAACTGCCGCTGGCGGCGGGCGCCGGGTTCACGGCGGACCGCTCGCTGATATCCGGTCTGGTGCCGTCCACCGCCTCGGTCAACCTGTCGGTTTCGGCCGCGCATGGTTGGTCCAATGTGGCAGGACTTCTGAAGTGGCTGGACAAATATCCCTTCGGCTGCATCGAACAGACGGTCAGCCGCGCCCAGCCGCTTCTGCTGTTCAACGACATGGCGGACCTGGCCGGGCTGCCGCGCGACAGGGCACTGAAGGATCGCATCCAGGCCGCCATCGACCAGGTGCTGGACATGCAGAATTATGGCGGCGACTTCGGGATGTGGGGGCCGGGCAGCGATGCGGAGCCCTTCCTGGGCGTCTATGCGATGGACTTCCTCTATCAGGCCAAGGCGAAGAACTATGTGGTGGCCAATGACGCGATGCGCCGGGGAACAAACTGGCTGCGCACGGTTGCCTCTGGCGGTGGTGACGACCTGGCGCGGGCCTATGCCTTCTATGTGCTGGCGGGCAGCGGCCAGGCCAATGTCAGTGACCTGCGCTATTTCAGCGATACGCGGGTGGGCAAGATGCGCTCGGCGCTGGCGGCGGCACTGACCGGCGCCGCGGCTGCCGAAGTGGGCGACCGTTCGCGCACCGAATACGGTTTCAACAAGGCGCGCGCGCTTTTGGCCGATGCCAATCCCGCCACCTATCCGCACGACGTCTATGGCTCGCTGCTGCGCGACCTCTCGGGGACGCTGGCGCTGGCGGCGGAAAGCGGCAGGGCCGATCTTGTTCCCGTCCTGATGGACAAGGCGCGGAGCGTGGACATGCGCGTCTCCGAAACCACCACCCAGGAAAAGGGCTGGATGCTGCGCGCCGCCTATGCGCTCACCCGCCAGAAGCTGCCCTTGAACGTCACGGTGAACGGCCAGCCGGCCAATATGCGCGACGGCGCGGTGCGTCTTTCTCCCACGCTGCAGCAGCTGGACGCGGGACTGACCATCGCCAACAAGGGCGATGCCCAGGTCTGGCGCACGACGTCCGTCAGCGGCACGCCCGGCGCGGCACTGCCGCCCGCATCGGACGGCCTGACTTTGTCAAAGAGCATCTGGAGCATGTCGGGCACGCCCGCCGACGTCTCCTCGCTGCACCAGAACGACCGGGTGATCGTCGAGGTCAGTGGCCAGATGCCCAACAACGTCTATCACCAGATGGGCGTCATCGATCTTCTGCCCGCGGGGCTCGAGATCGAGCAGCCGCTGAAGGGAGACGACGCCAAGGCCTATCCCTTCCTCGGCACTTTGACCGATGCCAGCCGCCAGGATGCGCGCGACGACCGTTTCGTTGCCGCCTTCGACATCGGCCAGCGCTATCGCCCGCTGCGCCCCAAGGGGCCGGAGCCGGCGCCCACTTTCCACATCGCCTATATCGCGCGCGCCGTGTCGGTGGGGCGCTTCACGCTGCCGGCGGCGGATGCGGTGGACATGTATGCCCCCGCCATCCACGCGCGAACGGCGATGGGACAGATGACGATCGAGAAATGACGCGGCAAAAGCTGATCCTGGCCGGCTGGGTTGCGCTGGGCGCGCTCTTCGCCCTCATCACCGCCGACCGCGCCAATCCCCCAGACATGACGCGCGCCAGCACCCTGTCGCCGGAAGTGGCGGCACGTGACGGCACGCTGCTGCGCGCCTTTCTGTCGAAGGACGGCGCCTGGCGCATCCACACAACGCCGGATCAGGTTGGCCCGCGCTATCTCGCCATGCTCAAGGCTTATGAGGATCAGCGCTTCGATTCCCATTTCGGCGTCGATCCGGGCGCGTTGCTGCGTGCGGCGCTGCAATTGGTTTCGGTGGGGCATATCGTCAGCGGCGGCTCCACCCTGACCATGCAGGTCGCGCGCCTGCTGGAGCCGGATTATTTCCGCCGCCACAACGTGCCCGCCAAGTTCTTCCAGATCGTCCGCGCCCTGCAGCTTGAGGAACGCTATTCCAAAAGCGAAATCCTCTCCCTCTACCTGACGCTGGCGCCGATGGGCGGAAACCTGGAAGGCGTGCGCGCCGCCTCGCTTTCCTATTTCGGCAAGGAGCCGGCGCGCCTCGACCTGGCGCAGAGCGCGCTGCTGGTGGCGCTGCCCCAGTCGCCCACCCGCCAGCGTCCCGACCGCCATGCGCAAGCGGCGCGACACGGCCGCGATCATGTGCTTGCCCGCATGGTGGAGGAAGGCGTGATCACCGCGGGCGATGCCGCCGCCGCGCGAAAGGAGGGCGTGCCCTTTGCCCGCCAGCCCATGCCGCTCGAGGCGCCGCATCTGGCGCAGCGGCTGGTTTTGCAAGCACAGGCCGTTCCCGGGGCTGGTCGCCCCGCTCACCCCCCTTCGCGCGCAAGCGCACCAGAGGGGGAGGTGGTTTCAGCGGGCGAAGGCGACCCAAAGGGAGCCGAGCGGAGTGAGGGTGGCGGCCAAGCCACCCGAACGAAACCGGAGGGGGTGCAGGATTACCGGATCAAGACCACCATAAACGCCAATATCCAAACCGCTGCCGAACGCCTCGCCCGTCAGGAACGCGCCTATCTGGACGATGGCGGCGATGTCGCGCTGGTGGTGGTCGAGAACAAGACCCGCAACGTCCTCGCCTATGTCGGCGGCACCAATTACTGGGGCCCGTCAGGCCAGGTCGATCTGGCGGGCCGCGCCCGTTCGCCCGGCTCGGCGCTCAAGCCCTTCATCTATGGCCTGGCCTTCGACGAACTGATCCTGCATCCGGCCAGTCGGATGCAGGACCAGCCCACCAGCTTCGGCGACTATGCGCCGCGCGACTTCGACGGCCAGTTCCAGGGCGCCGTGACGGCGCGCGACGCGCTGCAGATGTCGCTGAACATTCCCGCCGTGATGGTGCTGGAACGGGTGGGGCCGCTGGCCTTCACACTGGCGCTGCGCAATGCCGGCGCCCATCTTGCCTTCCGCGATGCGCCGACGCTGCCGGTGGCGCTGGGCGGGCTGGGCGTGCCCTTGCGCGACGTGGCCATGCTTTATGCGGGGATCGCCGAAGGCGGCACCGCCGAAGGCTTGCGCTATCGGAAAGACGACCCCCCTGGTCCGCGCCATCGCCTGTTCGGCGCCGTTGCCGCCTGGTATCTGCGCGACATCCTGGATGGCGTGGCGCTGCCGGACGGGTGGGCGATGGGGCAGGGGCTGGCCCGCGCGCGTACCATCGGATTCAAGACCGGCACTTCCTACGGATTCCGCGATGCATGGTCGGTGGGCTTTTCCAACGATTATACGGTGGCGGTGTGGGTGGGCCGCGCCGACGGCACGCCGCGCCCCGATCATGTCGGCCGCGACAGCGCCGCGCCGATCCTGCTCAAGATGTTCGGCCTGCTGCCGCCCGACCGGCGTCCCGCGCCGCCGCGCCCATCCGGCGTGATCGTCGCGCGCGCCACGTCCGATCTTCCGCCGTCGCTGCGCGTCTTCACGCGCCAGAAGACAGCGCCCACCCAGGCACAACAGGTGGCGCAACTGCCGCCGCCCTCCATCACCTGGCCGCCCAATGGTGCGGTGGTGCCGTTGCCCGATTCGCACGCAAAGGATCCGGCGCTTCAATTCAAGGCCGATGGCGGAAAGGCGCCGCTGACCTGGCTGGTGAATGGCGCGCTCTTGGGCAGTTTCGACCGTTTCGCGCCCGCGCTTTACACACCGGCGGGCGAAGGACTTGCACATGTTACGGTCGTCGATGCCGAAGGGCGCAGCGACAGCAGTGAAATACGTTTCAAGAAAATGCGTTAGCGCTGACTCATTTTTGTGCATAGCAGCACATTATGTTGCACTGCGACATAAGCGCATTGCCCGCCCTTTGGACTTGCCTGCCGGGCTGATCGCGCCCAGTCTCGTTCTCATCAAGGCCGTTGAATCTTATTGTTTTTGTGGCAGTTCGAAATCAACGGTGTTCAGAGTCAGGGCGGCTCACCCAGGATGGTCACCTTCGGAAATGGAGATCATCATGTCCCGCACCTTCGCCATTGCAGCAATCCTCTCTTTCTCAACCGCGCTGGGCGCCGCCGGCGCCCGGGCCGATGACAGCCTGGCCGCCAGGGTCCACGCCGCCGCCGTCAAATCCTGTGCGGCGGAAGCCAGCGACAGCTTTCCCGCTTCGCACTATGGCGTCATCACCAGCACCTGCGTGCGCCGCATCAGCAGCGCAGCCATGCGCAATTACGCAATCGAGGCCGACCTGCGCATGAAGTCGTCCACTGCCCTCAATACCGCCACCAAATAGAAAGCGGTGCCGTCGGCCAACGCAGTCCTCATGTCCGGCCATGCCGGCATGGGGGCTGCTGACGGCGCCCGCGCCTAGTTCGCCGCCGCGCGGTCCAGCGCCGCCAGCAGCTCGGCGGTGGGAAATCCGTCCGCGGGCAGGCCATGCGCCTTCTGGTACCGGCGCAGCGCCGCGCGCGTGCCCCGGCCCAGTATGCCGTCGGCGGGACCGGGATCGAAGCCCAGCTTCGCCAGGTCCTGCTGGAAGCTGATGCGTTCGTCGCGCGACAGCGGACGCTCGCCCAGTGGCCAGTCATGCTTCACCGGCCCGGCGCCGGCCATCCGGTCGGCCAGAAGGCCCACAGCCAGCGCATAGCTGGCGGCGTTGTTGTATTTCAGGATCACGCGGAAATTGGGAAACAGGAAAAAGGCCGGTCCCCGCGCGCCCGCCGGCAGATAGATCGCCGCTTCTTCGTCGGACGGCGGCAGCCTGTGTCCCGCCGCGGTCTTCACCCCCAGCCTGCGCCAGGCCGAAACCGGCTTGCTGGTCTCGGCATCGGCCAGCTCATAGGCAAAGTGCCTGGGCAGCCGCACCTCATAACCCCAGGGCGCGCCCGTCTTCCAGCCGCGCTCGGTCAGCAGCCGCGCCGCCGAGGCCAGTGCATCGGCGGGGCTCTGCCACAAATCGATCCTGCCGTCGCCGTCGCCATCGGCGGCGAATTTCAGGAATGTGGTGGGCGTGAACTGGGTCTGGCCGAAAGCGCCCGCCCAGCTTCCGGTCATCTCGCCCAGGGCATAATTCTGCTGCTGATAGATTTTCAGCGCGGCGAAGAATTCCGGCCGGGCGTAATCGGCGCGCGGGCCCTCATAGGCCAGGGTTGCCAGCGCCGCGAACAGGGGAAAGCTGCCCTCCGTCGCGCCGTAATCGGTCTCCATGCCCCAGATCGCGACCAGTATCTCTTTCGCCACCCCGCTTTGCGCCTCGATCCGGTCCAGCACCTCGCCATAACGCTCCAGCATCGCCTGGCCGCGGCCGATGCGCCGCGCCGACACTGCTGAATCCAGATAGCGCCACACCGGCCGCGAGAATTCCGGCTGGTTGGCATTCATGTTCAGGATCTCTGGTATGGGCTTCAGGCCGGCGGTGGCGCGGTCGAAGGTCTCGGGCGTGATGCCCTGGGCCAGGGCTTGGGTCCGCGCCGCCATCAGGAAGGCGTCGAACTTGCTGTCGCCGCTGTCGAACTGGGGCGGAGCTATGGGAATGACGGCCCTGGGCGCCTCAAGCCGGGGCGCCGGCGGCGTGGGCCTGGGCGCGACCGCGCAGGCCACCGCCATCAGGCAGCCTGACAGCGCCGCCAGCCTTGTCACCGGCGGCCAGGAGCGAAAGGGGAGCTTCATCGTCTCTACCTAACACGCAAATTGTGTGATTTTGCCGGAAATAGGCCATTTTTTCGGGGACTTGGCCGGTTGACAGCAAGGGGCGCCCCGCATAGTTTCCGCGCCTTCCAAAACCAAGGCCGCCAGATCCGCTGGAAGGCCCACCAAAGGCGCGTGTCATGAAAGTTCGCAACTCCCTCCGTTCGCTCAAGAAGCGTGACAAGGATTGCCGCGTGATCCGCCGCAAGGGCCGTGTTTACGTCATCAACAAGAAGAACCCGCGCTTCAAGGCCCGCCAGGGCTGAGGCCGTTTCAGGAAAGGCGCTGCACGCTTTTCCGTCTAGGATCGTCACGACCCTCTGGTCCCCTTCACGCCCTGTTGTATACAGGCGCCGATGCTTCTTCCGCCGACCGACCGCTCCATCCTGGCCCGCCGTGACGCCATCGTCGCGGCCCTGAAAGCCATTGTTCCCGACGGGGTGGTCGCCGACCCGTCCGGCCTTGCCACTTTCGACGCCGATGCCCTTTCGGCCTATCACCAGATGCCCCTGGTATGCGTGCTGCCCTCGACGCGCGACGAGGTCGGCGCGATCCTGAAATATGCCGAAGCCGAAGGCATTCCCATCGTGCCGCGCGGTGCGGGGACCAGCCTGTCGGGCGGTGCGCTGCCGCGCGAGGACGGCATCCTGATCGGCATGGGCCGCATGAAGCGCATTCTCGAGATCGACTACGAGAATGGCTGCGTGGTGGTCGAGCCCGGCGTCACCAACATGAACATCACACGCGCGGTCGAGGCCCAGGGCTTCTATTACGCGCCCGATCCGTCCAGCCAGATCGCCTGCACCATCGGCGGCAATGTGGCGGAAAATTCCGGCGGCCTGCACTGCCTGAAATATGGCCTGACCACCAATAACCTGCTTGGCGTCACGATGGTGCTGCCGGGCGGCGAGACCGTCACCTTGGGCGGCAAGTCGGGTGCCCAGGGCGGCCTGGACCTGCTGGGCCTGGTCACCGGCTCCGAAGGGCTGCTCGGCGTGGTGGTGGAGGTGATCGTGAAGATCCTGCGCAAGGCGCCCGTCACCCGCACGCTGATGGCCTCGTTCGACACGGTGCCCGCGGCCGGCCGCTGCGTTGCCCAGATCATCGCCGGCGGCGTGGTGCCCGCCGCGATGGAATTCATGGACAGGCCCGCCGCCGAAGCGATCGAGGCGTTCAACCAACCCGGCTATCCGGCCGGGGCCGAAGCCATCCTGATCATCGATGTCGACGGCGTGGAAGCCGATGTCAGCCACAACATGGGCCGCGTCATCCAGATCGTCGCCGACTGCGGCGGACGGACGGTGGAAGCCACCGACGAGAAACAGCGCGCCCGCATCTGGTCGGGCCGCAAGGCCGCCTTCGCCGCCATGGGCCGCATCGCCCCCGACATGATCTGCATGGACGGCACCATCCCCCGCCACGCCCTGCCGCAGGTGCTGGAGGAGATGGCCGGACTGTCCGAAAAATACGGCCTGGGCTTTTGCAATGTCTTTCATGCCGGCGACGGCAACCTGCACCCTCTGATCCTGTTCGACGTGATGAAGGAAGGCGAGTTCGAGCGCGCCGAAGCCTTCGGCGCCGACATCCTGCGCCTGTGCGTCAAAGTCGGCGGCGTCCTGACCGGCGAACACGGCGTGGGCATTGAAAAGCGCGACCTGATGACCGACATGTTCAGCGAAGCGGACCTGGAACAGCAGCACCGCGTCAAATGCGCCTTCGATTCCGGCGGCCTGTTCAATCCCGGCAAGGTGTTTCCCACCCTGTCGGTGTGCATCGAGCAGGGCCATATCCACGCCCATGGCGGCAAGCTGCCCCATCCCCATCTGCCGCGTTACTGACATGCGGGCCGACTGCGAAGCGCAGGTGATCGAAGCCGTTCGCGCCGCCCGCGCGGACCGGACACCGGTCGAGATCGTCGCAGGCGGAACCCGCCGCAGCGTCGGCCGGCCCATGTTGAACGAAAATGGGCAAGCACTGGCACAGCTCGACGTCTCGGGCCTTTCCGGCATCCGCAAATATGAGCCCGAAGAACTGATCGTCACCGCCGGCCCCGCCACCCCGCTGGCCGAGATCGTCGGGACGTTGGCGGCGAGGAACCAGCGGCTGGGTTTCGATCCCGCCGACTGGTCACGGCTTCTGGGCTCCAATGGCGTCGCCACGCTGGGCGGCGCGCTATCCGCCGATGCCTCGGGTTCGGGGCGTCTGCGTCATGGTTCGGCGCGCGACTCGCTTTTGGGCTTTCATGCCGTCAACGGCCTGGGCGAAGTCTTCCGCGGCGGCAGCCGGGTGGTCAAGAACGTCACCGGCTTCGACTTGCCCAAGCTGATGTGCGGCGCCTTCGGTACGCTGGCGGTGCTGACCGAAGTGACCTTCCGCGTCTATCCGCGCCCCACCCATTCGGTGACGCTGTGCCTGAAGGACATAGACGCCGCCAATGGCCTGGCGGCCTTGCGCAGCATCGCCCACAGCGCGCTGGAACCGGCGGGCCTGGCCTATCTGCCCGCGGGCTGGCTGCCGGACATCGGCCAGGGCGCGGCGCTGATCCGCCTGGAAGGCGCGCCCCAGCCGCTGGAAGAAAAAGTGACAATGGCGCATGGCCTCCTCGGCCACGCCCATGCTGCGCGCGTCGAGGACGGGATCGACCTGTTCGCGCGCATCGGCAGTGGCGCGCTGTTCGCAGATATCGAAGGCGACATCTGGCGGCTGCAGGTCGCACCCGCCGATGCGCCGCGCGTGGCCAATGACCTGAATGCGCCGCGCTGGCTGGGCGACTGGGCGGGCGGAGCGATCTGGCTGGCCGCGCCGCCCGCCGACGCCGCGCGCATCCGCTCCATCGCCGCCGCGGCAAAGGGCCAGGCCATGCTGCTGCGCGCCGCACCGCGGCAGCGCGCCAGCCTGGGTCTCTTTGCGCCGCAGCCGCCGGTGCTGGCCGACCTGACGCGCCGGGTGAAGGCGGCCTTCGATCCCCTGTCCCTCTTCAATCCCAACCGGTTTTGAATCGAGGCGCCTGTGATGGGAAACAAGTGATGCGTTACAATTTCACCCCCGAACAGATCGCCGATCCGCAGATGGGGCCCGCCGCCCAGGCGGTGCGCTCCTGCGTGCATTGCGGCTTCTGCACCGCCACCTGTCCGACCTATGTCGAACTGGGCGACGAGCGCGATTCCCCGCGCGGCCGCATTATCCTGATGAAGGACATGCTGGAGAAGGGCGGCGCGCCAACGGACGAGCAGGTCTATCACATCGACCGCTGCCTCTCCTGCCTCAACTGCAAGACCGCCTGTCCTTCCAGCGTGAATTACCAGCGGCTGGTGGACCAGGCACGTATCCATATCCACGAACATTATCGCCGCCCGTTCTCCGACCGGCTGCTGCGCTGGACGATCGCAAAGGTAATGACGCGCCCTGCCTTGGTGCGTATCGGCCTGCTGTTGGCCCGCCTCGGTGCGCCGCTCGCGCGCTTGATGCCGGGCCGGCTGGGCGCGATGGCGAAAATGGGCCTGATCGCGCGGCCCTCGGGCCCCGAGCCGATGCATTTTCCCCGACCTGCCATGGTCGTCCAGCGCATCGCCATCATGCCCGGCTGCGTGCAGGGCGCGCTGGCGCCGCAGATCGACGCGGCGGTGGGCCGGGTACTGGCGCGGCGCGGCATCGAACTGGTCACGCTGGAAGGCGCGGGCTGCTGCGGGGCGCTGCCACACCATATGGGCCGTGAAGAAGACAGCCGCGCATGGGCCAGGAAAGCTATCGAAGCCTTCGAGCGCGCAACCTTTGACGGCGTCCTGATCACCGCCACCGGCTGCAGCGCCCAGTTGAAGGACATCGCCCAGCAATTCGCCGGCGATCCGGTCTGGGAACCGCGTGCCCGCAAATTCGCCGCCGCCGCCCGCGATTTCCTGGATCTTTGCACTCCCATGGTGGCCACCCCGCCAAAAGCCCTGCGTGTGGCCTATCACCCGGCCTGTTCGCTGCAGAACAGCCTGAAGCTGAACGGGCTCAGCGAAAAGCTGCTCGAGGCCGCCGGCTTCATGGTGCTGCCCTTCCAGGAAAGCCATCTGTGCTGCGGCTCGGCAGGTACCTATTCCATCCTGCAGCCGGAATTGTCGGGGCGCCTGCGCCGCCGCAAGCTCGGGCACATCATGGCGGCAAACCCCGAGGTCTTGGCGTCGGGCAATATCGGCTGCCTTCAGCACCTGGCGGCGGCTTCCCGCGCCGAAGTGGGGAGCGAGTTGCCGCCCATCCTGCATATCGCGGAACTTCTGGACTGGGCCGAGGGGGGAGGAGCGGCGCCCTGGGAGAAGCCCAGGGCGTGAGCAGGTCCAGTGGACCTGCGAAAGCGACGACCGCCGCGAGCTTGAGCGAGCGGCAGGTTCCCATGCAGCCTCCAATCTGGCAAAGCCTGCTGCAGCGCATTAGAGTTGGGTTATGCGCCCCCCGTACTCCCTGATTTTCTGCGTAGTTCTTGCCGGTGGCCCACTTTTGCCGGGTGCGGGCCTGACGGCCCCGGCGTGGGCTGCTCCACCGGCCAAACCCGTGCCCCATCTCGACCCCAAGGCGCCAAAGCCCAGTGAGGTGGTCAGCGAGGAACAGCTTTTCGCCCGGCTGGCCAAGGCCGAAAGCCGCGAGGAGGCCAAGCCGATCGAGGAAAAGCTCCAGGCCATGTTCAAGGCCTCGGGCAGTGCGTCGGTGGACCTTCTGATGAACCGCGCCGAGGTGGCCGAGGCCGCGGGCGACAAGAAGATGGCCCAGAAGCTGCTGGGTTCGGTGACCGGCATCGCCCCCAATTATGCCGAGGGCTGGCATGCCCGCGCCGCGCTTGAAACCGCCTCGGGTGACGACACGGCCGCCCTGATCTCGCTGCAGAAGGTGGTATTGCTCAATCCGCGCCAGTTCGACGCCCTCGGCGAACTGGCCGGCATGCTGGAAGACTATGGCGACAAGGCCGGCGCGTTGAAGCTCTACCGCCGCGCGCTGGCGCTGGACCCGCAGATGGACGGCGTGGAGCGCCACGTCCGGGCGCTGGCCCGCGAGGTCGAGGGCCAGGACATCTGAATGCGGGCGGCGCTGCTTCTTGTTGCCCTGCTGGCCGCGGCGCCGGTCGTTGGACAGCCATCGCACGCACAGGATTCCTACATGACCGGTACCTGGTTCGGCCGCGGCCAGCCCGACGATGCCCTGTCCATGTATATCGACCGCATGCACGCCGACGGCAGCTGGCGGGGCGAATACCGCGCCTGCCTGCGCGGCAGGCCGCTGGATCAGGTGCAGACGGGGCGCTGGACGCTGGAGGGCGACCGATTGCTTCTGCATATTGAGACGGTGGATGGCATTTCGGCCCCGCGCACCGATGTCTACCGCATGCTGGCCCACAGTGATCGCTCGCAGAAATATATCGCCCTGCCGTCGGGCTTCGCCTACACGCCCCAGCGGGTTGAGGACGGCGCCAAGATGCCGCCCTGCGACCTGATCAGCTGATGGCCCCGCACCTGCCCTTCCTCGTGCTGCTGGCGCTGGCCGCGCCCGTGGCGGGCGCGTTCCCCGATTCCTGGCCGGTGGGTACCTGGTTCGGCCAGGGCCAGCCGCATGACCGGGGCGAGATGTGGGTGGCCCGGATGCTGGCGGATGGCGCTTTCCGGGTTCAATTCCGTACCTGCCGCAAGGGCAAGGCCAGCGACCAGTTCGAGACGGGCAGCTGGACGCTGAAGGACGGGCTGGAGACGATCGACATCGCCACGGTCAACGGCCGGAAGCTGCCGCGCCGGGATCAGTACCGCATCCTGCGCCATGACGGGCACACGCAGGTCTATCGCTATTTGCGCACCGGCTTTGTCTTCACCTCGCACCGCGTGGCCGACGGCTACCAGATGCCACGCTGCGATCTGGTCAGCTAGAAAGAAGCCCGGAGAAGTTGGAGAAGTTGGTCCTCCCCCAGGGCGCGCAGCGGCCCCGATGGGGGAGGTGGGCGTTCGCGCCGAGCAAAGTTGCGAAGCCCGGAGGGGACGTCTCAGCGCTCATCCTCTACGAACGCCACGCGCAGCATGTTGGTGGCGCCGGTGGTGCCCAGTGGCACGCCCGCGGTGATGACAATGCGGTCGCCGGGTTCGGCAAAGCCTTCCTGGCGGGCGATCTGCGCGGCGCGCCGGACCATATCGTCGAAATCGCGGATGTCCTCGGTGATCACGCTGTGGGTACCCCATACCAGGCATAGCCGCCGCGCCGTGGCGATGTCGGGGGTTGGCGCGATGATCGGCGCGAGCGAACGTTCGCGCGCCGCACGCATGGCGGTGATGCCCGACTTGGTCCAGGTGATGATCGCCTTGGCCTCGATGGTCTCGGTGATCTCGTGCACCGCCGCCATGATGGCGTCCGGCGTGGTGCGTTCGGGCACCCCGCGCTGCGATTCGATGATGGAATGATAGAGCGGGTCGGTCTCCACGCTGCAGGCGATGCGGTCCATCATCTGCACCGCCTCGATCGGATAGGCGCCCGAGGCCGATTCCGCCGACAGCATCACGGCATCGGCGCCCTCGAACACCGCCTGGGCCACGTCGGACACTTCGGCGCGGGTGGGCATGGGCGAATTGATCATCGATTCCAGCATCTGGGTGGCCACCACCACCGGCTTGCCGGCCTTGCGCGCGGCCCGGGTGATGCGCTTCTGCAGGCCCGGCACCGCTTCCAGCGGCATTTCCACGCCCAGATCGCCGCGCGCCACCATCAGCGCATCGGCCAGTTCCAGCACCGCTTCCAGGCTGGCCATCGCCTTGGGCTTTTCGATCTTGGCCAGGACCCCGGCGCGCCCCGCCACGATCTTCTTCAGCTCGGCGACGTCCTCGGGCCGCTGCACGAAGGAAAGTGCGATCCAGTCCACGCCCAGCGCCAGCGCCGCGTCCAGGTCGGCGCGGTCCTTTGGCGTCATCGCCGACATGGGCAGCAGCGTGTCGGGCATGTTCACGCCCTTGCGGTCCCTGATCTCGCCGCCCACTTCCACGATCGCCTCGGCAAAGGTGTCGGCCTTGCGCAAGAGGCGCAGGCGGATCTTGCCGTCATCGATCAGCAGCGCGTGCTTTTGCTTGATCGCCTGGAAAATCTCGGGATGGGGGATGGGAACGTCCATCAGGTCTTCGCTGGTTTCGCCCAGCAGCAGGCGCACGCGCTCGCCCTCGTTCAGCACGCGTTTTCCACCCGGCAGCCTGCCCAGCCGGATCTTGGGTCCCTGAAGGTCGCACAGGATGCCGATGGGCCGGCCCACCTCGCCGGCCAGGGCGCGCAGCTGCCGATGCATCGCGGCCAGCCCCTCATGGCTGGTGTGGCTCATATTGATACGGAACACGTCCACGCCGGCATCGAACAAGGCGCGCATCACCTCCGGCGTGTTGGACGCCGGGCCAAGGGTAGCGAGAATCTTGGTCTTGCGGTGGCGGCGCATGATGCCCCGTTCTGTCAGTTGGAGAGTGTCTGGGTCCAGTCCGGCTTTTTCCCGGTATCGACCTGGAAGAAGCCGCGCCGGTCGAAGCCGCGCCCGGCGCAGTCCGCCCGTCCCACGGCGCGGAAGCGGCTTTCCGGGGCGACGCAGAAATTGGTCTTGCCTTCCCAGGTGCCGGCGGCGCCGTCGGTGGCGTAAAGATAATAGTAGCGGGCGTTCAGGGGGCCGGCCAGGATGCCGACGCATGCATTGGGCTGGATGGTCCACCAGCCCTCGCTGGTCCAGTTGGTGCCGTCGAAATGACCCAGTGCGACACGGGCGGGCAGGCTGGATTTGTTGCACACATTGAATCCGGCGAGCGCTGGCGCGGCATGCCCGGCAAGGCCGAGGGCCAGGGTCACGGCGAAAAGGGGGCCGGTGCGACGCATTGCGACTCCCGGTTTGGCGTGATTTCCATGTGCCGTCAACGGGCGGCGCGGGCCTTTCGGCCTCCCGGTGCGTCGCTCGTCGCTCATGGACGTCTTGTCCACATCGCTCCTCGCTCCTGCCGGGCGGCCAAAAATCCTCGCGTCGCGCTTTACTGCCATTATAACGAGGCGATGACAGAATCCGGTTTCGAGGCCCTGGCCGCGCGCGGCGCCTCGCCCCTGCTGCTGCTGTGCGACCATGCCGCCAACGCCCTGCCGCCCGCCTATGGCAGCCTGGGGCTGGATGCGGGTCTGTTCGCCACCCACATCGCCTGGGACATCGGTGCGGCCGAGGTGACGCGCCAGCTGGCGGCCGCTTACGGTGCCGCCGCCGTGCTGGGGCGCTGGTCGCGCCTCCTTATCGACCTCAACCGCGGCGCAGACGATCCCACCCTGGTGATGAAGCTGTCGGACGGCAGCATCATCCCCGGCAACAGGGATGCGGGCCCCGATGAAGTCGCCCGCCGCATTGCCCGATTTCACGCCCCCTATCATGACGAGATCGCCCGCCAGGCGGTGCGCATCGAGGCCTTCGCCGTTCCGGTGCTGGTGTCGCTGCACAGCTTCACGCCAAGCTGGAAGGGCATGCCGCGCCAATGGGATGTGGGCGTGCTCTATGACCGCGACACGCGGCTGGCCGCACCGCTGATGGCACGTCTGGCCCAGGCCGGGCTCGTGGTGGGCGACAACGAGCCCTATAGCGGCGCGCTGGAAGGCGATACGCTCTACACGCACGGCACGCGGTTTGGCCGCCCGCATGTTCTGATCGAAATCCGCCAGGACCTGATCGATACTGATGAAAAGGCCACGGGCCTTGCCGAAACCCTCAAGCCCATACTGGATGCGGCACTGAAAGACATGGAGGACGCCAATGGATGACAGGACCGAACTGGAAGCGGCCGTGTTCCGCCGCCTGGTGACGCATCTGCAGACGCGCACCGATGTGCAGAATATCGACCTGATGATCGCGGGCGGGTTCTGCCGCAACTGCCTGGGCGACTGGTATCGCGAGGCGGCGGCCGAAAAAGGCATCGTCCTGGAAAAAGACGAAGCCCGCGCGCTGGTCTACGGCATGGCGCCTGCCGCATGGAAGGAAAAATACCAGAAAGCGGCAACGGCCGAGCAGAAGGCTGCCTTTGCCGCCTCCCAAAAGGCCCACAGCTAAGCACCGCTTTGGCGTTGCACCGCACAAGGCCAGCGATGTAGGGTCCGCCGCCCCCAAAAACCGGACATCGAACGACATGGCCAAAACCGGCTTCGCCAAGGACCAGCTCAAATCCTTCATCAACCGCATCGAGCGGCTGGAAGAGGAACGCGCGGCGCTGTCCGCCGACATCCGCGAAGTCTATTCCGAGGCCAAGGGCACCGGCTTCGACACCAAGATCATGCGCCAGGTGATCCGCATGCGAAAGCTGGACAAGGCCGATTTCCAGGAACAGGAAGCGATGCTCGACCTCTATCTCACCGCCATGGACATGCGCTGACAGCGCGGGAACTTCCGCCCGCCACAAAATCGCCAACGCCCTGTGACAATCGGGGCCGATGCGGCGGCATTCCTCCGGCTATGACATTCTCTTCTTCGCCGCCATCCTGGCGACGCTGATCTCGCTGGCGCCTTCCCTGGCGCACCTGTTCGAGCTGCCGCGCAAGATGGAGCTGGGGCGCAGCGCCTATTTCACCGTGCAGCAGATCTATGCCGGCTGGGACCTGTTCGGCATCGCCATCCTCGCCCAGTTCCTGCTTCTGGTGCTGCTGGCCGTGCGTTCGGCGCGCGAATATTACGTCTTCCGCCCCGTGCTGGTGGCGCTGTTGCTGCTGGTCGTGGCCCAGGCGCTGTTCTGGGGGTTCACCTTTCCGGCCAACACGGCGACCAGCAACTGGACCGTGGTGCCCACCGGCTGGCGGGCCCTCCGGCATGAGTGGGAATATTCCCACGCCGCCGGTGCGCTCTGCCAGCTTCTGGGCCTGTGCGCGCTGATCTGGGCCCTGTTCGCGCGGGTACGCGCTGCCGGCCGCTGAAGCCGTAACTTGACGTTGCCCGAACCCTGCTGATCTGATCACCGCCGGGGATGGCGCCGGCGACGTACCGGCGCCCGGCAACAGGGGAACGCCATGGGACATTTCATCATCGGCCGCCGCGATCTTCTGGCGGGCGCCGCCGCCGCGCCGCTGGCCGCCGTCGGCGCCGCCAATGCGCAGCCGCCGCCGGGTCGCGATCCGTCGGGTGGGGCCGCCGACGCCGATCAGCAGCGGCGGATGAAATGGTGGCACGATGCCAAGTTCGGCATGTTCATCCATTTCGGGCTCTATGCCGCCCATGGCCGCCATGAATGGGCAATGGAGGATGAAGCCATTCCCGTCGCCGAATATCAGCGTTTCACCGAAGGCTTCAAACCCGCCCCTGGCAGTCCCCGCAAATGGGCACAGCTCGCGAAGGCCGCGGGCATGAAATACATGGTGCTGACGTCGAAACACCATGAAGGCTTCTGCAACTGGGACACCAAGCTCACCAACTACAATGCCGCCAAGTTCGGCCCCAGACGCGACCTGATCGCGGAGTATGTCGAGGCGGCACGCGCCGAGGGGATGCGGGTAGGCTTCTATTATTCGCTGATGGATTGGCATCACCCCGATGGCGCGCGCTGCGCCACCGATGAAGCCGCGCGTCGCCGCTTCGTGGATTACACGCACGGGCTGATCCGCGAGCTTCTGACCAATTACGGCAAGATCGACATCCTCTGGTACGACGTCTCCTGGCCGCTGGACGCGGCGGGCTGGGAGTCTGAAAAGATGAACCGGATGGTGTTCGGCCTGCAGCCCGACATCATCGTCAACAACCGCAACAAGCTGCCGGGCGATTTTTCCACTCCCGAACAGACCATCAAGGCGGAAGAGGGCGGTCGGGCCTGGGAAAGCTGCATGACGCTGAATGATTCCTGGGGCTATCAGCGCGCCGACGACAACTGGAAGACCCCGCGCACCGTGATCCGCAACCTGATCACCTGCGCGCGCGATGGCGGCAACTACCTGCTCAATATCGGGCCGCAGCCGGACGGCGGCATCCCGCCGGAAAGCGAGCGCATCCTGCGCGCGGCGGGCGAATGGGTGCATCGCCACGGCGAGACGATTTATGGCGCCGACCGCTGCCGGGTGGCACGCAACACCTACGCGAATTTCACGCGGAAGGGCAACACGCTCTATATGCATGTGCATTTCTGGCCGGGCAGCGATGTGGCCATTTCTGGCCTGCGCCAGAAAGTTCTGTCGGCGAAACTGATGAACACCGGCCAGTCCGTGGCGGTGGCGCAGGACGGTTTCCGCACCCACCTGACCGGCCTTCCCGCGACCGCGCCGGATTCGCCCGTCACCACCATCGCGCTGGAATGCGATGGCGAGCCGGTACAGGACACCGACTATGTCCGCATCAACAAGCCGCGCGCGGGCGTGGGCATCTGAACGCTGCCATCCTCGCTGTCGCGTGCACAGCAGGACAGAGGGTTTCCAGCCTATTCGTTCATCCGCCATGGCGACCGGTCATTCCATGTCCGGATCGCTGCCGCCGCCCAAGTCGTATCCCTGTCCTTATGACAGGCGTTGCAGGCATTGGGTATCTGCATCGCGTCGGTCTTGGCAGGGGTCACGAAATGGAATGTGTGATTGGAGATGAAGGGGCCGCCGGGTAGTTCCGGCAGCACCTGGGGCATGTGGCAGGCAACGCACCGGCTTCCCGGGCTGCCGGGTTTGTGATGGGTATGCGCTTCCAGGCTGACCGCGTGTGGCCCGTTCTGACTGTTAATGCCGTGGCAGGACGCGCAAATTTCGGTTGCAGGCTTGCGCAGCATGGCGTCGTTGTCGCTGCCGTGCGGGTCATGGCAGTTAAAACAGGTGACGCCACGCCTGTACATCAGGCTCTGCACAAAATCATTGCCCTGCATGCGGTTCTTGGCGGCGCTGCCGTCAGGGAAATGGGTGAAGGTGTGTTCGCCCAGCTTGTGCGGCTCCAGCTTCCAGAAATCGGCCAGCTTCAGACCGGCATGATAGCCGACGGGCCAGTCGTAATACTGGCCCTTGATGGGATTGTTCAGCGGCTGGCCCTGCGAATGGCACTGGATGCAGGTATCGTTGGCCTGGACATAATTCTGGCGTGCCGGATTGAGGATGTTGAACAGCTTGGGGTTCTGCACATGGTTGCTGCCGGCACCGTGGCAGGCCTCGCATCCGACGTTCCATTCGATCGGCTGCCTGGTGTCGATATTGAAGTTCACGGAGTGGCATCCATCGCACAGCGGTGCGGTGGGGCGGCTGGAATTGTCGCCCTTGGGATCGGGATAGTGGATCGCCCACCAGTCCTGATTGTCGGCCACATGATATTTCGACCATTTTTTGGTCGCCACATTCCATTGCGCCGTCAGGGGGATATAGGTGTCACCGACCTTCCTGAAGTAGCGCTGTTTCCATTTGCTGCCATAGACGAAGCCGATGTCCTTCATCGTGAAATTGACGATTTTGGGATCGGCCTTGCTCAGGTCGGGGATCAGCGCTTCGGGGTGCACGCGCGGATCGCGCACGATGTTCGCCATGCGCGTCTTCGACCAGCGGGCATAGATTTGCTGGTGGCAAGATTGGCATGCCTTGGAGCCGACATAATGGGCGCTCAGTACGGAAGCGGTTTGCTGAGCGACGATATCTTCGTCCTTCGGCGGTGCGATGGTGGCGAGATGGCGGATATATGCCACCAGTTGCCACACCTGGCGATCGGGGAAATGCCAGGCCGGCATCGCCGTGTTCCGGATGCCGTTGCGAATGTGATAGAACATCTCCCCGTCAGACATCGACAGGGCCGCCTGATGCAGCACCGGCGCGCGCGGGAATGTATTGCCGCCAATCTCCGTTTTGCCGCCGCCGTCATAGGCGTGACAGACCTCACATTTGGAGCGAAACAGGTCGCGTCCGGCCGTGATGTCGGTTTGCGCTATCTTGGGGCCCAGCGGGTTGGCGGCCCGTTCCGCGCGTTCCGGCACGCTGTGGTGCAGCAGCCAGGTCGCGACTTCCACTTCAAGCGGCGAGGGTGCGCGGTTGGCCCGCGAAAGCCCGGGCAGTAGAAACACATAGGCTGCGCCCGCGGCCAGCAAAAGCGCTGTAATGACTATTCCTGCTTTGATGGGTCTGGACAGCCGCATGATTCGCTCCGCGCTGCAAATCGGATTTGGCCTGGCGCAATTCTGAACATGAGTCAGGCTGTGCCGTTCGGCGCGGATGTTAACGTCGGCTGCCTTTGAGGCAAGGGGGTGAGCTTCAGCGCTCCAACGCATGGATGGCAACCGGGGCAACGCCGTGCGTACGCCCCAACATTGGGAAGATTTTATGCTCTGGATGGCGCCCGGGACCGAAAGGCCAGCCTTTCGGTCACCCCGCCTTGCGGATGGCGTCTTCCAGCGCGCTGTCGCTGCTTTCTGCCTCGCCCGGGCCGCGCGGCTCCAGGCCGAATTCCTTGAGCTTGCGATAGAGCGTGGACCGGCCGATGCCCAGCCGGCGCGCCACTTCCGACATGTGGCCGTCATAGCGCGCGATGGCCATGCGGATGATCTCCGATTCCAGATCCTCGAACTTGCGGACATGGCCGCCGGCATCGGTGGTGTTCAGCGCATAGGGCGAGCCTTCCGGCAGCGCCGGGGCGGAAAGGTCCGAAGGCTGGGGCGCGACGCCGTAGTTCTGGTGCTGCACCGTATCGACGCCCATCGCCGCGGCGATCTGCGGGAAGTCGCAGGCATCCAGCATCGCGCCGTCGCACAGAACCACGGCGCGGAAGATGGTGTTCTCAAGCTGGCGCACATTGCCCGGCCATGAGAAACCCTCCAGAAGCTGGGTGGCCTGCGCCGTCAGCCCCGACACCGGCTTGTTCTCCTCGGCCGCAAAGCGCTGGATGAAATGGCGGGCCAGGGGAATGATGTCGCCGGTGCGTTCGCGCAGCGCCGGCACCAGGATGGGAAACACGTTCAGCCGGTAATAAAGGTCTTCGCGGAAGCTGCCGTCGCGCGCCATGCTTCCCAGGTCGCGGTTGGTGGCGCTGATGATGCGCACATCCACCTTCACCGGCCGCTTGGAGCCGACGGGATCGACCTCGCCTTCCTGCAGCGCGCGCAGCAGCTTGACCTGCATGTCCAGGCGCAGTTCGCCGATCTCGTCGAGGAACAGGGTGCCGCCATCGGCTTCCTGGAACTTGCCCAGATGCTTGTCGGACGCGCCGGTGAACGAACCCTTTTCATGGCCGAACAGGATGCTTTCTATCAGGTTCTCCGGGATGGCCCCGCAATTGACGGTGACGAAGGGCTTGCCCGAGCGGGCACTGGTGCCCTGGATGGCCCGCGCGATCAGTTCCTTGCCGGCGCCCGACTCGCCTTCGATCAGGATCGGGATGTCGGATTGGGCGGCACGCGTGCCCAGCCGGAAAACCTGCTTCATTTCCGGGCTGGTGGCGATCATATCTTCAAAGGACAGCCTGTTGTCCGCCTTCTTCTTCAGCTGCTTGACCTCGCCCGAAAGCGTGCCGATCTTCAGCTGGTTGCGGATCGAAACCGCGATGCGTTCGGGGCTGGCCGGCTTGACCAGGAAATCGTTGGCCCCCGCGCGCATGGCTTCCACCGCACTGTCGATGCCGCCGCGCGCGGTCAAGACGATCACCGGCAGGTCGGGATTGGTGGTGCGCAGCTTGGCCAGCACGTCCAGGCCGCCCATGTCGGGCATCACAAGGTCCAGCAGCATCAGTGTGATCTGCTCTCCGCGCGGGCCGTTGATCAGGTCCAGCGCCGGACTGCCGCCGGGCGCGGTGATGACATGCATCCCGCTGCGGGTGATCGCCGTTTCCAGCAGTCGCCGCTGAACGGGATCGTCGTCAACGACCAGGATGGTCTGCGCCATGATGCAATGCCTCTTCGTACCAAGCCGGCGCGTATTTTGGGGGGCCACGGGTAAATGTGACGTTTAAGCGTGTTCCCTTCCGGCACAGGAACTCAGTGATCATTTGAAGATCGCATTCGGAGGTTAACGGGCCGTTGGCGGGGCGGCGGAACAGCCAAAAGCCGCCGCAAGAGCGGTCGTTCCGGTGGGGTCAGGTCTGTATACCGGCGGGATTGCCGCTGGGCGGCCGTTTGCTATAGTCCCGCCGGTTTTTACGAACAGGGGGCCGAAATGGCGCAGGACTCAGAATACCATGTCGGTTCCATGGATATTTCCCAGCACAAGAAGGCCTATCAGGGCTTTCTGACCTTCGGCAAATGGTCCTTTGCCGGGATCATGCTGATCATGGTTTTCCTCGCCATTTTCCGCACCCACTGACGCTCGATGCGTCTGGCGATTGTCAGGGAAAAGCGGGCGGGTGAGACGCGTGTCGCCGCAACGCCTGAATCCATCAAGAAATTCAAGGGCCTGGGCCTGGACGTGACGGTCCAGGCCGGCGCCGGGGAAGCCGCGCGCTTTGCCGATGCCGACTACCAGGCCGCGGGTGCCGCCATCCTCCCCGACGCGGCCGGGGTCCTTGCCGATGCCGATATCGTGCTGAAGGTGCGCGGGCCCGAGGCGGACGAGATCGCCCTGATGAAAAAAGGCGCGGTGCTGGCTGCGCTGCTGGCCCCGCACAGCGAACAGGATACGATCGCGGCCCTGGGCGGGGCGGGCGTCACCGCCTTCGCCATGGAGCTTTTGCCGCGCATCTCGCGCGCCCAGGCGATGGATGTGCTGTCCAGCCAGGCGAACCTGGCCGGTTACAAGGCGGTGATCGATGCGGCCGCCCAGTTCGGCCGCGCTATGCCGATGATGATGACGGCGGCGGGTACCATCGCGCCCGCGCGCGTGCTGGTGATGGGCGTGGGCGTCGCCGGCCTTCAGGCCATCGCCACCGCCAGGCGGCTTGGTGCCATCGTCAGCGCCACCGATGTGCGCCCTGCCACCAAGGAACAGGTGGAATCGCTGGGCGGCACCTTTGTCGCAGTGATGGACGAGGAATTCCAGAACGCCCAGACGGCGGGCGGCTATGCCAAGCCGATGAGCGAGGAATACCAGAAGAAACAGGCCGCGCTGATCGCCGAGACGATCAGAAAACAGGACATCGTCATCACCACCGCCCTGATCCCCGGCCGCAAGGCGCCGATCCTGGTCAGCGAGGAGATGATCAAATCGATGAAATCGGGCAGCGTGATCGTCGATCTGGCGGCGGGCGCGGGCGGCAACACGCCGCTGTCGGAAGCCGACAGGACCATCGAGGCCTTTGGCGTCACCATCATGGGCCCGACCAACCTGCCGGGCGCACTGGCGACCGATGCCTCGTCGCTCTATGCCCGCAACCTGTTCAATTTCGTCTCCTTGATCGTCGACAAGAAGACCGGCGCGCTGGCCATCGACTGGAATGACGAGATTATCAAGGGCGCGGTCGTGGCCGGCGCCCCGGCGGCGGGAGGCTAGGCGATGAATGCTTCAGCCCGCATCCGTCCGGTCTCGCGCAACGCGCGCTCACTTTTTCCCTCTCCCCTTGCGGGAGAGGGCGTCACGGCGCGCGACAGCGCGGCGCGACGGGTGAGGGGTGAATCACCGTTCCTGCAGAAAGGGCCTTTCTGATGGAAGCCATCGACCCGTTTGTCTTCCGGCTTTCCATCTTCGTGCTGGCGATCTTTGTCGGCTATTTCGTCGTCTGGGGTGTCACCCCCGCGCTGCACACCCCGCTGATGAGCGTCACCAACGCCATCTCCTCGGTCATCATCGTGGGCGCTCTTATCGCCGTGGCCGTGCCCGCGCTGGGGTCCGACTCCTGGGCCTCGAAGATCCTGGGCTTTGTCTCGCTCATTCTCGCCTCGGTGAACATCTTCGGCGGTTTCCTGGTCACCGCCCGCATGCTGGCGATGTACAAGAAGAAGGCGAAATAGGGCCATGAAAGCCGATATCGCTGCCCTTCTGTACCTGCTCTCCGGCGTTCTCTTCATCCTGGCCCTGAAGGGCCTGTCGTCGCCCGCCTCGTCGCGCACCGGCAACCGCAACGGCATGATCGGCATGCTGGTCGCCATGCTCACCACCCTGTGGGTGGCCGGCGTCTCCGATCCGCTCACCTGGGCCCTGATCGTGGGCGGCATCGCCATTGGCGGCGGCATCGGCGCCGTCATGGCCAGGCGCATCGCCATGACCGCGATGCCCCAGCTGGTCGCCGCCTTCCATTCGCTGGTTGGCCTTGCGGCGGTGCTCACGGCGGCCGCGGCGCTTTATTCGCCCGAAGCATTCGGCATTGGCTATGAGGGCGCCATCCGCACCCAGTCGCTGGTGGAAATGAGTTTGGGCGTCGCCATCGGTGCCATCACCTTCGCCGGTTCGATCATTGCCTTTGCCAAGCTCAACGGCAACATGAGCGGCGCGCCGATCATGCTGCCCGCGCGCCATTTGCTGAACCTTCTGATCGCCCTCGTCATTGTGGGCCTGATCGTCCACTTCACCATGGACCAGCCGCACTGGGCCTTCTGGTCCATCGCCGCGCTGTCCTTCGTCTTCGGCATCACCCTTATCATCCCCATCGGCGGCGCCGACATGCCGGTGGTCGTGTCGATGCTGAATTCCTATTCCGGCTGGGCGGCGGCCGGCATCGGCTTCACGCTGGAGAATACCGCCCTCATCATCACCGGCGCGCTGGTCGGCTCCTCGGGCGCGATCCTGTCCTACATCATGTGCAAGGCCATGAACCGCAGCTTCATCAGCGTGATCGCGGGCGGCTTTGGCGGCGACACCGGCCCCGCCACGGCGCAGAAGGAAACCCGCCCCGTCAAGCAGGGTTCGTCCGACGACGCGGCCTTCATCATGAAGAATGCCTCTTCCGTCATCATCGTGCCCGGCTACGGCATGGCGGTGGCCCAGGCCCAGCACGCGGTCCGGGAGATGGCCGACAAGCTGAAGAAGGAAGGCGTCAAGGTCTCCTACGCCATCCATCCGGTGGCCGGCCGCATGCCCGGCCACATGAACGTCCTGCTGGCCGAGGCCAACGTGCCATATGACGAGGTGTTCGAACTGGAAGACATCAACTCCCAGTTCGCCCAGACCGACGTCGCCTATGTGATCGGCGCCAATGACGTCACCAACCCCGCGGCCAAATCCGATCCCAAGTCGCCCATCTACGGCATGCCGGTGCTGGATGTGGAAAACGCGAAGACCGTGCTGTTCGTCAAGCGCGGCATGGGCGCAGGGTATGCGGGGGTGGAGAACGAGCTGTTCTTCCGCGACAACACCATGATGCTGTTCGGCGACGCCAAGAAAATGACGGAAGAAATCGTCAAGGCGCTCGATCACTGACAGGGGCACTGCCATGATGGTCCGCGATGCCCGCCTGCCCCAGGATGAACCGGCGATCCTGGCCTTTATCCGGCAGCTTCAGGACTATGAAGCCGCCTTCGAGGCCAACCGCCGCACTGATCCGGATTTCGCCACCGATCACTGGCACCAGGTGCAGCATCGCTGCGCCGAGAGGCACGGTGCCATCTTCATCGCCGAACAGGACGGCCGCGCCGTGGGCTGGGCCTTCGCCCATGAGGAGCATGGCGAGCTTTTCATCGCCGAGCCCGAACGCCGCCACGGCTTTCTGGCCGAAATCTTCGTGGAGCCGGCCGCGCGCGGCGCCGGCCACGGCAAGGCGCTGATCCAGGCCTGCGAGGATTGGTCCCGCGCCTGCGGCCACCGGCTGATGACCATCGGCGTTTTGGCGGCAAATGCCCGCGCCATCCGCGCCTACCAGGCGTCCGGCTATGCGCCGTACATGGTGACGTTGCGCAAGTATCTGTAACGTCCGGGTTTTTTCGCGATTTTATGCGATCTTCGTGCGCAAGCGTACGTGGTAATCGGCCATTAACCAAGTTCCCCGATGATGGCACCTTCGATGGGGACCCTGATGACAGCGAACGTGTCATTCGAGGATATGCAGGATGAAGCGGCAGATGCCCGCTCCATCGCCGATATCGTGCTCAAGTTCAAAAGCGCCACCAACAGGCAGATGGATTACTTCCAGGTTCTGGGCGAACGGGTGGATTGCCTCGAGCGGGATTTCGATCCCGAACCGTTGCGCGAGACCCTCCACGACATCCTCCAGGATTTTTCCCTGATCTGTGGCGAGAACGAAGCTGCGGTCTGCCAGGCGAAAGCCGACATCGCCGCGCTGAACGATGCCATCGGGGCGCTGTCCACGGATCTCGCCGCCTCGCGGGAGGAGACGCAGCGTCTTCGCCTCAACATTCACGAACTCCAGCTTCAGATGACGGAGCTCGCCCGCGCCGCGCAGATTCGCGCCGAAGAGACCGACCGGACCACGCAGGAATTGCGCGACCGTGACGCACAAGCCGCCGCAGAGATTGAAAACCTGGCTGGCCGGTTCGCGGGGTTTGAGCGCGACCGCGCGGCCGATCTGCAGCAGCAGGATGAACAGACCGCGGCCCGCTTCGCGGAGCTTGAGCGCAGTCGCGCCGCCGACCTGCGGCAGAGCGATGAATTGGCCTCGATCCGTCTCGCCCAGCTCGAACGGAAATTCGGCGACGATCTGCGGCAACAGGGCGAACAGACCCTGGCTCGGTTCGCGGTGCTCGAACGGAAATTCGGCGACGATCTGCAGCAGCAGGACGAACAGTCCACCGCCCGGTTCGCGGTGCTCGAACGGAAATTCGGCGACGATCTGCAGCAGCAGGACGAACGGTCCACCGCCCGGTTCGCGGCGCTCGAACGGAAATTCGGCGACGATCTGCAGCAGCGGGGCGAACAGTCCACCGCCCGGTTCGCAGAGCTCGAGCGGAAATTCGGCGACGGCCTGCAGCAGCAGGGCGAACAGTCGGCCGCCCGGTTCGCGGCGATCGTCCAGGACATCGAAACGCTCCAGGGCCAGATCGGCATGGCGCGCGACGACGAGAGCCGTCTCGACGCCCGCCTCCAGGCTGCCGAGACCGGCCTCACCTCGGCGCGGGACCGGGAGCGGACGCTGGCGCAGATGTATGCGCGACTGGCGGAGACTTTTACGTCCGCCGCCTGAGGCTCCCGCGCAGTCATCCGCCACAGGCTATCTCCGACGGCACGGGAACCCCGCCCGCCCGCCGGGCATTTGCTATCCATGTCCCAGGCCATCTTCGAACTGCCCTTCTGGCGCGCCTTTCTTGCCAACCCCCTGAAAGTTGCATCCCCGGTACCCTCCGGCCCCGTCCTGGGCCGCGCCATTGCCGCCGCGGTCGATCCCCGCAGGCCCGGCGCGGTGCTGGAACTGGGCCCCGGCTCCGGCGCGGTCACCGCGGCGCTGCTGGCGCGCGGCGTTGCGCCCGCCGACCTCCTCGCCATCGAATGGGAGCCGGAATTTTGCGGCCATCTGCGCCGGCGCTTCCCCGGAATCACGCTCATCCAGGGCGATGCCTTCGCCTTCGCCGAACTGGTTCAAGACCGCCCGCTCAAGGCCATCGTCTCGGGCCTGCCGGTACTGGGGCTCAGCAAGGCCAGACGACGCCGGTTCCTGGGCCAGGCGCTGGACGTACTTGGTGAGGGCGGCGTCTTTGTGCAGTTCAGTTACAGCCCGTTGCCGCCGCTGCCGGGTGGCCACCGCGTCGCCGTCGCACGCAGTGTGGTGTGGGCGAACCTGCCGCCCATGCATGTGTGGCGCTACACGCGCGGCTAGCCCGCCCGCGGCCTATTTCAGCCCGCCCATCCGGCAGAGCTCTTTCCACTCGCTGTCCAGCACCGGCTGCACCGACAGGCGGAAACTGGTGACCAGGCTCATGGCTTTCAGCTTCGGATTGGCCTTCACATCGGCCAGGGTCACGGGCCGTGGCATATCCTCCACCGCCTTCACGTCCACCAGCCCGAATACGCCCTTCTCGTCGGTGGGATCGGGGCGGTATTCGCCGATCACCTCGACGATGCCGACAACGGCCTTTTCGGCGCCCGAATGATAGAAGAAACCCAGGTCACCCTTCTTCATCTTCATCATGTTCAGCTTGGCGGTGTGGTTGCGCACCCCGCTCCAGGGCTCGCCCTTCGCGCCCTTCTTCTTCTGCTGCGCCCAGGACCAGGCTTCGGGCTCGCTCTTGAACAGCCAATACGCCATGCTTCACTCCGGTTTCAGGGGACGGCCCATCAGCCGCATCACTGCTTCACCCGCGGGCACCCCGCCCAGCAGGTCGGCCACGGCCTCGGCTATGGGAAGCTCCACGCCCTCTTTCTTCGCCCGCGCCACCAGCGCCGGCGCGGTGGCAACGCCTTCGGCCAGCGGGCGGCCGGGCTGGGTCAGCTCTGCCAGCCCGGCGCCGCGTCCCAGTTCCATGCCGAAAGAGAAATTGCGCGACGACGGGCTGGTGGCAGTCAGCACCAGGTCGCCCAGCCCCGACAGGCCCATCAACGTCTCGCGCCGGGCACCCAGAGCCTCGCCCAGCCGCGCCAGTTCGGCAAAGCTGCGCGCAAGAAGCGCGGCGCGCGCATTCTCTCCCAGTCCCATGCCCTCCACCACGCCGCAGGCGATGGCGTAGACATTTTTCGCCGCGCCGCCCAGCGCCACGCCTATGGGATCGTCGCTGGCGTAAGGCCGGAATGTGGCCGAACCCAGGGACGCCTGCAGCCGCGCGGCCAGGTCGCCTTTCGCGGCGATGGTGACGGCGGTGGGCAGGCCCCGCGCCACATCGCGCGCGAAGCTGGGACCCGACAGCAGCGCCAGGGGAAAGCCGGGCAGGGCATCGGCCACGATCTCGGTCACCAGGCGGCCGCTCTCCTTCTCGATGCCCTTGGCACAGATTACCAGCGGTGTGCCCGGTCGCAGGTGCGGCTTCAGCGTGGCGGCAAAGATGCCCAGCACCTGCGCCGGCACCACCAGCAGCAGGGCATCGGCCCTTGCCGCCTCTGCCAGGTCTCCGGTCAAGCCAAGGTCCGGCGGCAGTGCAATGCCCGGCAGGAAGCGATTTTCACGTCCGGCCTTCAGGGCCTCCAGCACATCGGGCTCGCGCACCCAAAGCGTGGTTCTGCGGCCCGCCGCATTGGCGGCCAGGGCCAGCGCAGTGCCCCAGGCGCCCGCGCCCAGCACCGCGATATGGGGAAAAATGGGATCGGACATGAATTCTTGCTAATTGGCGCGTTGAATCTATCTTGCGGATTGCCGGGGGTAAATCGCCCGAATTCCTCCATTTTCCCGTGCGAGTTGTCACCCCATGCGCCGCCTTGTTCCCATTCTTTGTGCCTTTGCCGCCGTCATCGCATTGGGCGGCGCCGGCCAGCCTGCGCCGCGCAGGCTGCATCAGGCCTACAGCGACGAGCAGAAGGCCGAGCTGGACCGGGTGAGCGCCGCGCTCAATGCCATCCACACCCTCAAAAGCGGGTTCCTGCAGATCGGGCCGGACGGCCAGGTGGACCAGGGCGAGCTTTATCTGGAAAAGCCCGGCAAGATCCGCTTCGCCTATCGCCCGCCCAGCCCGGTCCTGATCGTGGCCACCGGCGGCACCGTCTATGTGAAGAATGCACGGCTCAATACCATCGACCACTACGACCTTTCGGATACCCCGCTGGGGCTCTTGCTCAACGACAAGGTCGACCTCAAGACCAACCCGGCGGTGATAGGGGTGGACAACCGCGACGGCGCCATCGTGGTCCAGGCCCGCACCAGCACCAACAGAAACAATTCCAATATCGCGCTGGTGTTCGATGCCCCCAGCCTGGAACTGCGGCAATGGACGGTGAAGGACAACCAGGGCGGCAGCACCACCGTGGCGCTGCAGCAGCCGCAAAGGGACGCGGTGCTGGAGCAGTCCCTGTTCGCCGTGCCGGTGAAGGCGCCCCCCGTCAAGATGAAGCAAAGCCGCAACTGATGCCGGTTGTCGGCATCCCCTGCGACCGCCGGCTGTCCGATGGAATGTCCGTGCACCAGGCCAATGACGAATATGTCCGCGCGGTGCGGGACGGCGCGGGTGCGCTGCCGCTGCTGATCCCCGTCACCGATGCGCCGCTGCCGGTGGACGATGTGCTGGCGGCGGTGGATGGGCTTCTGTTCGCCGGCTCGCCATCCAATGTGGCGCCCGCCCTTTACGGTGGCACGCAGCCACGCGACGCCCGCCTGCTCGATGCCGCGCGCGACGCCACCGCCCTGCCGCTGCTGCGTGCCGCCATCGCGGCGGGTAAGCCGCTGCTGTGCATCTGCCGGGGCTTTCAGGAGCTGAACGTGGCACTGGGCGGAACGCTGCACCAGCATGTCCACGAGATGCCGGGACGGCTGGACCACCGCGAGGACGAAAGTGCGCCTCTGGACGTGCAGTATGGCCCTGCCCATTCCGTCCGCATCGCGGAAGGCGGCGTGCTGGCCCGGCTGGCGGGAGCAGGGGAGGCGATGGTCAATTCCCTGCATCATCAGGGCATCGAGCGTCTTGCGCCCGGACTTGCGGTCGAAGCCGTGGCTCCCGACGGCCTTATCGAGGCAGTCAGTGGCGGCCCCGGATTCCTGCTGGGCGTGCAATGGCACCCGGAATGGTCCTGGGCCGAAAATCCGCTCGACGGGGCGATTTTCGGCGCGTTTGGGGCGGCCCTGGCGGCGAATCGGCTGTAAAAAGATTGTGGCAGAAATACCTCTGTCACTCTTAAAATGAAATAATTAGGACGGTTGGTCTATTTTCTTGAAACCTGTTGCATTTCAGCATAGTTTTGAATGTGAAGGTTGGAGTGGACCGTGGCACTGCCCCCCGCTCGCTTATGGTCCGCCAGCTTTCATGAGGAGCCCCGGTCATCCCCTCCCGGGTTGCTTCTCGCGCATTAAAGCGCACCATTGCCCCCGGCCCCCCAGCCGGGGGCTTTTTTTATCCGGGCACATGCCGCAGCGTCAGGCTCAGCCGGCCGCCGCCTGGAACCAGGGTCGAAGTTCCCGCCCGCACCCGGTCGATGCCGTGAAAGGCCAGCCGCGCGGGGCCGCCAAAGGCGATGACGTCCCCCGACGCCAGCGTCACGCCGCGGGTCGGGTCCTTGCGGGTGATGCCGCCGATGCGGAACACGGCCTCATCGCCCAGCGAAACTCCGATCACCGGAGCGCTGGCATCTGCCTCGTCGCGATCCTGGTGCTGGCCCATGCGCGCACCATCGCGGTAGAGATTGACCAGGCAGCAGGAAACCGGCGGCGGAGCCGGAAGGAACTGGGACGCCACCGCCTGCCACAGGGCGGCGAGGGCCGCAGGAATTTCCGGCCAGGGCCTGCCGGTCACAGGATGGGTGGGCTGATAGCGATAGCCCGCCTTGTCCGACACCCAGCCAAGCGGGCCGAAATTGCTTTCCTCGACCGAAAAGGGCTTGCCGGAGCCCGGCATTGCGGGCCGGTAGAGCGGAGCGGCCTCGAGCCGCGTGAATATATCGGCCAGCAGCGCCTTCTGTTCCTCCGGTGAATACCATTGGCGCCACAGGATCACGCCCGGCGCGATGGTCACCCTCACCACTGAAAAGGACTGCGCGTGGGCTTCGAAAAGATCGCCTTGTAGCTGCCAGCCATCCCATGCGCATCCAGCCAGACCTTGGCGCGTTCGGGCGTATAGCGGTCACGGACCCACGCGGCCAGCGGCGCGCCTTTCGCATCCTCGGCCGCAAATTCCAGAAAAGGCTTCAGCCAACGCTGGTGCCGTTTGGGAAAATGCAGATAGGGAAAGCGGGCGAATTGCCGGCGCGCCGCATCCATCGCCGTCCAGCCGCCACGGTGCACCAGATAAAGCGCGGCGGCGAAGCTGGTGCGGTCCTGCC
>Ga0209935_1001397_pt1 | contig 38647 bp, 38 predicted proteins | sample ThiBio_1000_plan_2_FD_183958 | JGI IMG/M metagenome (GOLD analysis project Ga0209935, IMG submission 183958) | Wastewater bioreactor microbial communities from Cape Town, South Africa - Thiocy_cont_1000_plan (SPAdes) | ecosystem: Engineered > Bioreactor > Thiocyanate-remediating >...
GTTTCAAGCTCTGAGGTTTCAAGCTCTGAGGTTTCAAGCTCTGAGGTTTCAAGCTCTGAGGTTTCAAGCTCTGAGGTTTCAAGCTCTGAGGTTTCAAGCTCTGAGGTTTCAAGCTCTGAGGTTTCAACTTCCGGCGTTTCAACCTCAGGCGTTTCAGATCCGTTACCAAGGGTGATTCCGCCCGGTTGGGTTCCCATCGCAAAACGTTGTGCTTGATCTTCTCGCTTGCCAATATCTTTATTCGCTTTTTCGAGTTCTGCGAGGGTAGCTTTTTCAAGTTTGGTAATTTTATTTAATTCATCCCCTGCATTTTTTTGCAGTTCTTTGGCTTCTTGTAGTTCTCCTTTTAAGTCCTCTCCTTCTTGTTTTAACGCTTCTATCTCTTTGGGATCTTTATTTTGTTCTTGCGCTTCTTTAAGGGCTTGTTGATTTTCTTCTATTCGCGCTTCTACATCCTGAACCCATTCATCTGCCTCCCCTTTGGCTTTCTCTTTTAGTTCTTTGCTAGCAGCAATATCTTTTAATTTTTCTGTGGCTCCTTCTTTCGCCATTTGCGCTTCTTTCATTTTATCGGTCAGCAAACCATCAATATGCGATTTATAACCACTAATACCTTTCTCTATTGCTTCAAGTTTCGCCTCTTTTTCTTTTATTTTTTGTGTCAACTCCGGGCTTTCCCCTAATTTTTTTTCATCCTTTTTAAGTTTTTCAATTTGCCCTATGACTTTATCGCGTTTTTCCATTAATTTTTCCATTCTATCAAGCTGTGGACTCACCTGCTGCATCAGGCGGTCTTCACGTGCAGCCATCCCTTTATGATATAGTGCTTTGGCACCTGCTAATGCCGGTAAAGAAACAGCACCCAGCAACAAGCTCATCAACCAAGCCATCATTTCACCAGCTGCCACCCCGGCATCATCAGAAAATTTCGGTGGTGTCGCCGCTGATTTTAAAGAGGACTTTAAATCTTTACCGGTTTGTTTTAATTTTGTTCTTTGTCTTTGTCCTTGACCTTCAGGATTGTAATTTTTTTGCTTTGCTAAAAGTTGTGCCTTTTCAAAAGCTTCGTTTTTTGCTGCTTCCTCTTTTGCTATTCTTTGCTTTTTTTCTTCTTCAGTCTCTTCACCCTCAAGCTCTGGCTTTTCATCCTCTTCATTCGCTTTTTTTGGCGAATTTGTATCAGTAGAAAGCACTTCTATATTTTCATCTTCCGGCGATGGCGGTGAATTCGTAGAAAGCACTTCCACATTTTCAGTCTCATTACCTTCATCTTCTTTGGGTTTACCACCAGTTGTCACAGCTCGACTCCTCAAGGTAGCGCATTCCTTGCCAATAGGACTTATACACGAATAATATATTTTTATATTTACTAATAGGATGACTGTTCAAGCGAGAGGTTAGTTCCATTTAAGGAAAGTGTAATTACAAAGGATATTTAAATAGTTCCACAAAAAATTTTACTGATGAAATAGTTAAAAAATCTGTTATATTTTTAATAAAGTTGGAGAGAAAAATGAAAATGCACACAAAATTTTTTTTGCTTCTCATATTCAGTGGGTTATCCGCGGTTGCATTGGCATCTTCAATTGAGTCAAAAGATCTTGATGCCTCTGCTACTCCACTTCCTCAAAATCCAAGTGGTTTAAAAAATCCTGGTAGTCTCAGCAAGCCTCCAGCCACTACCGATATCCGTAAACCTTCAACTCGAGGCATAAAAAATCCTGCTAACAAAGAAGCAGTAAACACAAAACCTTGCGATCCCTTAAGTTCGTCCTGTCCAAAAGACAAAACTTTACCGACGCCTTCAGACAAATCGTTTGAAAAGCCTTCTGGAGACAGCGTGCGAAATCCAAAACAATAAAGCTTACTAACACGGATACCTAACATCGATATCAAAAGTGTTCCGTAAAACTAAGAGCATGCTATAGTAGATGCTTTATAGAGGATGGAGCCCAGGATTTCGCATGCAACAAATGGATCATTATTTAATCTTAAAATCTTTTCATATTTTTGGCGTTGTTATCTTTTTAGGAAATATTATTATTACTGGTTTTTGGAAGGGATTTGCGGATTTTTCAAAAGATTGGCGGATTATTGCCTTTTCTCAACGTCTTGTTACTTACACGGACATATTTTTTACCGCACTTGGTGTTTTAATTATCGCTATTACAGGTATGGCCATGGCTCATTATTATAATAATCCATTTCATATTAAATGGATTGCGTGGGGGCTAGGTCTATTTATTGCCTCAGGGATCATTTGGTTGACAATATTGATCCCCATTCAGCTAAAGCTGAATAATATTGTGCGACAATTCAATGAAAATTCTACTATTCCTTCACACTATTGGACCTATGAAAAAATCTGGATGTTCTTCGGCATCATTGCCACCTTATTACCCTTAGGTAACTTATATTGGATGGTCTTTAAACCAATGTAATGCTGATCTGCCGTTAGTTTAACGGCAGATCGTTTCTTTTAAGTTAAAGTTGGTTTTTCTTTTGCTTTTTGTTCTTCTTCTACATCCATTCTCTTTACCTCTTGCTCAAGCGTGGTGATCTCCCACTCAAAGCCGGTTACCGGAGCAACTCGATGGTGCGCAGGTGCTTGACGTCCATGCAAACCATAACCATCCGTACCCTCACCATCTAATACTTGAGTGCGACTATTCCTACGCAATATCATTTCTCTGGCATGCAATGCGCCTGAATCATGTTCAGCTAAGTAATTAATGGTGGCTGAATGCTGTACTTCTAGCGCAGAAATCACTTCAGTCGCTCTTGCATTTAATGCTTGAGGATCAAATCCTGACTCAGGTTGTGCTTGTTCAGGCGTTTTGTCTTCCTTTACAGCCACTTTGTCATTCTCCGCTTCATAACCTGCGATTGGAACAAGTGTAAGCTGTATAGCCTTATCTTGCTTTAATGAAGCACTGCCGGCTAAAGGAGCATCTGTCAACGTCGATGTGTCTGCTAGAAAGGAGGAAGTATCCGTTGTTTCTTCTTTATGACGATGCGACTTTTTATTTTCTTTTTTATCATGTTTGTGTTTATGTTTATGCGTATGCTCACCACCTTCTTTATGAGAAGCGTGCTTCTTTTCTTTTTTCTGTTTATCTTTGCGTTTTGATTCCAACACAACCATTTCATCTTCTTCAAGAGGAGGCAACTTGGACTCGCCTTTTTCTCTAGAAATAACTCTTGAAAACCAACCGACAATACCACCTTTTTTGGTTTTCTCATCTTTTCGTGGACCTGCTTGCATACATTCTCCTTTTTAAGTCTCAGCAATCATTACCGTTATTTTTAACAGTACAGTATTTTAAACAGTACAGCTGAAATCCATTTGATAAAACGTAAAATGGTAAACATCTACCTGTTACCTTACCGGTTGTTAGGCTTCACACTTTTTTAGCAATATAAGCAAAACGTTGTTTTATGATAAAGAAGGTGTCATTGTCAACATGTTATGGAATGTGAAATGCTTTAAAAAAATCAATATAAATAATTATCACTTGGAGCAGCAAGACTATTCTCCAACTGTTTCTGAAAAGAGTTGTATCACAACAACGCCTAAAATGATGAGAAAAATTCCCACAATGGCAGGTTTATCTAACGCTTGCTCAAAGAGTAAATAAGCCATTAACGTCACAATGATGATCCCAACGCCTGCCCAAATAGCATAAGCGATGCCTACAGGGATAACTCTTAATGCAAGCATTAAAAAATAAAATGTGCAGCAATAGCCAATAACAACAATAGCCGTAGGGATTATTTTTGTAAACTCTTCCGATGCTTTGAGTGCATTGATAGCAATCACTTCTCCTATAATTGCTAGAAGCAGGTAAAAATAATGCATGATCACTCACAATATATCAATATTACCAGTAAAACTTTGAAAAATTTCGCTGCCACTATCATAGCAAATTTTTATACTGATCATGCTGAATCTTTCAGTGTGATTGCAACAAAAGAATTTAAACTAAGCTTATCAATAGGTATTTTCAATTACTAATCACAGGTAAACTTGAATTATGCCAAAGTTATATACCATCGGACATTCAACACATACACTTCAAGAATTTATTGCCATCCTTAAAGCGCATCACATTAACTTAGTGGTCGATGTGCGCACTATTCCTAAATCACGTCATGTTCCGTGGTTCAATAAAACACCATTAAAATCGGCCTTACAACGAAAAGGGATTCGCTATATTCATATGATTGAACTAGGTGGATTGCGAAAAACTGAAAAAAATTCAATTAATCAGGGGTGGCGAAATGCTTCATTTCAAGGTTATGCTGACTATATGCAAACGCCTGCCTTTTTTGCTGCTTTTAAAAAATTAAACGCCACATTAAACCCTGCTCAAAACGTAGCCATATTATGTGCCGAAGCCTTACCTTGGCGCTGCCACCGCTCACTTATTGCTGATGCAGAAGTGATCCGCGGCATTAAAGTTTTTCACATCATGAATATCAATACACTTCATGCTCATCAACTCACAAAATTTGCGGTTGTTAATAGAAAGAAAAGGCCGCTTCAACTCTATTATCCTCATGAAAAGGGATCCTCATAAAATGGTCACTTCATAAAAGCACAATTTATTTTTGTATTCACCGGCTATATTTTACAGATTACACCGCGAAAAATAGCTTACGTATTTCTGCAGGTGTAAAAATTAGCAAGGGTGTTTTTTCATTAAGTGAAACTCGCTATGGGATCTTCTAACATTCCTTTAAAAAATACATCGTTAAGCCCCATGGTTATCTTTTTGCAAATAGTGGGGCTCACGCTAATTTTTTATCTTACGGCCCATCTTGGTCTTTTTTTAGCAATACCACCAGGGTTTGCGACAGTCATCTGGCTACCGTCAGGTTTATCTTTAGCATTTATCTTACTCTTTGGCTATCGCATTGCGCCTGCAATATGGATAGGATCTTGCTGGGTAAATTTTGAAATGTCTCATCATTTTGAAATTGCGTTTAGCATAGGCTTTGGCTCAACTTTACAAGCCTTGCTTGGTGCCTATTTAGTAAATCGTTTCGTCGGCTTTCCAAATCCTTTAAATAATGAGCGAGAAATTATCAGTTTTCTTTTACTTGGTGGTCCCATTAGTTGCCTTGTTGCAGCAACATGGGGTTGTTTAACTATTTTGTTTACCAACCAAATACAACCTTACAATTTCCTATATAATTGGTGCACATGGTGGGCAGGCGATACCATGGGAGTGCTTGTTTTTACGCCGTTAGTACTTATCTGGACGGCAGAACCCCGCGAAATTTGGCAGCAACGCAGATTATCCTTATCGATACCGCTTTGTATCATGTTTGCTATTATTGTGGGATTTATTTTATATACCAATCGCGCAAAAGAACAGAAAATACAACAAATTTTTAAAAATCAGGCACAGGATTATGCCAGTGCTTTAATCGCTGAAATAAACACGCCGCTAGAAATATTATCTTCTCTCAGCATTGCTTTAAATGAAGCAAAAGAAATCAATTCAATTTCCTTTAATATTGAAAATATGTCTCAACTCTTTGTAACAAAATATCCTTCTATTCGAGCAATTTCTTGGCTTGAGCCCGCATCAAGAATAGAAAATGCGGTCAATATTTTCCCTTTTTTAAATTCAATCGAAGAAAAACAAAAAATTATACAACCCAATGCTAAATTACTAAACCAAGCTTGTCTTGCACATCAAGCTATCGCAACCTCATTTAATCTCAGTCAAAAGAAAAATGATTGGGGATTACTTATTTTTCAGCCTGTTTATGATAAAAATGTGCAAAAAAGCAAAATAGAACCTTTGGGACAAAAAGGGAGTTCTGTTCCTGATTGTCAAAATTTATTAGGTTATTTGGTAGGTTTTATTGAGGTTAATAAATTAATTGCGAATACAAAAAATTTACACCATCAAAGTCTAGGATTAAATCTTTATGAAACCAACGAAGAAGGTAAAACAAAACTTATTTATTCCTCAGCTCAAAAACAATCTGCCCCCATTCTAACTTGGAATGATACAATCTATATTGCCGATAGAAAATGGCAGTTACAAATTATTCCAAGAAAAGGCTATTTTAATGCTTTACGAGGCTGGGAAGAATGGGCAGCCCCCATTGGTAGTGTATTGCTGATAGGTTTGCTAGGCTCGCTATTATTGATTGTGACTGGACGTACTGCGATGATTGAAGCTATTGTGGCATTGCGTACATCAGAACTTCAAATTTCTAACCAAAATTTACTCAAAGAAATTGCAGAGCGTAAGGCGATTGAAAATGCCTTAGCTTTTCACGCTAAAGAACTTGCTCGTACTAATGCAGAATTAGAGCAATTTGCATACATTACATCACATGATCTACAAGAACCACTTCGAATAATTGTTAGCTATCTACAACTTTTAGAGCGACGTTATAGGCATGAGTTGGACGCCAATGCCATGCAGTTCATTCATTTTGCTATCGAGAGTGCAATCAGATTGCAAAACCTTATCAAAGACTTACTGAATTATTCACAACTTGGGAAGAAAAGTTCGAATCTTTCAGCTATAAATTCTGAACAAATCTTAGAGCAGGTGTTACGCAGTTTACGCATTGCTATTGAAGAAAATGAAGCGGTTATTACCTATGATCCACTACCTGATGTTATAGCAGAATCGACTCAACTAACACAATTATTTCAAAATCTAATTAGCAATGCGATTAAATTTAAACGAAACAGTCCTATTTTAATTCATATCAGTGCGCAACTAAAAAAAGATTCTTGGATTTTTTCAATTCAAGATAATGGCATAGGAATCGATCCAGAAAATTTCAACCGGATATTTATCTTATTCCAACATTTACACAATCGCGGCGATTATCCAGGGACCGGTATTGGTCTTGCCATCTGCAAAAAAATCGTCGAGCACCTAGGTGGAAAAATATGGGTCACCTCTCAACTCGATAAAGGTTCAACATTTTATTTTAGTCTTCCAGTTACACCATTAAAGGCAAAAGTGAGTTCATGATGGAATCCAAACCTCTTGAAATACTATTAGTGGAAGATAACCCGGCGGATGTCATGTTATTAGAAGATTTCATGCGCCGTTCCAAAGTAATTAACAATCTTAATGCTGTTGAAAATGGTGCACAAGCCCTAGATTATTTGTATAAAAAGGGAAAATATGCAGATGTCAAAACGCCACATCTTATTTTACTTGATTTGAATATGCCTATTAAAGGAGGAAGAGAAGTTCTTGCGGAGATTAAAGAAAATACTGCTTTAAAACATATCCCAATTATTGTACTGACATCTTCACAGGGAGAACAGGATATTTTCAATTCTTATGCCTTACATGCAAATTGCTATCTTTCGAAACCAACCGATCTTGAACAGTTTCATAAAATGATGAGTGCTATTGAATATTTCTGGATGCACCTTGTTAAATTGCCTAACCGATAAGGTATTTTTTATATAGTTACTCAGAGAATTGCCAGCTCGAAGACAACACCCTTGAAAACTCATGTATGAAGATTAGACATAGATCATCTTGTGTGTCATCCCCCCATCTATCACAAAATTTTCTCCTGTAATAAAGGATGCTTGAGGCGAAACCAAATACCCTACCAATGCAGCAATATCTTCGGGCTTACCAACTCTACCAACAGGGTGTTGCATTAAATCTGCTTGTGTATGGTGAGGCATACCGCGTTGACTTTTCTTTTTCCAATCTACAGTTTCAATCCAGCCTGGACTGATAGAATTTACTCTCACATCAGGCCCAAGAGATATTGCAAGTGCATGGGTTAAAGCAACCATGCCTCCTTTTGAAGCAGCATAAGCTTCAGTATGAGGTTCAGACATTTTTGCGCGTGTAGATGCAATATTCACTATTGCGCCATGAGAATGCTTCAAAAAAGGCGCTGCATATTTTGCCAATAAAAAAGGGGCGGTTAAATTTGTTCTGATAATATTATTCCATTCAAACAAGGTAAGCTCTTCCATCGCTTTTTTTAGAAAAATACCTGCATTATTAACCACAAAATCTACGCGGTTAAAATTTTTAACTGTCATATCAATAATTTTTTGTATCTCAGTTTCCGTCGAAAGGTCTGTATGGAGAAAAATAATTTTTCCAAAACTATGTAATTCATTGATAGTTTCTTTACCTGCCTCCTCATCAGCATCCACGACTACAACAGCGGCTTTATTTTTCAAGAAATGTTCTACAATTGCTCGACCTATCCCTTGGGCACCACCAGTAACAATGGCTACTTTATCGCTAAACATAAGAATTTACCCTTATTCTGTATATAAACTCACAATATACAACGTCTTCATCAAAAATTTTTTGTTATATTTATAGGGTAAAACAATAAAGAGGGGATGTTAAATGAAATGGCAGCTATCGGGCCTTTCTCTGATAACAGTGAGTTTATTGTGTGGTTGTAATACACCACCTTATAATGCACCTTACATGGCATATTATCAGAGTGAATGTAAAAGCAAGGATCAAAAATACAACACCTATAATTATTACAATTATACTTATTATGGCGCAAATGAGAAATATGTCCCCGAATATTACGTAGGCGACAGACGCGCTGGAAAATGTAATGGCGGTGTAGCGAATTGTAATCGCAGAGGCGATATTTTCTAACTACATTCTATGTTGCTTATTCACCTTCTAAAAACAGAATAGTTTTTCGTTCTTCTCTTATCATTAATTTTGGTATTTCTTGAAAATTCAGCACGGTTTATTTAGTGCGAATTTTTTCTTCTCATCACTATCTTAAATACACTCTTATATCACTCGTGTATGAAAATGTAATTTATCATCAGCGAGTGGGACACTTTTTATGCCATGTGCAAAGTCACTTCACGTTTGTCAGATAATCGTGATTCTCCCCCTTGGAAACCCCCATTGAGTAGCGTAAATTAGCAAAGAAAAAATTTGATCGTTTTAGCCTACCTTTTGCTAGGGAGTTAACATATGTCTTCTATTTTTAAAAGTAAGATCCAAGAAGTGTTATTCCTAAGTATCTCCTTGCTTGCTTTTATTACCTTCTATATAGAAACCGATATTTATACTCCTAGTTTTCCTGAAATGGTTGCTTATTTCGGTACAAATGAGGAATCGATCCAACAACTTCTAAGCATGAATTTCTTAGGATTATGTCTATCAAGTTTACTCTTTGGCCCAGCCTCTGATGCTTACGGCAGAAAACCTATGCTTTTTATTGGCTTGTTTATATTTATGGTCAGTAGTATCGGTTGCGCAATGACAGAATCACTGGAATACATGATTTATTGCCGATTTATACAAGGACTAGGCTGTGGTGCTATCACCAGTGCAGGGCTTGCCTCTATTTTTGATGTCTATCCACCAGAGAAGTCCGCACGACTTGTATCTATTCTCAATGGCACAGTAGGTGGTCTCATGGCACTAGCACCTATTATTGGTGCATGGATCAGTATTCATTTTGGATGGCGAGCTAATTTTTACCTTATAGCCTTTCTTGCTACACTTACGTATGTTTGCAACGCATTTTTCACCCAAGAAACTCTGCCTAAAGAAAAAAGACATCGGCTTACCCCAACCACTATTTTTAAGAACTACCTCAATTTATTGAGTAACTTTCCTTTCATGGCACACAGCCTTATTTGGTGCTTGATGTTTAGTATAGTAATTGTTTTTATTGCCAACCTTTCACTCATTTTTATTGATTACTTAGCAGTTCCTCTTGAAGATTTTGGGTTTTATCAGATGGCAATTATGGGAGCTTTTTTTGGAGGAAGCATGAGTGCTGCGTATACTATCAAAAAATGTGGCATGTTATTTACCAAAGTAATAGGAAGTTTTCTCTATATTATTAGCATTACATGCCTTGGTATGCTTTCTTATTTTAATATCAATTCTCCGATTGCTTTGATTCTCGCTATGTCTCTTGCGAGTTTTGGTGTCGCATTGTCTTTAACTATCTATTTTTCCTACTCAATGACACATGTTGATGATAGTCTAAAAGGCTCTGCTATGGCATTGACCCAATCTTTGCGTTTGTTTTTAACTTCAGGTTTAGTATGGCTTGCTGCGATTGGATTTGATGGCAGCACAAAGCCTATGAGCGTTATTGCAGCTTCCTGCACACTGATCTCAGTGTTACTTTATGTGATGCTTTATGCAAAAAAATTGCATTATGTTTCCATCGCAGTTTAATTAAAAAGCAAACAACACAGCCACAAAGGTTGATACAATAATACTTGTCGCCAAAAGATCTGCAGTTTGACGGAAGCTTAAAAATTTATCAATTAGAACACAAGGTATTAATGCGAAGACATATGAAAGAGCGAAAGCGCCATTACAATGTGATAAGTCTGGTAGTAAGCCATGACACAAAGCATAACATACCGCGGTTAATATAGGAGCAAAAAAAGGAGAAAAACCATTCTCTAAATTATATGCCATACAAATGTAATAGTGTGCAGAAAGACCAAATGCAAATAAAAGAAATACGCTTACAGGTGGCGTGATAAATCCGACCAATAATATAAAACTGAAAACAAAGATCAAGGAAACATTTTGAAATCGTAAATGTTTTGTGAAAGACATTTTTGTTTCCCCTATCTTTAAAAACGTTAGATAGCATCATATTTAAATTGCTATAAAGATCAATTAAGTTCCTTTGTTTAAAGATATTCGGTCACGAAATTGTGATAAAGCGCATATCTACGCTTTATCACGACATACTTATACATTTTATATAGTTAAATTACTTAAATGGTCGCTATTGTCTGCTTTTCATTGAATAGAGATCCCAACTCTGCTGCTGTGCAGGCAGTTTTGCTGCAAGCGCTCACCTTCACCGGGGTATCGTTGAAGCGAATTTCTATTTCACGTTCACCATTTTTTCTTTCAAACAATGAAAAATTTACACAAGCCGCGTATGGTGGTGGTTGATCTAATGGGATCTGCAACGCACTAAATAATGCTAAAATACTGCTATCATGACCAACCAATAATACATATTTCAATTTTTCATTCTGATGATCGGCCTTTTGGAGAAAATGAAAAATTGTTGCTAATAAATGCATCCCTGTTTCTTGGCCCATTTCCTTGGGTTTAAATTTAGTCACAAATACCCACTTTCCAGCCTCTATAATTTCGTCTGCATCTTGGTTCCCTAACCCTTTAGGCAGTGCAACACTATATAATCTGTTCACGTGAAGCGTATCCGCCAAAGACTGTACCTGTGTTAAGGAGCTAATCTCCACCCCAGTCGCTTTGCTCCATTTTGCATACTTACCTTTCAGGTCGCGCTCTTTGGCCTGCCAATCCGTTCGAGTCAGCACATGTTTTTCCATGAGCTGCTTAAATTTCGGTGTATCCGTATTAACCAACAAAACATCCTTTTCATCGGCTGGCATAGTATGGATAGGAATAGGTTGAAATCCATTAGGAAGCGCTGGCTTATCTGTAGCATGCGGACCTGTACCAACGGGATATAACCCTTGCAATAAAGATTGTGCACTCATTAATGTTCGATCGTAATCAGTTGAGCGAACATAGATAGTTTTCGCGTCATATTGCGAGGGCAATAAATGATATTCTTCAATATATCTTTGACGTAACTTCGTGCCAAGAAGAAATTCTTGCTGCATCCCTTTAGCAGTTAATTGTCCTAATCCTTGTGGCCAATCATGAGGCGAATTAGGAAAATTTCGAATTGGGGTTCTATCACCATGACGAACAATATCTAAAGCAAAAATGAGCTTATCATTTTCTTTTGCTTGTAACGTAGTGAATGCGGCAATATTGAAACAAGATAGTAACAGCAAATGTCTAAAGATTTTATACATGACAAGTCCTCCTCCCTATGGGAGGACTATCATAACGGCTATTTAAAATTTCATAAAGAGAGTGCTAAGAGCTTATCATTAATATTACTTATTACTTTGCACTTGAATTTTAGAAGACGAACTTTGGTCTACCTAATGCATCAAAATTCACAACGGATAACGACGCTTTTTCCCGTGCATTTCTTGCCTATCAGCCAGAACACCTGTCGGTGTTAAAGAAGATGAAACAGCATATTGATCAAACTGTTGTGTAATCGTTTTATTTAATACTAGCTCAGATCTTTTAGCACCATGCTTAACCAAATAAGACTCCAGCTCAGAGTTTTCTACAGTGTTTAAATCTAATACGGTTTGATTTTTATCATTTTGAGCATTCAATGACATACCGTACCACTTCGCATTATCATGGAATAAATTTAACACTTTAATTTTATCTTCCTCTCCATGTTCACGCATCATAATAAGATGTAAAACACTATTCCCGCAAAGATCTGTGATACTAAAATCAAGTTTATATTCGGCTAATAATTCTTTAATACACTTTGGTGTCACATATCGTACACAAAGTAATAAAGCATTTTCATGGGTTGATGGTAATAATTTCAACATATTATTTTCATTATCTTTAAATTAAAGAAACAAGTGTAAAAAAAATCAAAAGAAACCGCTAGATTATCACCTGCGGCTGCTCTTCATGTGCCGTTGTTAGTGCAGCAGGTAATACCATTAATAGACTTGTTGATGGCATTTCAACGCTAGGCGAAATTGTCAAACCTTGTGTAGGCTCTAACATAGAAAGTACATCCTTTTCATTCACTTTAATAACATCTTCAAATTTAATTGGGATCTTTGATTGGCTTTCATGATAAGCAAGAGGTTCATTACCATCTTGCATAAAAAAGCTGTAATGCCCTAATTTATATCCATTATCTTTGATAAACTGCTTTAGTTCCGGCGAAACATCATAAGTGTGTTGGTTATAATATTGATTAAAAGCACTCTTGTAATCACTACTCGTTAATGTATCCAACATCAATTTTGCGCGCTCTTTTTCTTCCGGCGTTGTTAATTTACTATGATAAGTTAATAAAATATCACCTAATACTGCAACCTCTAAGTTTGGTGCTGCAAGATATTCTTTCAAAATAGATGTTTTTTGATATTCATCCAGCTGCGCGAACCACTGTTGGGATAATGTTATTGCTAAATTGTGATCTTTAACAACTGCGGACACCTCTAAAAATAGTAGCGCTTGCTCTGAAACTTGCTGACTAAACCAAGCGCAATTACCAAATGCTTGCTCAGGCAGCTCTAATGAATAATCTTCATTACGATAAAGTCCCAAATCATAAAAACGTTTAAATTCCATTTCCATTTTTTCATGATTATTTAGGATTTGGTAAATATCATTTGCACTCAACTCAAATTTATGATTATACGCATTGATTCCAGAAGGTAAGCTTGGAAAGCTATCTCCTGCATTAGCGACAATAAAAAGATTAAGATCTTTGTTTAAGATGATATCAATAGCATGACCATCCCATCCACAAGGTAGCAAAATAGTTTTTCCTTCGTTGTAAGCCTTAAATAACGCTTCACTGAAAGCAAACTGCCCCGCATTTTGTTTAGCTTCAGCACCCAGTGCAAATGTCTTTTCTACCTGTGAAAAAATCGCTTGTTTTTGCTCAGAGAAGTAGCCAACATCATTAAGTAAAGACTCTTTAGTCTGAGGATATTTAGCTTTTATTTGTTTAAAACCTTGAGCATCCCAAACACCTGAAATATTTTGGCAATAACCTTGCAATGTTTTAGCAGCTAAGGCGCTGGTAAAAACAGCAAAATGCCCCTCTGCACTAATCACAGCAGAGTACGCTCCAATCTTATATTTGTAATTATTCTCGGATGGAAAGGCATGTAATAGATTTTTTGCAACAACATAATGATGCGCTATTTCCTGACTATCTACTGCATAAAGCTTATTCACACAATCCATCATGCGGTTGTAAAACTGTAAATCATTCAATTCTGTGGCAAAATTTTGTAACAGCACTGCGACAGGTAAATCCTCACCGCCTAAAAAACACCACAGCGCACTCTTATTTCCCTGACCTAAGACTTCAAGCTTACTCAATGCTAAATCAAATTTCTGATAATCTTTTTTCTCATAAGCTACATCCAGCGCATCAATGAGCATAAATAAAGGATCATCCCAATAAACTACTATGGCACCTTTTTGCAAGAGTAAGGACAAGGTAGCTGTATCAGGCGCATATTTTACCGCCAATTCTAATGGCGTATAATATAAATTTTTTGCATACTCGTAGGTTTTGGCATTGACGTTGGCACCTTTACTAATTAGATATTCAACAACGTCCTTATGCCCGTACATTGCCGCCATATGAAGAGGCGTACTGCCAAATAGGTCGGTTTGACTTACCTTTTGCCCTGATTCAACAAGCTTTTTCACAGCACTTAAGTCACCCATACGTGCAGCAATGTGTAAGGGATATTCTGTGCTTTTAGCAAGATTAAAACTGGGCAAACTCACTTGTGGTAAAGCAAAAGCAGTTTTAGTAGAGTAAATCGTTTGGAATTGCTTCAAAACGACTTCTGAAGAAATTTGCGCTAAATCAGGATGGGTTAAAAAATCATCTAATGCTTCTTTGAGCGAAATTGTATTGCCTGGATCAAAAACATCAATTCCATTCTTCTCTAAAACAGCACGCAAGATCTCAAGTTCGCTGACTGCCAAACCATGTTTGTTAACTTTCTTCTTTATTTCAGAAGCCGTTTCTTTATCCAATGAAATGGAAATTGGGGTTGCTTTGATCATCTTCATACCCTTCTAAATAATTATTTTCCTGAAAAGACAATAAGATTTTGTTTTCAGGAAAAAGTAATCGTGGATTATTAATTTAAATGGCTTTACTGTAAATACCATCCATCAATTAACTTAGTTAGCTATAACAGAAAACTATGATTGAGCTTGAATTTAGAATCGTTAATAATTTTAAAAGTACCACACACAAGGAGATAGTGATGCAGGAGCTCAAAGCAGAAGATTTAGATGCAGTTCATGGCGGAATAATCATCACCACAGCAGTTGCGACGCTTATTGCCAGTGGTGTCATTGCCACCATTTATTTAATCAATTCTCTGGTAAATTTATATATCGTCAATCATGGTGGCCAAACAACACCGCAACCCAACAGTACAGATCTCAATCAGCTTGGCAATGATATCAAGACGGTTGCGACGGTTTTGCCGAACGTTGTTCATTAAATACACTTCGCGTCCCGTCTAAATGGCTGCAATGTGAGTCCTTCTTCATGCAATAACACTAGCATGGAGAAGGACAACTTGATAAGATGCGCCTCCTTTTCAATCCATTAAGGAGGTAAATATGTCTGCTTCAGGTCCTAAAAAATCGTCTTGGTTGTTCGAAAAGCTTAATTCATTTTTAAGCGAAAATGATGCTAAATCCTTTGCTGCAACCTTAATGTCTGGAGAACAAGGTTTAGGCTATCCTGCCTATTGCGATCTCATGCATCGCTCTAGAACTGAAAAAGCTAAAGAATTACCTTCTATTGCTCCTACTGAAAAGCAAAAACCAAAAATGTAAGGTTTTTGTTTATCTAGCCATGGAATGGCTTTCTACCTAGATCCCCTGTAGTTGCTGTGCTAATTGATGTAATTTTTTCGTTTGATGATTGAGATCAGTTTCTTTTTGCTCTTCATCTGCTGAGACATTACTTAAAATCATGACGGTTCTTTGTCTTTTCAAAGAATAGCTTAATTCAGTTCTGATCCCTTCAATCCAACCGCCATGCTCATAAATTACATTATTTTTATCATAGTCATTTATAAATATGCCATAACCATATTTTATGGGTCCAAAAAAAGGATCATTGCTTTGAATGTGCGCAGTGGTCATCAACTGAAGCGCTCTAGCACTTAATAATCGACCTTGATACAGCCCTTGATGCCACTTGATTAAATCTTCGGCTGTTGAAATCATCCCCGCCCCTCCCCCGAAGGGTGCTTTAAACCGCAGTTTATTTACCGGCATTATTATGGCATTGACGTTTGAAAGCACTGCGGTATAGCGCTTTGGAAAGCCATTATCTTGATTTATGTTGTTTATCAGTTCTCTTTCTTTGGTAACAGAAGGTAAAAAAGTATTATGCATTTCTAAAGGCTTAAATATATGATGATGAAGGAATGCGCTAAAGTCCTTCTCTTTAGATAATTCAGCAACAATCACTCCTAACAATAAATAACCTGTATTGCTATATTCAAATTTTTTTCCTGGTGTAAATTGCAAAGGTCTTTTTGCTATGCTTGATAAAAGAGTAGATAAAATAACTTCATCTTCAACTGTTTCTATATTATCCCATGATAATTCGGTATAACTTTGAATGCCGCTAGTATGCGTTAGAAGATGATGAAGCGTTATTTCATTTGCCCAGGCAGGTACTTTACCTTGCCATATAGCATGTTCTCTAGGTAAATAATAAATAATAGGGACATTGAACTCACAAAGGCCTGCATCATGAAGGATTAAAATGGCAGCAGCCGTGAATTGCTTAGTCAAAGAAGCAATAGGAAATAACATTTGATGAGAAAATGGCTGCTGCTTTTCAATATCAGCAAATCCTATTTGCTCATGAAAAAGCAATCTATCCTTATCAACTACGCTAATTTCAGCATTTAATATATTCTGCTCATGAAAAGTAGCAATAGCTTGATGAAAGCGTTCAGTCGCATTCACATTTGAAACGATCATGATGATAATCAATATTCTAAAAATATATTGTCGCATGAAAGTAGCATTTAAAAAACATATGTTTCATTTTACGCTACAAATAAGATAAGAAGAAATTTTAGATGCGAAAACCTACCTACATGAGGTTTTCGCATGATTGCAGAGGTTACGAACCAAGCTTTAGAATAGACCCCATTTTTTCTTTTCTGTTTTTTCTTGGGTTGCTTGTCCATTCTGACTAGTTGTAGCAGAATTGGATTTTCCATGTAGCATCCAATAAGTAAGATAACCTGGCTTATAGCCACCATTTCCTTCGGCCCAGTTATCGTAGCTCGATTTTTTCTCTTTTTCAGCGACAGGTGGCAAAGGGCTTGTGTCAGGTTGCACGTCTACAAATTCTTTTTCATCAAGAGAAGATGTCGTTGCCTTGGGGGTTTTATCAAACAAATAATACCAAGCCAAGTATCCAACGCGATAGCCACCTTTACCCTTCGCCCAAGCTTCATAGTTGCTTTCTATGGCTGCAGTTTGCGTGGTATTTAGCTTAATTTCATGACCGGTAATATCATCATAAATGGCTTTAAGCATCTTATCACTAAAATTGGTATCTTGATTAATTCCACGATTATTTCGTTTAAATTCTTCAAAGGTCATTTTCTTTTTAATTGACGTATTGTGTGCATCTGTATTTAGCATCACACAAGAAAATGCCAAGGTATAAACTGCATCTTCATGTTTAAATTCAAAATCACCATTATTTTGATTTGCTTTAAAATACGCTTTACCAAATGCTTCCATCACGCGATCAATCTTTTGTGCTTCGCCCGGGAATTTAAAATCGGTCATAATGCGACGCAAAGCGGTAGAAAAATCAACGCCTGCAAAATCCATTGCCGCAATATACGCTTCTAATACCTCTTTTTGCGCTGGCTCACATAAAAATTCACCCAATTGCTCAAAATCTAATTCAGCTTTGTGGCCTTTTAAAAACCCTGCAATAGCTTCCGCATTATCTTCAATTAAGTTATTTTCTCTAAGATAACGCATCCCTTCTTTCCATTTACGGTTAAATTGAGAGATACCTTCTTCTTTAGTGAAACCAATCATGACTTACCCCATGAACTCATTCGTTATTGATTAAGTCATTTTACTTGAGTGAACGCTCACATTCAAAGTTATCTATCTGTCTCCAAGGCCCTTTAGTCAAAATAGCAAAAAATAGGTGTAAAACCCCGTTTTTTCTGACTACACTAAAAGAATAGTTTCGATGAGAAGGCCCATTATGCTTTTAAAAACCAGACTAATAGGCACTACCCTACTGCTGTTTACTCATTTATCCTCAGTTTATGGCGCCCAGAGCAATAAGTTCTCCTTATTGGAAAATCGTCTCATTGATAACTTTAAGCAGTTTTGTTTAGATAATGCAGGAAATAGACAAAAAATCATTACGCAAATAAAAGAACAAGGATTTCCAGAAGAAAAAAATGAATATTTAAAATTAGAGCCGGATGATCATCGCTGGATAATATATGTCGATGAAAAACAAAATACGCGGGTAAGTCTCACCTTGCAAAAAAATACTTGTACCATATCTGCTATCACGACCGATGTAGGCCATCCTCCTTCACGTGAACACCAAACACCTATTGAATCTTTTTTAATGGATAAATTGCATGCAACTTTAGTAACACGCAAAGAAAATGATTATTATGAACAGCGCACTTTCGATGCCCATTATCAAGAGAAAGCTTTTACCATTTTTTTACGAAATGAAATCCATCCGGCGCAATCTGAAGCTAATACTTTCTTTTATCAAATTATTTTAAGATCCATGCCACAATAAGTGGCCTTCGCTCATCACAAATGATTTACCCTATTATCTCCCAAAGAGGGATCACCCGTGGATCAGCCGCAATCTGCTCTGGATAGATGAATCCTCCTATTGCACGCGGAAATATAATATCTCCTGCTTTAAAACAAACGTCTACATATTCAGAACAAATATAAGAATCACTTGCTTCATAATGGCCAACATTTAAAGCCATGCGCGCTAAAATTTCTGCTATCTCTTCCTTGTTATATTTACGATTTAATAAATCCGTCCCTTGACCTAGAATTTGCGTCGTCGCCGTATCATCAATCGTAGGTGAAAATCGCGCTAAAAATAATCTGCCATCGTAGGCAGCACCAGTATTTTCATAGTTATTGACATATTGGCTTAAAGGAACTGCACGTACACCATCATCTTCTACACTTTCAAAAAGAATGATACGCGCATCCCAAGTCAATACAAAGCCAACATGGCTAAATAATGAATCGGAGAACTGTCTAATCATACGACTGACCGTATAATTTCCTGAAGCAAAGAATAAATCAGTAGGTTTGATCTTCTGACGAATTGATTCAAAGGTGACGCGTTGTAAGTTATCAAATTTATTTGTTCCCATTTTCTTTTCCTTATCATCCTTCTTAGCTTTTCCAATGCTCGTTGTACTTACAGCAATGCTTCCCTCACTATACCGTTTGTTTAATATTTGTAAAACCATATCTTATCGCTGAGCTTACACGTAAAGAAGGATGCAAAGAATAGGTATAAACCGATAAAAACGCTATTTTGAGAACCTATAAACTTGACCAAAATAATTATCCCTGTATTATTCAGCTTTCTTATCAATACAAAAACTTTCTACTGATGAGGTTATATAATGCGAAATGAGTTTACAGATGGAATGGGCGAAAAAATTGAGGATAAACAATCGAATACAAAAATTTCTTTACAACAAGAGCAGACCTTCACACTGCTATACCAATGCATTTGTGATAAAAAATCAAAGGCTGCATTAGATCTACTAACGACCTTACCAGAAGAAGAGCTGGCATGTTTCAAAGAAATTTATCAAGATGAACTAAAAGAAATATTAAGCGATGATGCTGCAATTGCCATTCACAATGTAGCGCCTCCTGTTGCTAACGTTGCTCAACCTCAGCGCCGCCGACGACGTATCAAGTGCTCCATCCTTTAAACAAAGCGACCAAGGATGGTGCTTTTTTCTCTGCAAATATCAACAGCCCATAAAAAATTGCCGAAGCTGATTTTTGTTCCCACTTTTTCAATTTTTCGTCTATGTTATTTTATCAGGCCAAAAAGGCCTAGGGGGATAAAATGAACGCATTACTTAAAACAAGCCAAGTATTGGCCATCATTTTCTTAGCGGGATGTTTTAGTCCACAGAACGAAAAGGATCAGTGGGGACAACGTTTTCACCACCCCATATACTATAACAATACAGGTTATTACACACCCGTTAATATGGGCTATTACCCAGGATATACCGCAGCAGATGGCTATTATAATTACCGCCACGCCTATGATACCTATAACAGAGGATACTATCAGGGTGGATTTTATGGTAATGAATATTACCATCATGGTTATTTTAACAACGGTTACTATAACCCTGGGGTTTGTGCCGATAAATCGTGCAAAGCAAGATACGAATATAGGAAATGGGAAAAATAACATAAGTTAACTTTCTAACAATTAAGGGATAAGAGAGAACATTTCCTTTCTTGTGGTATATTAAGGAGGGTAACCTGATGATGTGACCCTCCTTATGCAAGATCTTATAAACCATATACTTCCTTATTACCGTGATCTTCGCCGTCAAATTCATACTTTCCCAGAACTACGTTATGAAGAAAAAATCACGGCATCCCTTGTTAAACGTGAATTACAAAAAATTGGATTGACAGTACAAACTGGGATTGGTCAAACAGGCGTTGTAGCAGTGCTCGATTCCGGTAACCCAGGCAAAACTATAGGGTTGCGCGCAGACATGGATGCGTTACCTATTACTGAGAATACAGGGCTTATGTATCAATCCCAACATCCAGGCAAGATGCATGCTTGTGGTCACGATGGTCATGTAGCCACCCTATTAGGAGTTGCTCATATTCTTCATCAGCAAAAACATCAACTTCGAGGGAAGGTAAAGTTTATTTTCCAACCTGCAGAGGAAGGTGGCGCTGGGGCAAAAGCCATGATTGAAGATGGTGTACTAGAAAATCCAACCATGGATGCAATATTCGCCTATCATAACTATCCAGGGATCCCGACCGGTACTATTCTGGTACGCCCTGGTTGCACAATGTATGGTAACACCGAATTTTCTATTATGATCTACGGCAAAGGTGGCCACGCTGCTTTGCCAGAGTGGACTATCAACCCTATCGCTATCTCAGCAGAAATCATTCAATATATCCGTGAGCTAATGCTAGATTTTGCTGAAGATTTAGAACCTAGCGTCATTACAATTACTCAAATTCAAAGTGGCATAGCAACCAATGTGATCCCAGATGTTGCCAATTTGGGGGGTACGATTCGGGCCTCTTCTGCTAACAATTTCCAAGAAGTGAAAAAACGTTTAGCGCAAAAGTTACAAGGTATTGCTCAACATTATAGTGCAGTGGTAGAAATCACATTTAAAGAAATTTACCCACCTACCATCAATACCGTAGATGAAACCGAATTTGTTTACTCTCAAGCAATTCACGTCTTGGGTGAAGAAAATGTGAATATTAAGCCATCATCGGGACGCGCCTCTGAAGATTTTTCATTCTTCCTCGAAAAAGTGCCTGGATGTTATTTTTTTATAGGCAATGGTGAAGATAGCGCATCTTGTCACAGTTCCAAATATAATTTTAATGATGAGCTTCTTCCCTATGCCATGAAGCTTCTCAGTATGATTGCAATAAAATACCTCAATGGTTAAGGATAAACCTATGCTAAGCATTGGATTAATGAGCGGTACGTCTATGGATGGAATTGATGCAGCATTGCTTGAAACGGATGGGACCGCTAAAACACTTAAGGCGCTTGGTCATAGCGCACTTGCTTACACATCCGAATTTAAAATCTTATTAAAAGCTGCAGAATACGCCGTTAGAAAATGTAATGGTCTACTCGAAGCAACTCGTGCTTCTTACTTGCAAGCCATTCAAGACTATTTAAAAAATGAACTTCATTTCCAGGAAAATCAAATTGAATCCAAAATAAATGAACTAGCCATTTATTTATATGGCGATACCTCAAAGCTCCCTGCTTTTGATGAAGTTATTCTGCGTTCAACCCAACTGCATGAAACAGTTGTTAGAAAATTGCTTGCTGAAACAGGGTATCGCGCTCAAGAAATCGATGTTATTGGCTATCACGGTCAGACATTATTTCACCGCCCCAGTGAAAAAATTTCTATTGTTGTTGGAAATGGCCAGCAACTTGCTGATGCTTTAGGGATCACGGTTGTAAATGATTTTCGTCGTCGCGATGTCGCATCCGGAGGACAAGGCGCACCGTTTGCTCCCATTTATCATCAAGCTTTAGCAATAAGGGATAATAAAATTCCCGTTGCAGTTGTCAATTGTGGTGGTATTTCCAATATTACTTTAATCAATTCTGCTAATGAGCTTGATTTAATCGGTTTTGATACGGGGCCCGGAAACGGACTCATTGATAGATTAATGCGCCGACGCACCCAGGGCAAAGAAAATATGGATAAGGATGGTAAATACGGCAGAAAGGGCAAAGTCAACTCGCACGTATTAGAAGCATTATATGAAAAATCCATTATAAAAGATGGTAAAAATTACTTTTCCACCAAACCACCAAAATCACTCGACTATGGCGATATGATCCTTATCCCAGAGCTAGATGCCTTATCATTGGAAGATGCTTGTGCCACATTAGAAGCATTTACTGCCGATAGTATTATCACCAGTTTGCAATTGTTGGATTCTGAAGCTCCCTTGCATTGGATCCTCTCTGGTGGTGGTTGGAATAATACCATGATCCGTTATGAATTTGATAAGCGATTACGTCAAAAAATGCCGCATGTCACTATTCAAACCGCGAATGAGGCGCTTTGGGATAGCCAAGCACTTGAAGCGCAAATTTTTGCTTTTCTCGCCGTGCGTAGCCTTCAAAATAAAGCACTGAGCGTCCCCGGCACAACCTGGGTGCCCAGACCTTTATCAGGAGGTCATGCTTTCATTCCACGAAGTGGAATGACGGAGAATGTTAAAAAATTAATTCAAGCCAATCCCAGTGTGCTTAACGGCTATCAAGAAGCCTCATAGTAACTTCTTTAACAATGTAATCCTCAGTTTTACTCAATCTAAGCTGAGGATTACTTTTCCATTACTGTTTGAATATACCACGCTATTTTATTGATTCTTTTTAAAAGTCAACGAAAGCATTTAAATTAAAAAATGTTAACGTTATTGACCTTAGACTGTATCTCCTTTCATGCTTATCCACACTCACAACAAAAACTAAAAAATTCATGGAACCTTTTAGAATCCACAAAGTCTTTTACATCAGAGCTAGGTAAACATGTGGAGAAAAGATATGAAATCATTAATACTAGGTATATTGTTAGTGTTCACTTCTGCAGCTACTTATGCTGCATCTTGTCATACCCATCATCGGCATGTTCATAGATGTGCTCATTATGGCTATGGCTACACCAATTATTACTATGCACCAGGACCTTCTTGTGCTTACGATAGATGCGGTGATAGATGCGGTTATTATCGATACGAAAGACCTGTTGTCTATTATTATCCCTACCGCGCTTATCACGGCTACTATTACAGCCCACGAGGTTGGTACTGGGGTCGTTGGTAATTTTCAGTCAAAAGTAAGCTGAGATACCCTTGATAGCTCCGAGGGTATCTCATTTTTGATTAAGATGGCACATTACTGTGTCCATCTTTTTCGATTTAGAGTAAGAAATGATTGTGCCCTTTAAATATATAAATGCACAAAGGGTTCATTAGGCTCCTTCAAAGAAGCAATTTCTTGAAGGTTGATGGGTGTTTGGATCTCTTTTTTATTCGCTGTTGCCTGCTGAATTATCAACCCTTCTACGTTACTGCTTTTCACAGTATGAACTTTATCAATTCCCATGATATCCATCATGGCGTAAACCAATATCAAATTCGTCAGCTGATTTTTGGCTAGATCTGGATTAGACAGAGCAGTTATTTTCATAATTTGCTCATCTGTCTTATCAGTTAATAAAAGAATAGCCTGATGCAGATCTTCTTTAGTATATTCACTGCCCGCAGGATGTATTCCAGCAAGATTACAAAGCGGCTGGATAACAAAATTATGTACAGAACCTACAGCTAATACAGGCGCATTATGGGCAATTTGATGCTTAATGATATCAGAAGTTGCTGGATCAAATGTAAGATGTTCTTTTGCCAAATCAATAGCAGCTTCAACGTCATTGGTGTTTAGGGGATTAGGCGAAGCGGTCTCTTCCTTATGCAAAACTTTATCACAAACTAAAGATTGAAATGTTTGTGAAGCAAGTTGTCCTTGCATGACGTGGAAATAATCAGCTTGATCTTTAAAAGTCAATTGCATACTGCCACCGCCAATATCCCATACAACAGGGGCTTCACCAAGTTCAGTCTGATCCATCTGTGAAAACACACTATAATAGGCAAGCTTGCCTTCTTCTTCTTGTGAAATAATGCTGATAGGAATATCTAACTTATCTTCGAAATAACTGGCGACAAATTCACCATTTTTGGCTTCTCTAAACGCAGCTGTAGCAACAGCAAAATGTTGAATTTCACCATAACCTTGAAAAGTAGAATTACTATAATCCTGTTCAATTTGAAGCTTAGCCGTTTGCAAAGCATTTAATCCAAGATCTTGTATGAGATCGGAAAATTCATTATTTTCAGATTTATACAAATCTTCACGATAAGGCACAGAAAACTGACCCTTCGTAAAAATTTCTTCTATGGTCATATCGGTTACATTAACCAAAGCCCCCATAAATTTTGTCCCTCCAGAGCCAATATCATAGGCTGCAAAAGGGATGAGCGTTTTGGCTGGTTCTGCAATTGGTGCAACAAACGTAGCCAATTCTGGGGTAACATTAAATTGAACTGTACTTGGCATTGCCACATTTGCCGCAAAAGTATGGGTTTCTACTGCTTCTGGTGTAATGGATTCCATTGTTATCACTTTCCAAATTTAGCTGAACAACCAAGACTAACAGAGATAAAATACTGAATCAATCAAAATATTAAATAAATTGAAGAAGTACCCACAGCGGCCAGGTTTTGATGACTTTTGTTGTGGTTTATTTATATATACTTATTGTTCTAACTCGTGCAAAGACACCCATTTTCTCAAATGATGAAGCACAAACATCATGAGTATCACTTTTTTTATCTCACACAAAAAAAATGATTTTCTGGACGAAAAGGAAAGGCAAGCTGTTACGGCGAAATTTCTGTTGCCAAATTAAATGCTTTACATAATCTTGCTGGATCTACAGAAAAGGATCGCATTATAAAAGATGATGGCATTATTAAATGGAACCGCCATGTCTGCATTGCTGACATGGCAGTGCTGGGTTCAAACAAAGTAATCTTGTTTTAAAAAGAAATCTCTACCGATTTCTTAATCTACCGATGGGGGTATCCCGCTTTCCAAAATGCTGCGGCTTACCTGAAGAACGGTTTTTATCATTTTGTGCCAGCGCTTTTTGCTTTAAGCTCTGTTCATATAAAGGCTTGGGTTGCGTTTTTTGTTCTTCAATCACAAGCAAGTTATTACCAGTTACAACCTCTGCAGTTCCTAATAATAAACTAAACCGCGCTATTGCTTCCTCAAAATTTACAGGACCACCTATAGACATCTTCTACTCCTTATCAAACGACCTTAAAGCTGCCGAGCATTATAAACATTTTCTATTAACAAAAAAGCTACATCCTCAGATCTTCAGGACATCCATTTTAAATCGCCAAAACCGCATCCTCAGGACATCCATTTTAAATCATCAGAACCGAATCCCTAGGACATCCATTTTAAATCGCTAGAACTACATCCTCAGGACATCCATGCATAAGTTTCTTCTATATCTTGTATTTTTGCCTAAAGCTAGTTGAATGGTAAAAGAACAACTATCTTAAGAAATCATTTCTCAGGACATCCATCTCTATCAGTTTCTCAGGACATCCATCTCTATCAGAGGACACCCATCACAAAAATTTTTGTGTGGATGTCCTTTGATCTTATAGGCGCATCTTTTGTAGTTTATTTTTACTTTCCTCTGAAGAAGATTCCTTTGCATTACCACTAGTGGTTGTCTTAACACGATTATTTCGCGGGATCGTTGTTACTTGGGATCTCACCTTGCTTTGCCTCTTACCTTTAGTTGGATATTGAAAAACAAGTGCTGCAGAACCATTTACCTCAATAGTTTGGTGAATATGATTTCGTTCTTCAATTTGCTTAGCTACCTTTTTAGGAGGCATTACTCTTGCAGGTTCAGGTTGTTTAGCTACTTTTTTAGGGTGTGTTGGTCTTGCAGGCTCTTCAGTTTGTTTAGCCATCTTTTGAGCATGCATTACTCTTGCATGATAGTTATTGAACTCAATGTAAAGTATTTCGAGCATGCCTTTTATTGCATTTTTAAAAACAACTTTTTCTTCATTTTCAAAAGTGCCTTGATAAGTATTGCAAAAAACTTCACTAGTCTCCTCTATCGCTTTAGATACCGTGGTCTTTTGTGAACTGAGGTTTTTCATCATTTCAGGCAATAGCAACAATGCCAAAATGAAATATGGGCTATAGAACTCCTCACGACTATTTTGATCAAAATAATCCAACTCGGTCATTTTAGTACTTAAAAATTGATGAAAAGATCTCCAAGGAAAAGCTACTACTGACAATGAATTATTAGGAAGTAAAGGAGAATAAATTTTGCAATAACGTAAAGCCCGCAAATTAGCATATGCTTGTCCACGTAAAAACATAGCGCTGATATTGTTCAAATACAAGCCAAAAGGCATTGTGGTTAGAAGTGAAGCATTATCATAAATTGCCTGAACATAAGCAGCAGAGATTATTTTATTGACATGATTGCAATAGCGGATCAAGCGTAATATTCGAGAAGGATCTTCCTGAAAACGCTGCGCAATATCCCCCATCATGACTAATTCAGGATTATCGAGATCCTGAATAATACCCAAGATATCATACACCTTGCCATCTCTATCGGCGATGAGGGTATTGATAGTTAAATCTCGTCTTCTAAGTTCTTCTTCTAAAGTTAGCTCTGTGCAAACTATGTCCATTTTCTTTATTTTAAATAATCCTTGAACAAAGATACTCTCGACGCAAGGCTGTTTTAATATTTGACTTAATCGAGATTTGGGGCAATTAGTAATGATGTCTGTGTCATGAGCTGAAATACCAAGCAAGGGATCACGTACCGCGCCACCAACAACAACCGCCCAATAACCTTGCCTATTCAGTGACGTGAGCGTCTCTTTCACTTTTGAGTCAAGCACAATAGTTTTGTCAGTGGGTGTAATAGGCAAATGAACACATGAAGGCTGAATGTCTAATTCTCTTGTCGGCTCATAAGCAATAGGCTCAACGTCTTCTAGTATTCTTTTTTCTTCATCACTTTTTTCATTTTCTTCGCCACGTGACATTAACACCAAAGTTGCTATATCCTCCTCCTCAATCGCTTTTCTTTGTACTAACGCTTCTAAACGACTTTCTGAATTTAACTGTGATAGGGATAAATCAGACAGCTGTGAACAAATGGTGTTTACTGTTTCATCTTTATCGATGGAATGTGTGTTCTTCGCCAAATCGCATAATGCTTGGACATTGATCACATTCTCTTCATCTAGCGTGACATTACCTTCTTGGGTTATCCCCTCTGCCTGCACAGGATTACTTTGTGTCGCAGCTTTTGGCTCTTGTTGCTTTTTCTTCTTTCTTCTTTTTTGTTGAGATTTATTTGGATTTAACTGTGATATTGATAAATCAGCTAGCTGTTCACTAATAGCGTCCACCACTTGAGCTTGACCTACAGAATGCTGTTCATGCTCTGCCAGCTCATGTAACGACTGGACATTGATCACATTCTCTTCATCTAGCGTGACAGTACCTTCTTGGGTTATACCCTCTGCCTGCACAGGATTACTTTGTGTCGCAACTTTTGGTTCTTGTTGCTTTTTCTTCTTTCTTCTTTTTTGTTGCGATTTGGTCGGCACTGTCGGTCCAGCATTTTCCGCCTTATCTACAGCTAAATCTGCTGAAAGCTTTTGAACATTGCTATCGCTTTTTGTGCTAAGTAGTAATTTAGTTTCAACAGATTGTCTGACAAGACCTTCTAATTCTTCGCATATTAATTTTGCAATGACAAAATCTTTTGAACCAAAGGAAAAGAATTTTCTCCAATTAAGCAATATTCGATTAATATGTGGAAGTAGTGTATTAGATTCTTGAAAGTTACTCTCTTCAAGTTGTAAAATATAGCTCCATGTATTATTAAAATCCATGCCGCGCATAACAGTAAATGTTTGTGCTAAATTCTCTCCGGTTTGAGCAGAAATTGTTTCTGACAAACTATTAAGCGCATTAATTATTCCCTCAACATCTACTTTTTGACTTGACGTTTGACTTCCAGTTGTAAGGTTTTTTAATGCTAGTCGTAATCGGTCGCCAGAAAGAACCGATAAGCGATAAATAGAAGCCAATCTTTGTGTAAACAAAGATTTTTTATTGCCGGAATTTTCTTTTAGCCAATCCAATTTTTTTTGAAGATTCTCACGTAATATTTTTTCCACACTCTCTTTATTTAGGTGTGAAATTTTTATTATTTTTGGAGCATCTTCCTTTAGTTTTGCCAATAAAGCATCAGCACGTTCATAAGATGTCTTGCATTGTTCGTCTTTACCCATCGCAAAATGAACAAAACAAAAATCCATTTCTAGATAAACAAAATTTGCAAAAGCGTTCCATAATGTTTGCTTAGCACGATGAAGATCTTCTTCAATTAGATTTACTTCTCGCTCTTGAACCAAAGCATTAATGAAGTTTGAATAATAGGGCGCATATTTATCAAGTATGCATTGATATTGTTCAATCATATCAGCCCACATATGATTATCACCAATAGGCGCAGCATTTTCTCCCATAATGGTTTTTATCATACTCAGAATGTAAGTAATATCTTCCCAAAGCACATTATGAAGAGGAATAATGACCTCATCGAGATCTTGATGCAAAGGAGCAACTTGATCGAGTAAATAACAAATACTATTTACTCTCTTATTGAGAGACATGATAACGGCTTTTCTGGTTTCGTAAGTATGCTCCGCAAAATATTCATTAATTTGGGTTTGCGAAGATTTTTCTTTCAGCAGCACGCCCATCGCTTTTAACAATTGTTTAACATAGGCTTGTCTATCTAAAAATGTCTGAAACTGTTGATTTAGTGCACGATATTGTTCTTGACTATCGAAAGGGATCTGAGACGCTTTTTCAAAAAGTTTTTCAGCGGCATCAGAAAATTTTCTTTGATATTCAGATTTTATATTACTACTTGCAGAAATTGCTTTGGTATTCTTAGGGCCTTTTTTCATGATGCCTTCTTTAGTCAAAAAATTAGAAAAATCCCTAACTTACTTGGATCTGCCGTCCATTGTCGCAGATAAAAAGTTTGAGATTTTATCATTAATACGCAAAAACAAAAAAATAGAATGATTTTTACCTAGCATTGAAGATGAAAACGATTCATTCGATTTATTTCATCAGGAAAATTGAGAAATCAACAATAAGCAGCTGGTTTTAACATCATTCTTTAAAGGAAATAAATTTATTTATACTCTTTAGATGGCTCATTTCATATCTAAAATGTGAACTTACACGCATAAAGGCCTAACTGTCATCGAGGAGAGAAAAATGGCTTATTTTAAAACGAAAACAGGTGTCTCCATTTATTACAAAGACTGGGGAAAAGGACAACCGATTGTTTTTAGCCATGGTTGGCCATTATGTGGTGATGCATGGGAAGATCAAATGCTGTTTTTAACTTCAAAAGGTTATCGCACTATTGCTCATGATAGACGCGGACATGGCCGCTCAGAACAACCATGGGAAGGCAATGATATGGATACCTATGCTGATGATCTTGCCCAACTCATTGAAATACTCGATTTGAAGGATATTATTCTTGTTGGTCATTCCACTGGTGGCGGCGAGATCACAAGATATATTGGTCGTCATGGCACTAAACGTGTTGCAGGTGTTGTTCTAATCGGCGCTGTCACACCCGGCATGCTAAAAACGGCAACCAACCCAGAAGGACTTCCCATGTCAGTCTTCGATGAGATCCGTGAAAATGTAAGCAATGATCGTTCACAATTTTTCAAAGATTTTACTATTCCCTTTTTCGGTGCAAATCGAGAAGGCTCAAAAGTCACCCAAGGTATTCGAGATGCTTTCTGGTTCTCGGCGATGCAAAGCGGTCTGAAGGGAGAATATGATTGCATCAAAGCTTTTTCTGAAAGTGAATTCACTGAAGACTTAAAGAAATTTGATATGCCTACCTTAATTATTCATGGTGATGACGATCAAATCGTCCCCCTTAATAATACGGCAAAGCGTGTTACAGCCCTAGTGAAAAATGCCACATTGAAAATTTACCCCAATGGGTGCCACGGTCTACCCGCTACGCATAAAAAACAAATCAATGAAGATCTACTTGCATTTATTGTAAAACTAGCATCATAGAACAAAAGTAGTACTGCATAGACAATTTGTCTAACAAAGGACATCCATTTTAATTTAAAAGGGATGTCCTCTTTAATTTCCCTTAAATAATCAAGCCGACTAAATCAATTTTGAGTTTAGCAAATACTCACATATAATCAGCTTTCTTACAAATATCAGATACTCGGATAAAATATGTTTTTAAGATCCCTTCTTGGGTTTTGGGTTTCAAAGCTTATTATGGTTTCACAAAGCCATCTCAAACCGCCAAAACATGATAGTGATGCATTAGAAGAAATCGCACATCTCCATTATTCATCCATTCCCTCTACCAACGACGCTCGGATCCATTTCTGCGAATTCCGAGCCAGCGATAAAAAAATGCCTATCAGTAAACGTAAAGTCATTATTCATGCTGAAGGTAACATTAATACTTATGAACAATTTACAAAGGAATACATTGCTAAAGCAAAACATTTTCCTGATTATACCGTGGCAGCATTTAATTTTCGGAACGTGGGAAAAAGCACAGGCAAAGCATATTCAGAAGATGATTGGATAGACGATGCCATCACCATGGTCAATTATTATCGTAAAAAAGGAATATTAACCGAAAACATCCTGTTAAATGGACACTCTCTTGGTGGGGCTATTCTTACAATGGCTGCGGCAAAAATCTATGTGCAAGACAAGAAAAAATCTAAAACACCTCATACTGTCAAAAGCGTAAAAATAATCAATAATCGATCTTTTTCTGATTTATCTGAAATTTTCATTAAACTTTATCTTAACGGTCGTCGAAAAGCACTCGTTAATAGTTTAGTTTATACCTGTCTTTTAGCGATGTTTTTTACTTTACCGCTCGCTGCACTATTAGGATCCTTCATTACATTAGGCTCATTGATACATGATGGTTTTTCTCACCTACTAATAAAACCATGGATCAGTCTCTCTTTATGGCTCACTTTTGGCACAATGAATGCTTTGAGCGCGTATCAAACCTTACCGGAAGAATCTAAAGATTATATCGTGGCGAAAAATGATCTTAACATCGGCAAAAAACCTAGCCTTCACACAGGATTAAAGGCAGCCCGCAGAACAAAAAAAACTGAACTGCTGGAACAAATGAAAGAGAAATCGTCAGATGATAGAAAAAAACAAGAATTGCATTCTTTATTCGTTAACATAAAAGACTGTAAACTCGAAAGCACTGAAGGCATCAATGAGCATCTTGCGCCTCTTTCTTTGTTAAAAACCTACCATCACCATCGCCCCCAACCATTAACTGGCGAACAAGTGATGGATAATAAAATAAAAAGATTATTCAAAAAGTCATCTACTTAATCTTTCGCGTCTTTAGTTCAACGACTAAAGACGCTTATTTTATATTTAGTACATTTGTTTTTTCAACTCTTGCTCAATATCATTTTACATGTAGTAAAATTTCTGATTGCAAAACCCATTTAGAAAAGCAATTTATGTTATGTTATATTTACTTAATGTTTTGAGGAAATATGATGAAAGCAATTCTAATTGGTGCAACAGGGCTCGTGGGTTCAGAAATTCTCAAGCAACTTCTATCTGATACTCGTTTTTCAGAGATCCATGTTTTTACGAGGCATTCAACCGAAATCTCTCATCCAAAACTAAGAGAAATTATTGTCGATTTTGAAAAGCTAACAGCTTGGGAAACGCAGATCAGCGGCGATGTTCTGTTTTCTGCATTAGGAACTACGCTAAAGCAATCAGGATCACAACAGGCACAATATCGGATCGATCACGACTACCAGTTACAAGTAGCCACAGCAGCGAAAAAAAATGGCGTACAAAAAATTGTTTTAATCTCCAGCGCAAGCGCCAATCCCGATTCCAAAATATTTTATCTGCGTATGAAAGGACAACTTGAAACTCATATTGCTGCACTTGGTTTTGACAAGACCTGCTTTATTCAACCAGGCCCTCTAGAAGGACCTAGAAATCACCCCCGTTTAACCGAGAAAATCTCTCTTGCTCTATTACATTGTCTCCCTAAAATTCCTGGTACAGAAAAATTTTGGCCAATTAAAGCTGCCGATGTTGCTCATGTCTGTATTGAATCTGCTGTCAAAGAAGAAAAAGGAATTGATCGTTTAGATCCCAAAGAGATTTTTGCCCAAATTAAAAAAAAGTGAATATACAGCCTGCATAACACTTTCTGAATATCAGTGGGTGTCCTTATGTGTACTTTCACATTCAATATCTATGAAATTTCTTCTTGACCAAAATCAGCTATTTCTCTTACAATGCACAAATGTGAGCAAATGCTCACTTTAACTTATCAAAGTTGGAGAGTATATGAGAGAATTAAATTCTATAGAAATGGGCAATATTAGTGGCGCCAGGATCTACCCTAGTGATTGGGTATACTCGGCAGCGGCTGGGGCCATGTTTGGTGCTTCTTGCTTTGTCGTGACAGCGTTCTCAGCGAATCCAGTGAGTCTTGCTGCTGCAATTGCAATAGGTTCAAGTTTAGGGATAAGTTTTCATGCAACCCATGACATATTGCGTGAATTTGATTTATAAAAACCTAGTCTAGGACATGTATCAAGATGAGAAATGTCCTTTCTTATGCTTTTTTATATACATCATAAATGCCTTGAAAATCCTTCCAATCATTGAAGACTTCAACACATCCTTTTTCAAGTAATTTTGTTTTCATTTGTGTAGGTTCATCTGCAAAACCAGTGAAGCCAAATGTTGTAATGCCTGCCTGAATAGCCGCTGTCACACCTGTGATGCTATCTTCAACAGCGAAACATTTTTGTGGATCTGCAGCCACTTGCGCCATTGCTCGTAAATAGACGTCAGGTTTTGGCTTTTGAGCATCACCCGCTTCAAAAAAGCGGGTTCCAAAAAAACTAGCTAATCTATCGCCTTGCGCATTTGTCGCAAAACGCATCGCTGTCAATGCACGTTGAATAGGATTATTTGAAACAAATGATAGTATTGTGTTATGAGAAATTAATTTTGTGAGTGTTTCAATTAAATTGGGTGCCATTGGCACTCCCTCATGTAGCTGTTGCAAATATTGCATCATACGCCATTCACGCGCATCATATAAAACAGCATAGTCCACATGAATATTGAAATATTTACTCATATTTTCACAGAGCGTTTCGCGTGCTTGACCATGAAAATGCTGCTTAAATTCTACTAAGGTTAGTTTTCGTTTAATAAGATGACTATATAGTTCATTAAATCGTTCAATAAGGGTAGGAACGCCAAATTGTTCTGTCGCCATTAAGGTATTATCAAAATCAAGAAAAAGCCATGTCTTTTGCATTATGGTTCCATAAAAGCATTTACAAGTAATGAAATTCTCTGTTGTTTTTCGCTATTCATATATTCTTGATGAACGCCACTATTCCATACGGGTTGTGGCCAAGCTAAATCGGTATTGAAACGCGCAATCACATGAATATGTAATTGTGATACGACATTTCCTAGGTTAGCAACATTCAATTTTGTTGGCTGAAAAAGTGTACGCATGATATGTGATGCTAGTCGTATTTCTTTTAGCAACTGTTCTTGTTCACTCACGCTTAAATCAATCAATTCAACCATATTAGGCAACCGAGGAATAAGAATTATCCACGCAAATGCAGCATTATGGCTCAATCTAACTTGTGTAAGCGTTAGATCGCAAATAAAAGAAGAATCATTTTCTAGCTTAGGATCCAATACAAATTTCACTTTCTTGACTCCGCAACTTCCAACGACTAACAAAATTATCATAATCTTCTTGCGTGTCTACCCCAGGAATGGCACCATCAACAACACCTGCAACAATAGAATAACCATTCTCTATAATCCGCAATTGTTCTAGTTTCTCAGTTAATTCAAGACGCCCTTGTGGCAAAGATACATATTTCTTCAAAAAATCTGGACTATAGGCATAAACTCCAAGATGCATAAAGTAATCTGTGGGATTATTAATTACACCTTGCGTGTCGCGTGGATAAGGTATCAAGTTTCGTGAAAAATATAACGCCTGATATCCCAAAACATGATTATCCTTTCTTCTGACAGGTGCACCAAGCACAGCTTTTACACAATTAGGATCGCTCGGTGAACCATTTCCTTGAATAGCATTACTAGGAAAACGCGTAACTAAGGTTGCCATGGCGGCATTACTTGCTTGATAAAGTTGAATCAAAGCATCAATTCTATCTGGTTCAAGTTCCGGCTCATCTCCTTGCACATTCACAATGAGCTCAGCCCCTTTGAGGTGTTTTGCAGCCACTTCAGCTAAACGATCCGTACCCGTTGGATGGTTAGGATCCGTCATTACTACTTCACCCCCAAAATCTTTAATGGCGTTATAGATCCGCATATCATCAGTTGCTATTAATACCTGATCTGCAAGCATTGCTTTCTTTGCCTGTTCATAGACATGGCGTACCAAAGGCCAACCTGTCTTCGACAGCAACATTTTTTCAGGCAAACGTGTAGAAGCCCACCGAGCGGGAATAACTATCGCAACCGACATGTACGAATAACTCCTTTTAGGGAAACCGAAATTATAGAGAAATTCAAAGTTTGTGGGTATTTTTTATAACATAAAAGTAATTTAAATAGCTTATTAATTTAATTAAATAGGACATCCACTTTACTTCGTGAATGTCCCAGTTCTTGCTTTGGAAATGAGTGCCCTAGCGCTAAACAATGGAGTATTTTCCACAATAGAAAAATTAGCCTTTTCATGGTCTCCCAAATGGGGGACGTAGTAATGGTGTATTTTTTGCAGAATGAGTACTAGACGCTTGGTTTAACAGATTGACATGATGATGATCCGCAGCGCTTGTTTTGCTATTTGATTGGATAGTCATTTTCCAATACCCAACCGTAGTACGAGTATTTTGGAATGCCGGCAAAAAATGCGCTGTTTGAAATTTCGATCGTTCTTGTATACCTAAGGGATCTTTTTTCTCATTAACCGTAGATTGACTTACATCTTTGATACGTCTTGTACAATCGTTAATAAACTGTTTGAGATTGAGAGAAAATAATTTTTCATTTCCTTGCTTTTTTATAATAATGATTTTCTTTCCATTATCACTTTTCTCTTCAAGGCAGACTGCATGCTGCTCTAACACATCTTTTAATATCTGTTTAAACTTATAATTTCTTGTAGTAATAACCACTGCACTTTCGCATAAATCTATATACACACTCACACTAAAAGATCTAAGATTTTTGCTAAGACGGTGGACTAATGGTTTCAAGATATCTTCAGAATCCATGCGCCTAACCATTTCGTTCAGTGTTGCATCTCCATATCCTTCAAGAATCGACTCACTTGCCGGATCATGTATTTTCGCAACGATGTCCCATTGTGGATCACAAATCCAGAGCTGGCCATTTATTACATCACGATACACAGCCCATGTATGCGCACCATATTCTTTTTTTCTATGTCTTAAAGTAGAACGATACTGGCGAACCTTTCCTCTTGGTAAAATATGATGTTTAACAAGATGTGCTAGTATACTTGCTGCAAGCAACCCCTTGTGCCGACACACTAATAATTTTTTTTCTACAAACTTTTCAATACTTAGATCAATAGGATTACAATTATTCTGCTTTATTTTTTGACTTTGAATAAACCTATCTAAATCGCTTCCTCTTTTTACTTCTTCTTCAGAAACGATATCTGGACTGCCGTTGAGAGAATTGATAGCTCTATTTACAATCTGTAAGCATTCTTGAATAGATTTGCCATGGCATTGCTGAGTGATTTCTTCTTTTAGGCCCTTTACTAAAGGGGAATTTGAATCAAAAAACAATCTTTCGCGAAGCGTTCCTCCCCCCATGGAAACCCAACGTCTATTAGCATGGCTGACAAAATCAATTTTAGAATGTACAGTCTGCCACAATTTCCCTTGGTACTGCACAGTTCGGGAAGTTCCATTTACTTGCTCAGAGATTTGTGTTCGAGAAATGAGGTTATCTTGACTAGTCATTTGTTAAAATTCTATTAATTATCCAAAGCAAATCATACCTCATATTTCTGAATAATCAATCGTGTAGCAACTACTTTAGCAAGCATTTAATTTAAAATTAGACAGTAATAACAATCTTACCAATCTGCTCATTTGATTCCATATATCGATGTGCGTCAATAATTTGTGTTAAAGGAAACTCACGAGCAATTTTTGGTTTAAATTCATTTGATTGTATGTGATCAAAAACATATTTCTGAGCTTTTTCCCTTAATGAAGGATTTGAAACCAATTCAAACAGAGTATAACCACGGATCACTAGGCCTTTATTGAGTGCAGCAAAAAGTGGAAAAGGAGTTGGTTCCAATGATAAATTTCCATATTCGAAAATCATTCCACCATAGGCTGCAGCTTCAGCAAGCATCTCAAGTCTTTTCCCAGCAACCGGATCAAAAATAATCTTTGAACCTTTACCATGAGTGATCTCATTCACTTGAGCCACAAGATCTTCCTCTTGTGTTACAATCACATGGTCTGCACCGGCTTCTAATAATGTTGCCTTTTTCTTCGCTGTTCGTGTAACTGCTATGCTGACAGCCCCCTCTGCTTTAGCAATTTCAATAGCCGCGATACCGACACTACTGCTTGACGCTGTAATTAATACAACATCACCTTTCGTTATTTTTGCATAATGAATTAACGCGCCATAGGCTGTTAAATATTGCATCCAAATAGATGTTGCTTGGCTCGGCGTTAGTTTTTCAGGATAAGCGGCAAGAGCATAAGTAGGCACAATTGCTACTTCACCATACACTCCATACTGACTTAAATTAAAGCATGGCACTGTACTAAATTTCTTCCCAAGAAATGCCTGATCTACCCCAGGTCCGATTGCTTCAACAACGCCAGCCGCCTCGTAGCCAATTTTAGAGGGTAATTGGGGTTGAATCAGATAGCGCCCCATTCTAAACATGATTTCAGCACGATTTAATCCTATAGCCTGTACCCGCAACAAAACTTCGCCGTTTCCTGGCTTTGGTATGGGCATTTCTTCAATTTTTAATACCTCTGGGCCACCAATTTCATGAAAACGTACAATCTTAGCTGTATTTGTTGACACAGTTTTCTCCTTCTATTCGGTGCTATCACTCGATAAATATCAGCCTTAAGGGTAACCACTTTTCAAGTGTAAATATCACGATTTTTAGCATGAGGATAATCGGCGCATGAACTTGAAATGCATTTATCTAGAAGTCTTTTGACTCGTCTAAGATTAGCATATTAGGAATATAGAGTTTGAATTATGTATAAAAACAGCTATAAAATTTACAGAGAAATAATCATTTGATATAAAATGAAATACATTTCAAGAATAGCAAACACACTTCAAAGTGCTTTCGTTCTATTTGGGAAAAGCTACCTAAAAATATTTCCTTTTCTGATCTGCTATGGGATTTGCAGTTTTGGTATTGATAAGGTCATTCCTTTAAGTAAAAAATCAATTAGTATTATTTCACTTTTAAATAACTTTATGCAATTACTTGTATATATTCTATTTTTTTGTTTTATCATGGTAGCCGTATATCAATATTACAAAAAGGAACCATTTAAATACCTCTCTATTATTTCCACGGGCGGAAAACGTTTCATTCCCATGTTCACTGCCTACTTAATCGCGATATTTATCACGCTGGGTATCATTTTAGGATCATTTGTGGTTATTATTATGCCAACAGTTGTTCCTATTATTAGCGCTTCAGCATTACAGGGAAATGTTGTTTTAACCGACATGCTCGAATCTTTAATGATAGATTTTGTCAAGCAGTTATTGCTTGGCTTTAAGCTTGGCTTTTTGGAGATCCTCTCCTTTTCCCCTTTATTTTTATTAAATCTGGTCAATCATATCTATAGTGGCGATATTAAAACGGTAGAAATTATTATTATTGGTATTTGCTTTGCCATCGTGCTTTATTTTTTTACCGCAGGGGCATTCATTATTGATAAAAATTTAAGCGCATGGTCTGGTTTGAAAACTAGTCTGCGCCTTATTCATCAAAATTGGCTTATCACCTTTGTTATCGTACTAATTTGGGGCTTTACAATTAATATTCTCAATTGGCTACTGGGATATTTTATCGGCTCACATTCAACTCAAATCATTGGTTTATTAACTTTTTCATTTGGGCCATGCCTTATGATTGTTCATTGCGAAAAGCTTTTAGGACATCCACTTAATTCTGAATAAATACAATCTGTATAATCTCAGTTACTTAAGGACAGCCATTTTACTTAAGATGGATGTCCTCTTGGTTACCAAGAGTTAAAGGACACCCACATCAGTTATTGCTGCTACTGAAACAATGAGAATTTGTTGAAAATCACTTGCTGCTAGTCATTTTTTTGGTAAAAATATCTTTGCCAGCCCAGCATAACGGTTCCTAGGATGGAATGCGTTACCTTAA
>Ga0209935_1001400_pt1 | contig 38509 bp, 41 predicted proteins | sample ThiBio_1000_plan_2_FD_183958 | JGI IMG/M metagenome (GOLD analysis project Ga0209935, IMG submission 183958) | Wastewater bioreactor microbial communities from Cape Town, South Africa - Thiocy_cont_1000_plan (SPAdes) | ecosystem: Engineered > Bioreactor > Thiocyanate-remediating >...
AAGCAGGCCGAGGGTCACAGCTCGGATTGCGTGCTCAAGCCCGTTGCCGTTTTCCCCGATGCCACCAAGACCAATGGTGCCCTCGTCATGTGCGAAGTCCTCCTTCCGGACGGCTCCCCGCACCCGACCAACGCTCGCGCCACCATCGTGGACGACCCCGATACCTGGTTCGGCTTCGAGCAGGAGTATTTCCTGTATCAGGATGGCCGCCCGCTTGGCTTCCCGCGCGAGGGCTATCCCGAGCCGCAGGGCAAGTACTACACCGGCGTCGGCTACAACGCCGTGGGCGACATCGCCCGTGAGATCGTCGACACCCACCTCGACCTCTGTCTCGAGGCCGGCATCAACCACGAAGGCATCAACGCCGAAGTGGCCAAGGGCCAGTGGGAGTTCCAGATCTTCGGCAAGGGTTCCAAGACCGCTGCTGACCAGGTGTGGATGGCTCGTTACCTCCTCCTCCGTCTTTGCGAAAAGTACGGCGTAGACGTGAACTTCCATTGCAAGCCGCTCGGCAAGGAACTCGACTGGAACGGCTCCGGCATGCACTCCAACTTCTCGACCAAGTACATGCGTGAAGTCGGTGGCAAGGAGTACTTCGAGGCCCTCATGGCTGCCTTCGACAAGTACAAGAACGAGCACATCGCCGTTTACGGCCCGGACAACCACCTCCGTCTCACTGGTCTCCACGAGACCCAGTCGATCGACAAGTTCAACTACGGCGTGGCCAACCGCGGCGCTTCCATCCGCGTCCCGCACAGCTTCGTCAACAACGGCTACAAGGGTTACCTCGAAGACCGTCGTCCGAACTCCGCTGGCGATCCGTACAAGATCGCGAGCCGCATCCTTCAGACGATCGCCACGGTTCCGACCCCGTAATCGCCGACAAGGTTCGATTCATGAAGACGCCGCCTTCGCAAGAGGGCGGCGTTTTTCTTTGGGCTAAATCCGCTCCGCGAGCCGGTGGAGGCCATGCGCGCAGGGAGGCGCCGCTCTAGTTTTCCGCGATTTCCTTCGCGATGATGCGGTAGATATCCGTGTTGTCGATCGATCCGTGGATCGTCTCCGAGCCGGGGCCATCGGCCACCAGCCACACATCTCCTCCCGTGTGAAAAGCCGATCCTCGCGGCAGCAGCGCGGGCTGTGTCGCCTCCACGTGACCCTCGGCGACGGGAGTGGCGTCCGGCTTGGGCGGATTCGCTCCGGGGCCGCTGGCCCAGGTGAGATACGGGTGTTCGCTCACCGGGTTTTTGCCCAGCAAGGCGTCGCCCTTTGTCCGTAGCGGAGCCGGAGGGCCATTGAAGATCAGTCCGCCGGTATTGTGGTCGGTGGTGACGATGATCAAGACGTTTGGCCCTGCATTTGTCTTCAGCCAGTCCAGCGTGGCATCGAGCTCCAGCACCTCGGTGATGGCTCGCTTGGCATTGTTGGCATGGCAGGCCTTGTCTGGCAGTCCCGCCTCGGCCACCAGTAGATACGGCTTATCGCCCGCCTTGAGAAACTTCACGGCTTCTCCGACCATGTCGCGCAGCCGCAGCGCGCGGGTGCCATCGGCGTAGTAGGGGAAGGCATCCGGGAAAAAGGCGCCGAGGACCGGCTTGTCTCCCTTTTTGGCCGACAGGAAGGCATTCCAGTCGTCAAAATATGCCACCCCGGATTTCTCCCGTTTTTCGGCATTCTTCTGCACCTGGGCGACCTGGCCGTCCTTGTACTTGATCGCGGGATCGGCCGAACGGTCGCTGAACCATTTGTATCCTCCTCCCAGCACGATATCGGCCCGTTTGCCAAATTGGTCGAGGATCTTGTCGGCAATGAGGTCGTATTGGGACCGGTTGCGGTGCTCGACGAGAAAAGCCGCCGGGGTGGCGCCCGTGACCGAGTCATCGCTGACCACGCCCGTCGACCAGCCTTTGGCTTTCGCGAGATCGAGAATACTGGCCGGACCCGAGGTGGAATCCGGAGTTTCCTGTCCGAGTACTCCATTGATCGCCTTGATTCCCCGGGCCATGGCGGTGGCTCCCGCAGCGGAGTCCGTGACAAGATCGGAGGCCGAGTATGTCCGCACAAACGCTGTGGCCGAAAATTTATCCCAAGCCAGCCTGCCATCCGCTCCGAGAGCGTAATCCCGTGTGGTTGTGATCAACTCCAGCGACGTTCCGTCAGAGATTATCAGCACGATACCATCGAGTTTCTTGTTCGCCTCGGAGTGAACAAGCGGGGTGCCAAGGGCGAGGAATCCCCCGAGAATCAGGTACGTGAACACACGGCGGAAGGGCTGGGCGAGGGTGGTCATCGGAAGGTCGATCTTTACTACCCCCATGGTTCAAATGCTAAAGGAATATTGAAACAACCTTTTGACAGTCGATGTCTCCCTTCCCCCGATAGGAGGCTCCCCTCAGTCCCGTTTTTGCATGGAAGTATCGTTAGTTCTGCTTGTAACCGTGGTGATTATCGCCCTGGTGTTTGATTTCACCAATGGATTTCACGACGCAGCGAATGCCATTGCCACCGTTGTGTCCACCCATGCGATGAGCTTGAAAACCGCCCTCCTCATGGCGGCAGTCATGAATGTCGCCGGGGCTTTCTTCGCTACGGAGGTGGCGACCACGATCGAAAAAGGGATCATCCGGGATGTGGGCACTCCGCTCAATGCCCAGCTGATTGTGCTCTCCGCCCTCGTCGGGGCCATTGCGTGGAACATTACGACCTGGTACTTCGGCATGCCGAGCAGTTCGTCTCATGCGATCGTCGGCGGGCTGGTCGGTGCGGGCGTCACCTACGGGCATGCTCATGGCGTCATCTGGACGTCGATCATGGACAAGGTCCTCATTCCCATGCTCCTTTCCCCGATTTTCGGCGCCATGGTGGCTGCTCTCATCATGGGGATCATCTACCTGATCTTCCTGCTGATCCGGCGGGAAAGGCAGGAGCATATCTTTCGACCGTTGCAGATCATGGCGGGGGCCATCATGGCTTTCTCCCATGGCTCCAATGACGCCCAGAAGACAATGGGCGTGATCACCCTCGCGCTTATCGGCGGCAAGGTTCTGCCTGCGAACAGCCCCATCCCCTGGTGGGTCGTGATTCTCTGCGCAGTCACGATGGGCCTCGGCACCCTCGCCGGAGGTCGTCGCATCATCGAGACGACGGGCAAAAAGATCACCATCCTCGACCAGGAGAATGGCTTCGCGGCCAATATCGGCGCTTCCATCACCATCCTGCTCTGCTCGCGTTTTGGCCTGCCGGTGAGCACCACGCATGTCGTCATCGGCTGTATCACGGGCGCCGGGCTGGTGCGGGACAGGAAAAAGATCAATCTCGGCACATGGGGCAGCATGCTGGTGGCATGGATCTGCACCATCCCGGGCGCGGCAGGCTTCGCGGTTGTGACCTATCTTGTCCTCGAGCGTTTCCTTGTGCCCCTGCTTTAACGCAACTTCTTGAAGAATTCGGGTTTGAAGAGGTGGTAAACCCGTTATAAACACTCTCGATGGCCCGTCGTGGTAAGAATTCCGTCAAACCCCTCTGGATCGGTATAGCGCTGGCCTTGGTTGTCGTCGCCTTTCTCGGTTCCCGCTTGTTTACCTCCTCCGTCGGCGACCCCTATCGCACGATCCCGACGCTCGACAGCAGGGCGTATCTCGACAATGCCAACAGCCTGCGGGGGAACGTTTACAAGGTGGAGGGGGAGATCGTGAATTCCCTCGCCCTTTCACCGTCCGAGGGACGCTTGTTTTCCGTCAGTGTCGGCGCTGATAACAATGTGCTCCCGGTGCTGGTCACGAAGGACTTCAACGAAGTGAACATTCAAAAGGGGCAGAAGTTTATTTTTCTGCTCGAAGTCGACGACAAGGGTATATTGCGCACCAAGAAGCTGACCAAGGCATGAAGTTTTCCCCCCTGATCCTGCTCCTCGCGGGCGCCAGTATCGCCTTTGCCCAAGGTGATGTTTCCTCGGAGTTCAAGCCCGGCCAGTCCAGCCCGGCACAGCCGGCCCCGGCAAATTCCGGCGGGTCCTCCGCGCCGGCCAGCGGCGGCGGGAATGGAGGCGGCTCCAGCTTTCTCGGCAAGGACACGCCGGTCTTCGATCCCGGCAGCGAGATCGTTTCCTGGGATGGAAAGAACTGGAACATCAACAACAACCGGCTCCTTGAGGCGCGGTTTGAGAAATACCTGAATGCGCCCCCGGCGGTTTCCTCGGCCGATGCGGAATACCAGAAACTTCTCCAGACCATCATGGACAAGCTCGCCCCAGGGCGGGTGACGCCCAAGTCCTCCGACGAGGCGTTCCAGCTCCTCGCCCAGGCCTCGCAGTATCCCGACGACGCCCGGTTGTGCGATGCCATCGCAAACCAGGTGTACTCCGCTTGGCTGGCCCGGAAGAACGGAGATCGTGTCAACGCCGCCAACCGCAGCCTAGAGGATGAGCGCAAGCGGCTGGAGTGGAACGCCCGCGTCACCGCAAAGGAAAACGCGCTCGACAAGACCACGGGAGGAAGCGCCAAGGGTTCCAATGCCGCCGCGACCACGCAGTCCAAGCAGCTTGAGAATGACATGGAGATGCAGCCCATCATCACGCGTCTCGCCGAGGTGAATGCGCTGATGAAGGCCAACCAACTCAAGAAAGAGGTGGCTGAGCTGCAGGTGAAGATCGAGTTTCAGGCCCTCATCATCCAGCATTTCCTCCAGCGTCGTTTCCAGCACGTGCTTATCGGGACGCGGTTCTATCGCTCGATCTTCTCGGATGGCGACAGCCAGCTCCGCGTGGGAGAGGATGCGAAGAGCCTCTTTGCCAAGACGACCGGCATGCCTCCGACCGTCGGCACGCTGGACTCGACCGCGAATGAAATCATCCGCGACGTGCGGCAGGGCATCGATGCCTTCAAGTTCCTCCTTGAGAAAAACGAACTCGAGAGCGCGACCAAGCGGCTGGCCGAGACCTTCCTCATCGGCGAATACCTCCCGGAGGTGCGCACGCTGGATCGCGAAGACAAGCGCCGCGCACTCGCCTTTGTCAAAACGTCGAATCAGCTCATCAGCGCCATCGACGTGAAGGATTACACCCTGGCCGAAAAGCTGGTGAAGCAGTTGGGCGAGACGGCCAAGGATTTCGACAGTTCCAAGCCGACTGCGGCCATCGAGACGGCGCGGCAGGTCTCGGCCATGCATATCGCCAAGGCGCGCAATGCAGCCGTCAGCGGCGACAAGGCCACTCTTGAGACGGAACTTCGCTCCGCCACCCAGATCTGGCCGCGCAATCCCGCGCTGACCGAGGTCTCCGGGCTGATCTTTTCGCAGGCCGACGTCCAGTCGCGCGCGCTGGTGGATTTCGATCAGCTGCTCAGCCAGAAGAATCACCGGCAGATCTACGACGACAAGATGCGCTTCATCGCAGCCACCGCGATGTATCCCGACAAGCAGGAGCAACTGCGCCAGGTGCTCGACGAGATGCAGCACATCGAGACGGCGATCATCCAGGCCCAGGAGATCGAAAAACGCGGCGATTACGCCGGAGCTTGGGAAAGCGCGGAGAAAGCCTTCCGCCAATACCCCGACGACAACAAGCTGAACCAGCTGCGCGCCGATCTGACGACCAAGGCCGCCGAGTTCGTCCGCGCCCTCCGGCAAGCCGAGGATCTGGAAAAACGCAACCAGCCCGGCTCCAGCCTCGCGTGGTATCTCAAAGCCCAGTCGGCCTACCCATCGAGCGATTTCGCCCGTGAGGGCGTCCAGCGCCTGACCAAGGAACTCTTCCCCGACTCGATCTAGACCGCGCTAGCTTATTCGCGTGGCCGGGTGCTTCGAGAGAAGCGCCAGCGACTTTGCCAGCAGCGTCTTGCCGGGTTCCATCCGGTGCCAGGTCGAGGCGCCCGAGGGATGGGGCAGGGGAATCATTTCCGTCCGATGCCCGCGATAATCGATGGGCACGACCTGGCCGACGATATCGGCCAGCGAGGAGAAAGAGTGGAAGCGCGAGATGGCCAGCTTGCCCACTGGCAGCACGAGCGACGGCTTCAGGATGTCGAATTCCTTTTCCAGCCAGCCGGAGCAGTTCTCCATCTCGGTCTCATCCGGCACGCGGTCGCCGCCCTTGGGGTTCTTGCCTGGAAAGCACCGGCACACGGCGGCAAAGTACATGCGGCTCCGCGCTGTGTCCTCGTCCCAGCCCAGCGCGCTCTCGATCCAGCGAAAGAGCGTCTTGCCCGCCGTCCAGGCAAAGGGACGCCCGAGCACCGGCTCTTTCACTCCCGGCGCCTGGCCTACCAGCAGGATTTTTGAGAGAGAGGGACGCCCGACGACGACCGGTTTGTGCATCGCCGGGCACTTGTCGCAGCGGCTGAGGGCGCGGAGATGGCGATCGAGGAGGGCTTGCGTACTCATGCGTGAAAGATCCAGCCGATGAAGCTCGTCACGATGTAAAGAGCCAGGAAGGCAATCAAGAGACCCGCGCCGATCACAACGGCGATGATCGCGCCGAGAAATATCCAGTCGCCCATGGTATTGCGGCGGGACGACCCGGCGTGGCGCTGGAGGAGCTGGTAGTTTTTGCGGTTCGATTTGTACCATGCCGAGAAGACAGCACCGATACCAGGGATCGCGCCGATCCCGGCATTGATCAGGATGTTCATTGCCATGCGGGTGATGACCACCTTGGGGACGCCTGCGCGCAGGGCCTGCACGAGTAGCAGCGAAGCAATGGCCGTCGAGGAGGAATCGCCGAGGCCGGGGATGAGGCCGATGATCGGGTCGAGGCCGACGCGGAACTTCGTTCCCGGGATCGTAAACAGGTCGTCGAGAATCCAGGCGAGAAGGCGCGCGAGATCGGGATCTGCGTTCTTCGACTCCGGCGGGAGCACCTCGGTCTCTATCGGCTTGGCATCCATGAACCTCTCATAGATGCCACGGGTTCGCCCTGCGGCAAGCGGCAAACGGAATTCCTTCTTTTCTCCTGCGTCGGCAGGGAGTAGGGATACGGCCCGTGAAACCTGTTTTGCTCCCCTTGGCTGTTTGTGCGGCGTTCGTCCTGTTCGGATGCGCTGGCACGTCATCCACGTCGCGCCCGACCGCCGCGCAGCTTTCCTCCACCAGCTACGAAACGCTGTACCTCGGAGCAAATGGACAGGTCGTTTCCAAGACCACCCAGGCCGGAAAACGGCAGGAGCAGGGGTATTGGAAAGGGACGGGCATGACCGGAGCCCCGTCCATCGTGATCAATCTCTCGACCCAGGAAGCCTATTTCTACAAGGGCGGAGAGCTGGCTGGCATGTCGCCGGTTTCCACCGGGCGCGAGGGATACAACACCCCGTCGGGCAGTTTTTCGATCATCCAGAAAAATCCCAACCACGTTTCCAATCTCTACGGCAACTTCGTCGACGACTCGGGCAAGGTGGTGGAGGCCAATATCAGCTCGCGGGACCGCGCTCCTGCGGGGTCGCACTTTGAGGGTGCGCCCATGCCGTACTTCATGCGCGTGACCGGGGCGGTGGGCATGCACCAGGGGTTCCTCCCGGGCGTTCCCGACAGCCATGGCTGCATCCGCATGCCGAAGGAGATGGCGCAGATTTTCTTTGAGAACGCCCCGCTCGGTACGCCGGTCCGCATTACGCACTAGGCGGTTTTCGGAAAAGATCGACAGCTTTTGATCACTGGCGCGAGCTGTCGGGCCGACCGCTGCTCGCTGGCCGCGTCATTGGGGCTGCTGCGGCTCTTCTCTTGCGGGATGGCGAAGTGTCTGCCGGTTACCGCGTGCCTTGGGAAGGCGTAGACGGCGCGCTGGGAGACTTGGTTTCCTCGCGCTTCACGAGTTGGGTCGGCTGATCCATCGCGATCAGCTCGGACACGGTGACAAATTTATAGCCCTTGGCCAGCAGCGCGTCGAAGGTCTCCGGCATCGCGGCCACCGTGCTGGCATGGATGTCGTGGGAAAGAATGATCGCTCCCGGGTGTGCTCCCTGGATGATCTGGGAGGAAACCCGTGCAGAATTGCGATACTTCCAGTCGAGCGGATCCACCGACCACAGGATGACTTTCATGCCGTACTGGTCGTAATACCGGCGGTTCAGGATCTGGCTCGTCGCTCCGTAGGGCGGGCGCATCACGGTGACTTTCTGGCCGGTGGCCTGCTCGATGGCGTCATTGGTGCTCTCGATCTGCTTCTTGACTCCATCGAGGCCGAGCTTGGTCAGCGCTGGATGGCTCCAGCTGTGATTGCCGATCTCATGACCCTCGGCGACCATGCGCTTGAGGATGTCGGGATACTGCGCGGCGTTCTGACCGACGACGAAAAAGGTCGCCTTGATGCCGCGCGCCTTGAGCATGTCGAGGAGCTTGGGGGTGAGTTCCGGGCTCGGGCCGTCATCGAAGGTCATCGCGATGTACGGGCCGTTCACATTGCACGAGTTATAGGTGATCTTGGGGCCCGACGATGTCCCCTGGGAAGCTGGAGGCGGCAGGGCCATCTGGGGCTCGGTCGAGTCGCCGCGCAATTCAGCGGCGGCAGAGGGTTGGGCAGCGGCGGCGGCAGGCGTCGCGCTCGTTTTCGTGGCCGCTCCGACGGAAGGCTCGCGGGACAGTTCGTCCGGCGGGACCACCACGACCTGGGGCTGTTGAGACTGGTTTTGCGTCCGTGCCGACTGGCACGAGCAGAAGAAGGCAATCGGCAGGATTGCGGCAGTGATAAGGCGTTTCATATAGCCGGACACCCCACTTATTGCACGGATGTCGCGGCGTGCATACTGGAATTTACTGTCCGCTTGGACCCGGGCGCGGACGCGGGGTGGCCCCGAAGCCGTCGATTTCCGTGTTTTCCAGCAAATCCAGAAATTCGCGCAGCGCCGGAGAAATCCGGGCCGAACGGCGCGTGAGCGCCCCGAGCGGACGCCACACATCGGTTCCGTCAAACTCGATGGCCTGGAGCGAGCCTTGGGCGACCTCGCTGCGCACCGCCGTCTCCGGCACGATGGAGAGGCCGTTCTCGACCTCCACCGCGCGCTTCACCGTCTCGATGTTGTCAAACTCCAGCGCCAGCTTCACCTTCACCCCGGCCGATCGCAGCATCCGGTCGATCTCGCGCCGGGTCGGCAGATCGGGCTCGAAGGCGATGAACTTCTCCCCGTTCAAGTTGGACAGGGAAAGCCTGCGGCGTCCCGCCAGCGGATGGGCGGGCGAGCAGATGAGCACGAGGCGATCCCGCCAGAAGGTCGTGGCGCGAATACCTCTCCGCGTGCTCGGGTAGGCGACCAGGCCGAGATCCGCGCGCCCCTCGAGGACGGCGGTGTACACCTCCGACGAACGCTTGTACTCCACGCGCACGTCGACATCCGGGAAGTCCCGGCGGAAAATCTTGAGATAGGGCGGCAGCTCATGCAGGCCGATACTGAAGATGGTGGCGATGCGCAGCTCCCCGGCGACCATGTTCTGGAGCTGGTTGATCTGGCTTCCCAGCCCCTCGAGCGTGCCAAGAATTTCACGGCTGGCCTCGAGAAAGGCTCGACCTTCGGGCGTAAGCGAGAAATTTTTACGGCCTCGCTCGATCAGTTTGACATGAAACCTCTTCTCGATTGCCCGCACCTGCTGGCTCACCGCGCTCTGGGTGATTCCGTTAATCTCCGCCGCCTTCGAAAAGCTGGCTGTTTCGGCGAGATCGGAAAATACCTTAAATGATTGAATCTGCATTTACGGCTTTCGGATAAGAATTGCTAATAATCGGATAAGGTAAAGAGCCTTTTTCTATATGGATATCGCGGACCGTCTTACGGAAATCTTGGATCGCATCAATTCAGCCGCCCTGCGTGTTGGTCGCAACCCTGATGAAATCCAGCTTGTCGCTGTTTCAAAAACCCATCCGCCGGAAGCGGTTCAGGAGGCTTATGAAGCAGGACAGCGAATCTTTGGCGAGAGTCGAGTGCAAGAACTTTTGGCCAAAGCCCCCTCGCTGCCTTCGTCCATTCGGTGGCATTTCATTGGCCATCTCCAGGCGAACAAGATTCGTAAGCTTCTCCCTGTTAGTGAGTTGGTTCATGGTGTCGATAGTCCGGAGCTGGCCCTAGATATCGACCGCGTCGCCGCCGATCTCGGCCTGTTTCCCCGGGTCCTGCTGGAGGTGAACGTCTCGGGCGAGGGCACGAAGTTCGGCTTCAAGCCCGATGTGCTCCGCGCCCGCATTGACGAGCTATTGGCTCTTCCCCGCGTGCAGATCGAGGGGCTGATGGCCATTCCCGCGCCTGTTGCCGATCCCGAGGAGGTGCGCCCGGCATTTCGGCTTTTGCGCGAGTTGCGAGATGAAATTTCCGCCGCCAGCGGCACTCCTCTGCCGGTCCTTTCCATGGGAATGAGCGGAGATTACGAGATCGCCATCGAGGAGGGCGCCACCCTGGTGCGGGTCGGGACGGCGATTTTTGGCCACCGCCCGAAGCCCGGAGCCGAGCTCTAGAGGTTTTTCGCGCTCAGGTAATCGGCCAGAGTTTTCAGTCGGCGCGAGGCGTCGAGCTCGTAAAACAGGTACTCCCTCACGGACGGATCATCCACGAGAGAACCGGCGACGAGGTCGCTGAACTCCGAGGGCTCGGGCGTCGCCGCCATGACATTCTCGAAGTGCGGCGGTAGTTCGCGGCCTTTCTTCGCGAGCGAGCGGCAGAGGCGGGTGATTTTCCGCCGCAATGGCGCGGCGTCGCCAGAGGGCGGCGGCTGGTTCTCCAGCGCTTTTACCCGCACGGTCGGGTAATCGGTGTCCTGCAGCCAGTCCACGATGCACACGCGGTAGAGCCCGAGGAGCACGAGGTGAGACGTGCCGTCCTCATTGCCCACGCAGGCGCGGATCAGCCCGACACCGGCGAGGTCGGAGTCGCGCCTGTCCATCTCGGAGCGGGGGACGATGCCGAAAATGCGCTGCGTGGCGAGCGCGTCGGCCAGCATTCTCCGGTATCGCTGTTCAAAAATATACAGTGGCACCAGTGAGCCGGGAAAGAGCAGCACGCCGGGCAGCACCATCACGCCCAGCACCTCGGGAAGGTTGGTTTCCAGTTTCACTACGGACGTTACGTCTGGGCTCCGGGATGGACGCTCGTTCTTCTCGCTATTGTCGGATTTTCGTCTAAAGTTCCGCCATGGCTTCAGGCAACCCGGCATTCAACGAGAAGACCTTTCAGCAGATCAGCCGCTCCGGCGGCGCCGCCATGACCGTCACGGGAACGATTTCCAAGACGGCCATTCTCCTCCTCCTGGTCATTCTCGGCACCACCTTTACATGGAATCTCTCCGGCCCCCTGGCCATGCCGCTCATGTTTGGCGGGATGATCGGCGGCTTCATCGTCAGCCTGATCACGATTTTCAAGAAAGAATGGGCCCCCGTGACGGCGCCCATCTATTCGATCCTGCAGGGGTTGTTCCTCGGCGGCATCTCGGCGGCCTACAACCAGCAGTTTCATGGCATCGTGCTCCAGGCGGTGCTGCTGACCTTTGGCGTGGCCGCGGCCATCCTCGGCCTTTACCAGACGCGCGTCATTCGCGTCACCCAGCGCCTGCGCTCCATCATCTTCGCCGCCACGGCGGGCATCGCGATCTACTACGTCATCGCCATGGTGATGAGCCTTTTCGGGATGCAGGCGCCGATGATCTGGGATACCGGCTGGCTCGGCATCGGGTTCAGCGTGTTTGTCGTGATCCTCGCCGCCTTCAACCTTCTCCTCGATTTTGATCTCATCGAGCAGGGCGTGGCCTACGGCGCTCCCCGCTACATGGAGTGGTATTGCAGCTTTGGCATCATGGTCACACTCGTGTGGCTCTATCTGGAAATACTCCGCCTGCTCAGCAAATTGCAGCGGCGATAAGCTTTAAATCGTAAGAAGAGATAACGGACTATGTCGGTCGTATTGGATGGTACTTCGGTAGTGGACAAGGTTCTCGATGGCGCGCGCATCGATCAGGACGATATGCGGGAGCTTTACCGCCTCCCGCTTCAGGAACTCGGCGCGCTGGCGGACTTCCGCCGTCGGGTGGCGAAGAAGGACGCTTACGACGGCCGCGGCAACGATGTCGTCACCTACATCGTCGATCGCAACGTCAACTACACCAACGTCTGCAACGTTTACTGCAAGTTCTGCGCGTTTTACCGCACGGAGAAGGATGCGGATCACTACGTCCTGACCCGCGAGGAGCTCGATCAGAAGCTCGATGAACTCGCGGCCGAGGGCGGCGTGCAGGTGCTGCTCCAGGGTGGGCACAATCCCAGCCTCAAGATCGACTTCTACCTCGATATGCTCTCCCACATCCGGGAGAAATATCCGCAGATCAACATCCACGGGTTTAGCCCGCCGGAGTTCAACCACTTCTCCGAGGTCTTCCAGATGCCGCTGCGCGAGGTCGTGGCGAAGTTCAAGGAGGCCGGTCTCGGCTCGATCCCGGGCGGAGGAGGTGAAATCCTCGTCGACCGCGTGCGCAACCGCATCGCCCCGCTCAAGTGCGACAGCGACCACTGGCTCGAGGTCATGCGCATCGCGCACCAGCTCGGCATGCGCTCCAGCGCGACCATGATGTTTGGCCACGTCGAGACGGTAGACGACCGCCTTGAGCATCTCCAGCGCCTGCGCGATTTGCAGGATGAGACGCATGGCTTCACCGCCTTCATCTGCTGGACCTTCCAGCCGGAGAATACCCGCCTCAAGGCCGAGACCGTGACCTCCGCCGAGTACCTGCGCATGCAGGCTCTCGCCCGCATCTTCCTCGACAATTTCGACAACGTCCAAAGCTCCTGGGTCACGCAGGGACCCAAGATCGGACAGGTTGCGCTCAAGTACGGGGCGAACGATTTCGGCAGTGTGATGATGGAGGAAAACGTGGTGTCCAGCGCGGGCACGACCTTCCGCCTCAACGCAGGCGACATCGAGCGCCTGATCCGCGAGGCCGGCTACGAGCCGCACCGCCGCAGTACCTGGTATTCGTTGCTGACCTAGTCGCGGGATCGCAGGATGGCCCGCAGAAAGTCGTTCGACTGGTTCGTTCCCGCCCTCGGGCTGGCGATCATCATGGCTCTGGTATTGCCTGAGCCGGGCGGCAAGCACGGGCCGCTGCATGCCGAGATCCTGAACAAGGTCGGCGTCGCGTTGATCTTCTTCCTGCACGGGGCCAATCTGTCCTTTGGCGCGCTGAAGGCCGGAGCCATGCGCTGGCAGTTGCACACAGTCGTGCAGGTCTGCGTCTTCGTCGTGTTTCCCTTCATGGGGCTCGGGCTGTGGTATCTGCTGGCCGGGCGCATCCCGGAGGATCTGCGCATCGGGCTCATGTTTCTCTGCGCCCTGCCGTCGACCGTCTCGTCCTCCGTGGCGCTGACCGGCATCGCCCACGGCAACGTCGCCGGGGCGATCTTCAATGCCACGATCTCCAGCATTATCGGGATATTCGTCACCCCGCTCTGGATGGCGGGCGTGCTGCACACCCAGGGACAGTCGCTCAATCTCGGCGATGTCATTCTCGACCTCGTCATCTGGCTGCTCGTTCCCCTGATCATTGGGCAGGTGCTCCGGCCATTTATCGGGCATTTCGTCCACCGGCACAAAAAGGCGCTCTCGCTCACCGACCGGCTGGTCATTCTCTTCCTGGTCTATAGCTCGTTTTGCGATTCCATGCTTTCCGGAGTCTGGAAAGGCAAGGGGCCGGATCTCATCGGCGTCGCCCTGGGCGGCGGAGCGGTGCTGTTTGTCCTGGCCATGATCGTGACCAATCTCGCCAGCCGCGCGCTCAATTTCTCCGAGGAGGATCGCATCGCCGCCGTCTTTTGCGGCTCGAAGAAATCCCTCGCCGCGGGCGTGCCCATGGCCAACATCCTCTTCGCGGGCAATCCCGGCCTCGGCCTCATCCTGCTGCCAACGATCCTGTATCACGCCTCGCAGCTCGTCATTTGCTCCTGGCTGGCGCGCCGCTGGGCGCACCGTCCCGGCATCGACCACTCGCAATCGCATTGACCGAACTCCTGGGGAGTGGCAGGTCAGTACACGTCATGTCGGTTGTCCTCACCATTTCCGCCCTCCGTTCCCGAGCCCGGGAGGGAGCCGTTACCGCCAAGGTTCGCGCCCAGGTCGATGACCTCATCCGGAAGGAGGATCGCAATGCCAAGCCCTTCTGGGAACTGAAACTCCGCGATGGCGGCGATGCGCTGTCCCTCAAGGCTTGGAACAGCTCGCCCAACTTTGCCGTGTGCGAGGAGCTCGATCGCGGGGATTCGGTGGAGGTCGAGGGGGAATTCAGCATCGGCTCATACGGGCTGGATGCCCAGCGGTGGACGCTGCGGTATCTGACGAAGGATGAGGAAAGGCAGCTTTTCGAGGGCGACTCCGAGACGCGGGCGGTGAACGAGGCGGACTTCGCCTCCGTGACGCGGCTGGTCGAGTCCATCCGCGAACCGCGCCTGTCCCTCCTGTGCCAGACGTTTCTGGCCGAGTTTGGGCCGCGCTTTCGCCGGGCCGCTGCCGCGCGGAACAACCACCATGCCTTTCGCGGCGGCCTGCTGCGCCACACCGCGCAGATGATGATTTCCGCGGATGCGATCTGCGGCGTCTATCCCGCGCTGAATCGCGACCTCCTGCTGGCCGGCACGCTCTTTCATGATTCCGGCAAGCTGTGGGAAATGTGCCCGCCGGAGAATGGCTTTGAGGTGCCCCGTGAATTGCGCGGAGAACTCCTTGGCCACATCACCATCGGGATCGAACTGGTCAACAGCCTGTGGCGGAAAATCGCCACCGAGGAGTGGAAATCTCTCCAGCCCGCCAGCGAGGACATCCGCGCCCACCTGCTGCACCTCGTGGCCGCCCACCATGGGGAGCTGGAATACGGTTCACCGGTCGAACCCAAGACTCCCGAGGCCATCGCCCTCCACTACATCGACAATCTCGATGCCCGGCTGGAGATGATCTTCACCGCGTATAAAAAGCAGCCCGAGATCGCACCGGGCGTGCGCGAGCGGGTCTGGGCGCTGAATGTTTCGCCCGTGAATGCCCTCCCTGCGTGGGAGGCTTCTGGAGAGGATACCGCCGGAGCCTGATCACCCTGCCTGCGGGCTGACGGGTTTTCACCCGTGGCCTGCAATCGCGCGCCTCCCTTTGTCGCGCTACCCTTTTCAGCAGGGATGAGATTCCGTTTTCTCCAGCGGTTCCTCTCCTTTAAGCTCTATTCCACGGCCTGCTCCCCGGTCTCCCCGGTTCGGATGCGGTGCACCGAATCAAGCGGCAGGACAAAAACCTTTCCGTCGCCGATTTTGCCCGTGCGGGCGGTGTCGATGATGGTGCGGACGACGATATCGACGAGTTCATCGGGCACCACGACCTCCAGCTTCACCTTGGGCAGGAAATCCACCGTGTATTCGCTCCCGCGGTAAATCTCGGTGTGGCCTTTTTGTCGGCCAAAACCTTTGACCTCACAGGCGGTCATGCCATCGACCCCGGTTTCGGATAATGCCTCCTTGATGGCATCCAGCTTGAAAGGCTTTACGATGGCCTCGACTTTTTTCATCGAATTACTTGGATAATAGCATCGCCCGTGCCATGTCGCAATCTCTGTTGCAGGAGGATGCCCGGTTGCATTTTCCCCCGTCCCGCCTCATCCTCTCTGCAAAGTGGACGCCGTCATCGAACGCAAGCTACGCGAGGGTCGGTCGCTGTTGATCCGGCGCGATGCCGTTCGCCTCGGCGCGTGGTTTGTGGCGGGAGCGTTGGGCGTGTGGGTGGTGCTGGCGGTGGCGGCATGGCGGTATCCGGCGGTTCCCTGGTCGATTTTCAGCGCCGGTGCGGTCGTGGTGGTCGCAGCGGCTTTCGCGGTGCTGGCGGCAGCTCTCCGCTGGCGCAAACAGGATGCGGTCGCTCTGGCGCTCGATGCCACGCGCACGACGAAAGATCGCTTCGTTACCTCGCTGGAGCTGGGGGAGAGCGGGGGGGAGGCCCTTCGCAAAGAGCTTTCCGTCTTCGCCCGGGATTATCGCTTTCCCGACAGCCTGAAACCTCGCGCCCCCAGGCTGCCTGCCGCGCTGGTTGCGACCGGGATCGTCCTGGTTCTCGGGGTGGCGGCGCTTGATCATTTCCGCCGCGCGGGCTTGCAGCCCGACATCGCCAGCGCCTCCGGTCTGCTGGAGCAGGCCAAACGCGAGGTCGCCAGGGTGGCTTCACCGGAATCGCCGCTCCGCAAGGAAGAGGAAAAACTCGAGGAGGCCCGCAAGCAGCTAGGCAATTCGACCGATCCGATGCGCGACGCGCTCCGGGCCATCGCCGATCTCGAACGGCGGCTGGCTTCCGCCTCCGCGTCGCCGCTGACGGATGAGGAAAAGGAAGCCCTCGCCAAGGCCCTGGCGGAGAACGAACCGCAGGCCGCGCAGGCGCTTTCCTCCGGCAACGACCGCGAGGCCGCCGAGCAGATCGCGCAGATGGACCCAGAGGCTCTGGCCAAGGCGCTGGAACAGGCCGCGCAGCACCGGGAGAACTCCCGCCTGCAGGAGCTGGCCCGCAAGGCTGGTGAGCAGGCCCGGCGGGAACTGGCTCAGGGGCTTGCTTCCGCGGGAAACAGCGGTGCGCAGCGGCGGCTGCAGCAGGCCCTGCGGGAGATGAAAGCTGGCGGTCAGGGGCAGCAGCAGCAAGGTCAGGGACAGCCTGGAATGGATCTCGCCCAAGGCAAGGGCGGAGAGAAACAGGACGGCTCGGCTCCCGAGGACAACGCGCCGCCCGGCGGCTCGCCCGGCAGTGAACATGACGAGGGTCGCGGCGAGGATATCAAGTCCGAGAAGGACGCCCTCGCGGCCAAGGGCTCCGATGAACAGCTCACCGGCGAGATGGGGCAGGGGGCATCTCGAGTCAATACCTACAGCACTGCGGGCGGGGACAATGCGCAAAGCACCCGCGCCACCCGCGACGGCGGGGCGGCCCAGTCGGCGGACCTCGACGCTGTCACGCCGGAAAACATCCCCCCCGGTTCGCGCCTTCTCGTGAAACGGTATTTCGAATCCGTCCGTCCCAAGGAATGAACGCGCTTGATCTCCTTTCCCTTTACCCTCCAACCTTGACTTCCCATGCCTGAACCATCCGAGACCGACGCCCGCGAATTTTGCCGTGCCTTTGACGCCCTCCAGCAGGAAATGGAAAAGGTGCTGGTCGGCCAGAAGGAGGTCATCGAGGGCGTGCTCACGGCGTTTTTTGCCGGGGGCCATACGCTGCTGGAAGGAGCCCCGGGCCTGGGCAAGACGGTGCTCGTGCGCACGCTCGGTGATGCGGCGGGGCTGAAGTTTTCCCGCATCCAGTTCACGCCCGACCTCATGCCCGGCGACATCATCGGCACGAATCTCATCGTCGAGGACGAGCATGGGAAGAAGCGCTTCGAGTTCGAGCCCGGCCCGGTCTTTGCCAATCTCGTGCTGGCCGACGAAATCAACCGAGCCACGCCCAAGACGCAGAGCGCTCTGCTGGAGGCCATGCAGGAGCGGCAGGTCTCCGTCTCCGGCGTCCGCCATCCGGTGCCATCGCCCTTTCTCGTTCTCGCCACGCAGAACCCGCTCGAGATGGAGGGCACATACCCGCTGCCCGAGGCGCAACTCGACCGTTTTTTATTGAAGCTGCACGTCGAGTATCCCGGCGCGGAGGATTTGCATGAGATCCTGCGCCGCACGACCACGCAGGATCACCCGACGGCGAAGCCGGTCGATATCGGCGGGTGGGGCCGCTGGCAGGAGTTGATCCGCAGTGTGCCCACCGCGCATGAGGTCGAGGCGCGCGCCGTTTACATCGTTCTCGCCACCCATCCCGAGCGCGCCGAGGCCGTGCCTCTGGCAAAGAAATACGTGCGCTACGGCGCGAGCCCGCGTGCTGCTCAGGCGCTCATGCTCTGCGCCAAGATTTCCGCCCTGCGCGATGGACGGTTCCACGTCAGCAAGGACGATATCGACCGCTGGGCGCTGCCCGCTTTGCGCCACCGCCTGATCCTGAACTTCGAGGGCGAGGCGGAGGGAATCACGACCGAGGCCGTGATCCGCGAAGCCCTTGGGGCTTAGGCAATACTCAGGCCGCCGCCGGGGCGGTCTTGGCCTGGAGGATTTTCTCGACGGTGCGCGTGGTCGAGCGTCCCTCGACCATGTCGGCGAGGACGACCTTGCCGCCATTCGCCTCGACGATCTCTCGGCCGCTGACGTAGTGCGCCCAGTCCTTGCCCTTCACGAGCACGTCGGGGAGGATCTGGGCGATCAGCTCCTTGGGTTCGTCCTCGTTGAAAACGACGACGGCATCCACGCAGCGGAGCGCGCGCAGGACAAAGGCGCGGTCTTCTTCGCAATTGATCGGGCGCTCCGGCCCCTTGTTGGCGCGGCGCACGGAGGCGTCGCTGTTCAGGCCGATGACGAGGGCGTCGCCCTGCTGCCGGGCAAACTCGAGATAGGTCACGTGACCGCGATGGAGGATGTCGAAGCAGCCGTTGGTGAAAACCAGCTTGCGGCCCTCGCTGTGCAGGCGGTCGCGGAATTCACGGGCCTGGGAGGGCGTCCAGAGGATGGAGTCTGTCATGCGTGATCGGGCAGCGCGGCGATGTTGTTCTGCAGGTTTTGCAACTCCGGGTCATCCTCCGCGCGGAACGATCGGTAGATTTGCGATGCGCCATGGTAGTAGGCGCGGGCCTGGTCGTACTTCCCGACGGCGTGATAGACCACGCCGAGGTTCGCCATCGATTGGGCGACCTCCGGGTGCATCGGACCAAAAGTCTTTTCCCGGATGCCGAGCGCCTGCATGTGAAGGCTCTCGGCCTCGTCATACTGCTGGCACTCCATGCGGGCCACGCCGAGATTGTTCAGCGCCGTGGCGGTTTCGGGATGATTATGCCCGTGCATCCGCGTGGCGGCCTCCAGGGCGTGCGTGTAGTCCTGCGCGGCCTCGGCCGGGTCGCCGAGGTGACGGTGGATGCCGCCGAGATGATTGAGCAGCAGGGCGTGCTGCGAGAAATCCCGCTGGCTTTCGTACAGGCTGACGGCCTCCCGCGTGCGCTGGATGGCTTCCTCGTGGCGGTCGAGGCGTTCAAAGAGCAGGCCGAGCTTGGCCGAGAGGCGGGCCTGCGAGGAGAGCGCGCCCAGGCGCTCCGCCGTTTCCCGGGCCTCCTCGAAATACCTCGCTGCGTCCACGTACTCGCCTGCGGCCTGGAAGACATCACCGACGATTTCAAGCGCATCGCCCATGCGGGCGCTGTCCGGGCGCAAGACGAGCCGCGCGGCGGACAGGAATTTCTTGCTGATCTCGCAACAATCCTGAGCGCGCGAAACCTGCCGTTCGGACTCGAAGTCCCGGCATAATACTTCCCACAAACTGGACGTCGTCTGCATGCTGCGCCGGATTGATTTTAGTCTCTGCGATTCTCCGGGGGCTGGCGAGCGGATTTTTTCTGCTCCAGGAACCTCCAGGCTGTCTCGCGGGAGGCCGGGAGCCGTCCGTAAAGGGACTCCAGCGCCTGCGCCGGGCTGAGCTGTCCCGAGGCGTCGTAGACACCCAGCTCGCGGCAAAGCTCCTTTTCAAAGTGGAGCAGTCCCCTGGCCTCGGCCGGGGTGCTTTGTACGTACTCAAGGCCGCGCTTCAGGAGATCGAAGATCTCGGGCGCAGGACTCATGGCCGGGGCGGCGCGGCCGGCCAGCTCGGCAAAGTACGCCGCAAGGTAAAATCCGGCGCTCCCGGCGCGGTTCGGATCGAAGGCCCCGAGCACATGGCTCTCCTGGAGCACATGCAGGTCGCTTTTCGTGCTGACGCGGAAATTGATCTCCGCGAGGTAAAACAGGTCGAGCTTCCCGGCAAAGGCGCTCCCTGCCTTGCGGGCTCCGCGAGCGACGGTGCGCACGGCCCCGTATTCCTCGGAGAGCCACGAGATGATCAGGCTGGTTTCGGACCAGCTGGTTTTGCGCAGGAGGATGGCCCGGGAGGTTTCCATGCGGCGGGCGGCTCTACTCCTCGATCGTCTCGATGAGCCACTGCTGCACGGCGGCGTAGAAATTGATCTGGAGCAGCGCGAGTTCTTTCTCGTTCGTGATCTGGAGCGGGCCGGGCTGGGAAAGCTCGCCCTCGTCGAAGTTATACTGGGCGGCCAGGGCGAGACGCGCCTGGTTGAGGGCATTGAGCCACGCCGGGACGTGCCTGGTGGAGAACTCCACGGTGAAAAAGTCGCCGTCCTCGCGGAGACCCCGCAGGTCGGCATCGACGGTCTGCCGCGCGCTCTGGAAGAGGTCATGCAGTTCCGGCTGCACATACGCCTTCCAGTCATCCCGGGCTCCTTCCTCCAGCGGGTCCTCCGTCGGCGGCGGGAAGAGGCGCGCCTCGACGGCCTCGTCCTCGTGGTCGCCGCAGGTCGGCACCTGGCGCAGGATCTCGGCCAGCACGGGCGGGATGTCGCGGAAGCCCAGGCGGCCTTCGGGAGTCTGGTAAAAAATCATATCAATCACTGACCTCGTTCCATCGTGGCGAGGAGCAGGTATCCGTGAAGGGTTTGCACGTAGTGCTCGGCATGTTCCCTGGCTCCGGACCAGACGATGGACCGGCCCTTCTCATGAACCTCCAGCATATGCGCCTCGGCTTTCTCCTTGGGATAGCCGAAAACCTTCTGGAACACCATCGTGACGTAGCTCATCAGGTTGATGGGGTCGTTGTGCACGACCACGTTCCACGGCAGGTCGACCGCGGTTTCATCCTGAGTGGCTGCGCCGGTTTCTGTCTGGCTGGAACTGATCATGCTGCGCGCAAATGGGCGGATGCATCGGGCGGCGGACAGGCCTGCACCATCTCAAAGCACCGCTGCGGCTCTCCGCTGCCGAATTCCCCGACGCTCTCCAGCAGCACGTAACCGCTCAGGGCGAGGCGCGGCGAAACATGGAACGCTGCAGCCCGCAAGGCCATCACTGTGGCGAGATGAGCGTGCGTGCGCCCCTCGATCATGGCGGTGTGCAGGCGCGTCCAGTTCTTCTCGGCGGCAGGCACCGTGTAGGACTTCATCAGCGCCTGGCCATTGCGGCGGCTGAGCGTCTCAGCCCTGGCGGGAAGGGTTTCGCCGATCGTGCGGTCGGCCTCCATCCATCCCGCGGTATTGCCGGAGGCATAGGAGGCCCAGGCGCGCAGGAACTGAGGGGCGAGCAGGGAATCGAAAATGTCTTTCTTCCAAATCTCCCAAGGCTTGGTGGCGATGCCGGGCGTGGCGACGAAGGTCACGCGCGAAATCGATTCCCAACCGGGGTGGCAGAGGCGCACGGCCTTGAGGACATCGAGATACGGATTCCCGATGGTGGTCAGGTCGTTGTCAGCCTCATGCATCATTGGGGCGAAAATCTAATGATCCGCTTGGCTGGAGGCAAGGACGGCGCGGGAATTTCCCGCACTCCTCAGGCAGATTTTAGGGCGGTCTTGGCCAGCTGGAAGATCTTTTCCTGTCGTTTGGCCATGGATTCCGCCTCGCGTTTGCGCAGGTCGTTCCATCCCGCGAGGTGCAGCAGGCCGTGCACCACGCAGAGCGCGGCCTCGTCGTTGGGCGACTGGCGGTAGCTTTTCGCGTTGGCGCGAATGGTCTCGGCTCCGAGCACGAGTTCCCCATGAAGGAAGGTGATCACGTCCGTGGGCGTCGGATCGTCGAAAAACTCGCCATGCACCCTGGCGATGGTCTTGTCGCTCACGATGGACACCTCGACCGAGCGGAGCTGGGCCAAGGCGGCTTCGTCGGACTTGCAGGCAGCCACGCAATGCGGCATCGCCAACTCGCCAATGCGGCGGATGAATTTGACGTCGTAGGAGACAGTGCGCTGGCGGTTGACCAGCAGCAGCTCCGGGAGATGCTCAGGCGGCGGATTGCTGCTCACGGCGCGGGGAGGAGGTTTCCTTGTCCTTCTCGTCGCGCTTCGGGTAGGCGATGCGGGCGTGGAGCATGTTGACCAGCGTGAAGCGGAAGCTCTGGGCGACGCGGCGCAGCTCGGCCAGCGTGAGCGGGCATTCGTCGAGTTGATTTTCGGCGATGCGTTTCTCGATGAGGCCGTTGACCAGGTCCTCGATGCGCTGCGGTGTCGGGCGCTCCAGGCTGCGGGAGGCGCTCTCCACCGCGTCGGCGAGGCTGATGATGGCCGCCTCCTTGGTCTGCGGCTTCGGGCCGGGATAGCGGAAGCTCTCTTCCTTCACGTCCGGGATGTCCTCCGGTCGCATGTTCATGATCTTGCCACCCAGCTTGGCATCGTTCTGCTGCTGGAGGGCGCGCTGGTAAAAGTACGAGACGAGCGAGGTGCCGTGGTGCTGGAGGATCACGTCGACGATCTGGGAATTCAGCTTGTTCTTGAGCGCGAGGTCGACGCCCTCCTTCACATGCGCGATGATGATGAGCGCGCTCATCGTCGGGGTCAGGTCATCGTGGGGATTCACCCCGGGGCGCATGTTTTCGGTGAAATACTCCGGCTTCACCAGTTTGCCAATGTCGTGGAAATAGGCGCACACCCGGGAGATCGTGGGATTTGCGCCCACACACTCCGAGGCGGCTTCGGCGAGGTTGGCCACCGCAAGGCTGTGGTGGTAGGTGCCGGGAGCCTCCAGGCTCAGGCGGCGCAGGAGTGGGTGGTTGAGGTCGGACATTTCCAGCCAGGAAATGTCCGTGGTGATGCGGAAAATGTTTTCCAGCACCGGCAGGATGCCGCTGGCGAGGATGGCCGTGGCAAACCCCATCCCGACCGCCGCAAGGCTCTGCCAGCCAATCATTTTCCAATCCGTCTCCCCGAGGAGATTGATCGGGCCGATCTGGCCAAAAGCCGCGGCGAGAACCCACGTCGCGATACCCACATAGGCGCCCGCGCGGATGAGTCGGCTGCGTCGGCGCACCTGGATCGTCAGGTAGACGGCGATGAAGCCGGTGATGAGCGAAATGACGAGGAAGATCGGGTCGATGCGCCCGACGAGAAACGCACCCCACAGGCTGGCGAAGACCGCCGCGTAGATGCCGTGGTTCTTGCCCAGCAGCACGGAGAGGACCAGCGGGGCGAAGGCATACGGGACGAGCAGAGGAACGAGCTGGAGGTCGATGCGACCGGCCACGGCCTGCATGAGGAAAATCTTGATCGCGGCGAGCTGGATGAAGAGCACCGAAAACAACAACCCCAGGCGCGAATTGCTGTGCATCGTCTCCGGATGGTTGATCCAGAGCTGGGCCACGGCGGTGACGAAGATGAGCAGGCAGAGGAGGAATTTCTTGGCGGGCTCGGCGTTGCCGTCGAATCCGCTGAATCCGGCCTGCTGGCCCGTAAAGATCAGGACGGCGAGACCGCCGACGAATGCAGACAGGATGAGCGAGCGCACAAGCCACCCGCACTCGATATTCTCGAGCAGCTCATTCTCGGAGACGGTACGACGTGTCTTGCCGCATGCCATGCCCTTTTCCACCAGGCGGCGACGTTGGAGAAAGTTCCACATTGAGATGAAGAGAAGCAATTAAGCCTGAAAACGGCTCTCTTGCAATCCGCGATGATCCCGGTACGCGTGGATGATCGCCTGCACGAGAGGGTGCCGGACGACGTCGGTTTCATCGAAGAAATGAAACCCGATGCCCGGGACCTTCCGCAGGGCCTCGACGGCCTCGATCAATCCGCTGCGCTTGTTGCGCGGGAGATCGATCTGGGTGCCGTCGCCGGTGACCACGCATTTCGAGTCCTGACCGAGGCGGGTCAGGAACATGAACATCTGTTCGGTTGTTGTGTTTTGTGCCTCATCCAGAATGACATACGCATTGCTCAGTGTGCGGCCGCGCATGTAGGCGAGGGGGGCGATTTCGATCACGCCTCGGTCCATGTACTTCTGGATTTCCTCGACATCCAGCATGTCGTGGAGAGCGTCATAGAGGGGACGCAGGTAGGGGAGAATCTTCTCTTGCAGGTCGCCGGGGAGGAAGCCCAGCGCCTCGCCTGCCTCCACCGCCGGGCGGGTGAGGATGATACGGCTGACTTTTTCCTGCTTGAGCGCCGCCACAGCCATGGCCACGGCGAGGTAGGTCTTGCCCGTGCCGGCCGGACCCACGCCAAAGGTGATGTCGTGGCTCAGGATGGCGCGCAGGTAGGCCTGCTGGCCCGCCGTCTTGGGCACCACAGGGGCTTTCTTGGGCGAAACCTGGATCTTGAGGTCGATCAGGTGGCCGAGGCCATCCTTGCCCTCCTGGGCGGAGGCGCGCAGGGCGTACTGAAATTCATGGCGCTTGATGGTCACGCCGCGCCGACGGGCGTCGTCGAGCTGGTCAAAAACCTTGCGCGCCCGGCTGACGCCATCAGCCGGACCTTCAACGCGCAACCAGCCGTCGCGCGTCGTAACTTTCACACCCAGAGCTGTTTCCAAATCACGGAGCAGCTTGTCGTCGCCTCCGTAGAGACTCTGCAGCGCCCGGGCATTTTCAAACTCGAGCGTGAGCGTTTCCTGGTTATCGGTAGCCATAGACGAGCGCCCAATGCGTGCGCTCTTGCGGGGACTTCTCGATGGTCACGATGGCGTAGTAGGTGCCGGTCGCTCTCGGCACCACCTTGGCGGCGGCGAAGCGGCCCTTCTGCCAGGCCTCGGACTCGGCGAGACGTCCCTGGGAGTCGTAGATGTGGACATTGATCACGGCGCCTTTGACGTCCGTGGCCATGCAAAACCAATATTCGTTGCCTTTGAAGAGCTGTGCCGTGACGGCCTTCTGGTCCTTCACGCCGAGATCGCCGCCCCAGGCATCCTCACGGATGGTGAAGCCCTGCTTCACGTAGGGCACCGCACACTCGTGGGCAAACGAAAGGGCGTCGTCGACAGTGGCGTACAGCGGCGTCAGGCAAAGGACGGCCAGTGCGACGAGCACGCGCACGGGAGAAAGGGAAAGGAATCGCCGGTTCATTGATCCTCCGAGGTGATGGCGGTGACCGTGTCGGTGGTCAGCTTGTTGACCTTTTGCACGTTCTCCACGGTGATCGTGTCCTTGCCGATGATCGGCTTGATGTCGCGCAGGAGCTTGCGCACCTTGACCACGAGTTCCTCCTTCTTGAGGTTCCGGCTGCGCATCTCGTCGATGCGGCGGGCGAAATAGTTGAGCAATTCCGGCTGGTTGAGCAGTTCCGCTCCGGCCGGGCTGTAATTCTGGCCGACGATGGAGGTCAGCACCTGGGTGCCGCGAATCCAGCCGCCGAGGCTCACGAGCTGGGCGAGTTCGTCGTCGCCGAGTTCCTGCATCGCGCCGCGGACATCCTGGAGAGCGCCGTCGAGTTCGGAGCGCACCGCGCGCCAATCCTTGGCCTCCGCCTTGTCGGTGATGCTCTTGCTGCGGGCGATCACGGCCTTGCGGACGTTGATGCCGTCGGCGAGCACGAGGACCTCCTGGCCGATCTGCTTCACTTTCTCGGAATCCTCCGCTTCCACGGCGATGAAGCCGTCGGCGATGACCGTGCCGAGGAGGAGGGCGATCTGGGCGCGATTTCCGGTATTCGTACCGAGGTGGTCGCGGAGTTCCCCTTTCCAGTTCGGAGTTCCGAGCTTATCGAGGACGATGAAGATTTCGCTGGGGACCGGAACGACCACGTCTTCCACGGCGGCGGCCGGGAATTTTGACAGGTCGATTGTGGCCGGCGGTTGCTCGGCGACTGCGTTGGCCACGGCGAATCCGCAGAGGGCGGTGGTGATCAGACGAGGCAGCATGGGAAAAATAAGCTTCGCGGATGGGCCGTTGCCCGTTAAAAGCGCGCGCATCATTAGATGAATCTAGATAGAATACAACATCTTCTTGAGCAAGCGCGCAAGCGGCGGTTGCTGGTTGTCGGGGATGTCATGCTCGACGAGTTTGTCTGGGGTAAAGTCTCCCGTATCTCGCCCGAGGCTCCCGTTCCCGTGGTGGAGGTGCAGCGCGAGTCCAGCTACCCCGGCGGGGCGGCCAACGTGGCTCGCAATCTGCGCGCATTTTGCGCCACGGTGCATATTTCCGGCCTGGTCGGCCAGGATTCTCATGCCCGGCGACTGGCGGATCTTCTTCGTGAGGAAGGGATTGCAACTGGAGGGATTATCGAGGCGGAGCATTTCGAGACGATTGTGAAGACGCGGATCATTGCGCGCCAGCAGCAGGTCGTCCGGGTCGACCGCGAGAAGAAGGGGGCTCTCCCCGCAGAGGTGGTGGAACTCGCCGCCGAAAGGATATCGACTCTCCTCCCCGAGGTGGATGCGATCATTTTTGAGGACTACAACAAGGGCTTCCTCACCCAGGAACTCGTCGACCGCGTGAGCGCGGCCGCCTCGGCCGCCGGGAAGGTCATTACGGCCGATCCCAACCCGGGCAACCCGCTCCAGTGGCGCGGCGTCACCACCATCAAACCCAACCGCTCCGAGGCCTTCGCCATGGCGGGACGCAGCGATACCGGTGCGGCGGATGAGCCTCTGAAGGACGAGGCGCTTCTCGAGGTCGGGCAGATCCTGCTGGAGAGGCTTGCAGTGCCTTCGCTGCTCATCACCTTGGGCGAGCACGGCATGATGCTTTTTGATCGTTCTTCGCCGCCCTATCACACGCCGACGCGGGCGCAGGAGGTCTTCGACGTTTCGGGCGCAGGAGATACCGCCATCGCGCTTTTCACCCTCGCTCTCTCCGCCGGGGCCACCCTCCAGGAAGCCGCGGAGATTTCAAACCACGCTTCCGGCGTGGTCGTGGGCAAGCTCGGTACCGCCACTCTCACGGTGGAGGAGCTCCTCGCCAGTCTGGAGAAAGACGATGTCTGATCGCAAAGCGGTATTTTTCGACCGCGATGGCACCCTCATGGAAGAGGAGGACCATTGTGATTGTCCCACCCGCGTGCGCGCCATCAAGGGCGTGAAGGAGGGGCTCAAGCAGCTCAAGGACGCCGGCTGGGCCGCCGTCATCATCACGAACCAGAGCGGCATCGGCCGCGGGTACTTCACGATGGACGACTTCGAGGCGGTGAACCAGGAGCTTTATCGCCAGATCGGCGGGGGCATCGACGGCGCGTACTGCTGCCCCGACCTCCCGACCAATCCGACACCCCGCCGCAAGCCCGGCATCGGCATGATCGAGGAGGCCGTGCGCGATCATGGCATCGACACCCGCAAATCCTGGTTCGTCGGCGACAAGCCCATCGACATCCAGTGCGGGCAGAATGCCGGTTGCCGCACCATCCTCGTCCGCACCGGCTACGGGGCGAAGGGCGAGGCCAGCGCCTCTCCGGATTTCGTCGTCGACGATGCCGCCGCCGCCATCCAGATCATCCTTTCCCATTCATGAGCAAGACCGCCGTCATCATTCCGGCCCGCTGGGCCTCCACCCGCTTCCCCGGCAAGCCGCTTTTCCCCATCCTGGGCAAGCCGCTGCTCCAGCACTGCTGGGAGCGCTGCCTCAAGGCGAAAAGCGTTTCGCAGGTGATCGTCGCCACGGACGACATGCGCATTGCCGAGGCCGCCTTTGAGTTTGGCGCCGAGGTGGCGGTGACTTCGCCCAAGCACCCCAGCGGCACCGACCGCGTCGCCGAGGTGGCCCGCAAGCTCACTGGCGTGACCAACATCATCAACGTGCAGGGCGACGAACCCGCCATCGACCCGCGGCTCATCGACAAGCTGGCCGCGCGGCTGGAGGACGACCGCAAGCTCGACATGGTGACGGCGGCGGTTCCCTTCGCCGATTTCGTCTCCGCAGCGAATCCCAATAACGTCAAGGTCGTGACCACGAAGGACGGCCGCGCCTTGTATTTCTCCCGCAGCCTCATTCCCTTTGACCGCGATCAGACCGGGACGGCGAAGTATTTCTGGCACGTCGGAATCTACGGATACCGCCGCGCCTTTCTCGCGAAGTTCGTGGCCTGGAAGCCGACGCCGCTGGAGCAATCCGAGAAGCTCGAGCAGCTGCGTGTCTTGGAAAACGGCGCGTCGATCGGGGTCATCATCGCCAAGGAGCATGGCGTCGGGGTTGATACGCCCGAGGACGTCGAGCGCGCGGAGAAGATCCTGCGCGGGAAAAAACGTTAGGACGACGAAATCGCCCTCTGGCGTGAGACGAAGTTAATGTTTCCCTGGGAATCTTCTTGCAGCGAAAGGCAAGTTGTTCCAAACGGGGAACTGACGTTTTTCCATGCCAGCTTCGCGGCGCAGGGCTGAAATTTGGCCCACCATCAAGAGGTTTCTCCCGTACCTTTGCGTGTACTGGAGAAGATTGATCGTTATCTTTTTCCTGCTGCTGATCGCGGCGGGTTTTGACCTCGTTCGCCCCTGGCTGATCGGGCGCATCGTCGACGAGGCGGCAAAGGTTCAGCCGTGGGCCACCGTGATGTGGCCGCTCGGGTTTTTCCTCCTCTCCGTCCTCGGACGCAGCATCAGCATCCTCAGCCGCAACTACTACACGCAGCAGACCGGGATGAGGATTACCTGCGATTTGCGGGTGGACCTGTTTCGGCATCTGCAAAGCCTCTCGCTCCGGTTCTACGATTCCCGCCACACGGGAAAGATCGTCCACCGTATCAGCGGAGACACGGCGGCGATTCACAGCCTCGTGACTGGCGCGTCGGTGAATTTCATCGGCGACATCATCACGATCATCGGCGTCCTCATCGTGCTGGCCAACGCTCACTGGCCGCTCGCCGTGGTCACCTACACGCTGCTCCCGCTCTTCGTGATGAATTACCTCTGGCATCGCCGCCGCCTGCGGGTGGAAAGCCGCACGCACCGGCGCAACTGGGACCGTGTGATGAGCTTCCTCCACGAGCGCATCGCCAGCACCCGGCTCGTCCGCGCCTTTGCCACGGAGGGGACGGAGATCGAGAGCTTCCGCCAGCGCATCGAGGCGGATTATGTGAACTACAGTCGCGTCGTCTGGCGCAACTCGCTCCTCAGCGTCGGGGCGGATTTCCTGACCGGCATCGGAGTCTTCATCGTCCTGGGCTACGGCTCCTGGCTGGTGATGAACGGCAAGGGCGAGCTCACCATCGGCCAGCTCACCGCCTTCCTCTTTTACCTCGGCTTGCTTTACACGCCGATCATCCGCGTGGTGGATTCCAATGCCATCGTCCAGCAGGCGGCCACCGCCCTGGAGAAAATCTTCGCCCTTCTCGATACCAAGCCGCACATCCCGGAGAACGAGAAGCTTCCTCAGTTGCCCAAGCTCGACGGCAGCATCACCTTCGATCACGTCTCCTTCGCCTATCGCCCTCAGCACACCACGCTGCATGACCTCTCCTTCCGGGCGAATCCCGGCGAGACCATCGCGCTGGTCGGCCCGAGCGGATCAGGCAAGACGACTGTCATCACGCTGCTGGCGAGGTTTTACGACCCCACGGCCGGGCGCATCCTCCTCGATGATCTCGACATTCGCGACTACAACGTCCAGTCGCTTCGCCGCCAGATCGGCATTGTCATGCAGGACAACATCCTTTTTTCCGGCACCATCGCGGAAAACATCCGCTACGGCCGCCCGGAGGCGACGGATGAGGAAATGTATGAGGCGGCCAAAGCGGCGAACGCGCACGAGTTCATCGTCGACAATCCCCGGGGCTACGAGGCCATGCTGGGTGAGCGCGGTATGCAACTCTCGGGCGGCCAAAGGCAGCGCCTGGCCATCGCCCGGGTGATCCTGAAGAACCCCAAAATCCTCATCCTCGACGAGGCCACCTCGGCTCTCGACACGGAATCCGAGCGACTGGTGCAGGAGGCTCTGGAGCGCCTGATGGAAAAGCGCACGTCGATCGTCATCGCGCACCGGCTCTCGACCATCGTCAACGCCAGTCGCATTCTCGTGCTGAAGGCGGGCCGCATCGAGGAGCAGGGGCGTCACGACGAACTGCTCAAAAAGGGTGGCCTGTATCACCACCTCCACAAGCTCCAGTTCGCGCGACAGGACGCGGTCGCGGCTTAGGGTAAAAAAAGGGCCGGAACGCCCGGAGGCATCCCGGCCCCAGGGAAACTACATCATGTTTGCGCCCATCTCGGCGAGCGGGCTGCGTTCGCCCTTGGAGAGGGAGATGTGCGCCGTGATGCGCTGGCCGCGGAGGCGGTTGCGGGTATAGACGAGTCCGTTCGATCGGCTGTCCACGTAGGGATTGTCGATCTGGGCGGGGTCGCCGACCATCACGAGCTTGGAGCCTTTGGACATGCGGGTGACGACTGTCTTCGCCTCGAGCGGTGTGAGCTGCTGGGCTTCATCCAGGACGAAGAATCGATCCGGAATCGAGCGTCCGCGGATGTAGCAGAGCGCTTCGATCTCCAGCAGACCGCGAGCCATGAGCTGTTCGTAGGGCTTCACGATGGGATGCTGGCCGTTCGGCGCGCCGGGTACTGTTTGCACGGGTTGCGCCTGCTGATGGTGCTGCTGCTGTTTCTTGCGGTCGGAGGAGGGTTTGGAGTTCTCCTTGGTCTTAGGCGGGTTCAGCGGCAGCAGTACCTCAAAGGCGTCGTAAATCGACTGGAGCCACGGGTGCATCTTCTCGTTGAGCGTGCCGGGCAGGAAGCCCAGCGTGTCGCCCATCGCCACCACCGGGCGGCTCACCGTCATGCCGCTGAAGGTATGCAGGCCGGTGAGGTACAAACCCGCCGCCACGGCCATGAGCGTTTTGCCTGTTCCGGCCTGGCCGTAGCAGGTGATGAGGGAAATCTCGGGATCGAGCAGGGCGTCGAGGAAGCACTGCTGACCGGGATTCGCCGGGCGCAATTCGATGCCGCGCGGCATTTGCAGGCTGTGTGGGATGTTCAGTCGGATGAAGTTTCCTTCTCCGATGTGGCGGGCCGGGAGCAGCTTCTCGTCCGAGGCTTTCAGGAGCACGTATTCATTGATCTCCATCGGGCCGGTGCGTGCGGCCTCCAGATGAATCTCGCGGGCGCTGCCAAAGCGCTGCAGCTCGTGCGACTCGATGAGGATCGAGCGCATGTCGTAGCCCTCCGCATCCTTCACCGCCACCTTGTCATTCAGGTAATCCTGGCAGGTCAGGCCGATGGCGAGGCCCTTGAGCTGCATGTTGAGATCCTTTGTGACCAGGATGGTCGGCGCTTTTTCCCGCTCCTGCAGGGCGAGGCACGCTCCGATGATGCGGTGGTCCATCCGCTCCTGGTCCGGGAAGATCCGGAGAAACCGCTTCATCGCGGGTGTGAGCTTGGCCGCATCGAGTGCGTCATTCACCAGGATGCAGACTGATCCGCCGCCCGCCGTGGGCGCGCCCTTGATCACGCTCTTGGCATTCTGGCCAAAGATCTGGTTCAGGAACCGGTGGACCGTGCGGGCGTTGGCGCCGCGTTCGGATTGCTCATTCTTGAACCGGTCGAGTTCGGACAGCACCTCGACCGGGATGAACACATGGTTGTTCTCGAAGCGGTTCAGACTGTGCGGATCGTGCAGCAGCACGTTGGTATCCAGCACAAAATTTTTCACCATCCCTGGGGTGTCCCGCCCTTCCGGGCGTTGGGGGGTGGAGAAGAAGAGGCTTTGTTCCTCGGGGACATCCATCAGGTTGGTTCGATGCATAGGTTGCGGTTAGTCGGTGACGTGGAAAACTGGCCGCGCCATCGGACAAGGTGGCGGGGACGGTGGAGAAGAGCAGAGGCGACGAAGACTGGGAATCCGTGACGGACCCGGGACGCGATTCCAAACGTGCTGATTGGTCGAGCAGTCCAAACCTGAGCACTCCCATACATCTCCTGATCCACGGATACAATCAAAATATTGTGGTTGAAGCAGATTTGCGGCCGCGGAAACCACAAGGGGTCGCATGCCCCCTCGATCCGGCCAAAAAAAGAGCGCCGGATGCATCACCCGGCGCTCTGTTGCAATTTCTTTGAACCGTTGCGGGTTAGTACTGAACCCGGTCGGGCTTCTCGTGGTACTGCTTCCAGACCTCCACGGCTTCCTCGCGGAGCAGCTGGGTCATCTTGATCGTACGCTCTTCCTTGGGGAGGGCGAGCTGCTTGTAGATCGGGCTGTCGTCAAAGTTGCCGTACTTGAAGGCGTCCTCGACCGTGGCGGCGTAAAACACCTGGTCGATGCCCGCCCAGTAGCACGTGGCCATGCACATCGGGCAGGGCTCCGCCGAGGTGTAGAGCGTGCAGTCGGTGAGCTTGAAGCTCTGGAGCGAAATGCAGGCGAGCCGGATGGCCTCCATCTCGGCATGCCAGGTGGGGTCGTGGCTGGCCACGACGCGGTTCATGCCTTCGGAGATGATTTCACCGTCCTTGACGAGCACTGCTCCGAAGACTCCTCCGGTGCAAAGTTCCAGGGACGCCCGGCGCGAGTTGGCAATGGCTCGGCGGATGAATTTTTCGTGGTCGGGTTGGCTCATATGTTGTGGATGGGTGTGGGTTGTGTTTTGTGGAAAGGTCAATACAGGAGATGCCAGAGCGCGGCGACCTCGGCGACGAAGCCGGCCAGGATGACGAGGGCTCCGCGCAGGTCCATGCTGCGGCTCGGGGTCTTTGGGAAAAGCCACCAGCCGAAGATGGCGACAAAGACCGGCATGGTGCCCCAGGTCGTCAGGGCGACGCTGATGGAGTTGCCGAGGAAGGTGGCGAAGGCGGAATTCAGCGAGGCCAGCAGGGGACTGAGGAATCGCACCTCCAGCATGACGATGGGATAAAGGCCTAGGAGAACGAGCATGGCTGCCTTCCAGTTCGGAGGCCCATTCCCCGTGCGGGGGTCGGTGGGGAACCAGCCGGGAAAAGACCCGGGCACGTGCTGCACGTGGGCATAGTCAATGAGTCCGGCGGATTCCTTCAGCAGCGCGCCGCGCTCGGATGAATTGAGCCAGTTTTCCAACTGCGCTGGCGTGGCGAAACGCATCAATGTCGTCCAGCCCTGGCTGGCACTGGTCGGCGGCTGGACATACGAACCGAGGTAACCAGGGAAGCGCGCCTGAGCCTGTTGCGCGCGGGTTTCCCACGCCCGATAGGCCTCCTCGCAACCGGGCCTGACCTTGGTGATGATGACCTCGGTCACGCCTTCGGAGGACTCGGCATTGTCGACTCGCACCTCGGCGATCGGTTCTGTCCCGGCGGGCAGATGATGCCGCGCCTTTTCCAGCAGGCCCAGCCACTCTGTCGAGGTCTGCCAGGCCCGCAGTTCCTCCGCGCCAGAGAATCGCTGGATGGTGATCCACTCCATCTTGCCGCTGGATGTTGGAGGTTTGGCTTCTGCATTGACGAATCCCTGGAACCCGGAGGCCATCGTGACGGCCTCGGCCTGCCAGGCTACGATTTCGTCGCGACGATCGTCACGAATAGACAGGCGGGTGAGCAGGACGTGGATGAGTGTGGCCATCGGTGTGGAAGTAGGATGGGGGGCGGATTTAAAAAAGCACGCTTACTCGCATGGTCAGGGCCCAGGCCGGGTCGAGGTCCGACCCGCCGCCGGGCGTGGGGATAAAGCTGACCACGGGCTGGGCGTAGATGCCATTCCAGACATGGGCCTGATAGTAGGCCTGGAACATGAGTTCGCTGCTGCGGTTGAAGTCATTACCGTTCAGCCACGCCAGCGCCATGCCGACGCCGGCGGAATCGTCCGGGCGACCCGGCACGAGGCCAAAGGCCGTGAGTCCCGTACCGAGATATTCGCGGAATGGCAGGGTGCTCGATGTATTGGCCCCGAACTGGGCAAAGGCGCTGATGCCCGAGTTGTCCCTGCCTGGGTGGCGCAGCCACAGGCGCTGGGAGCCAAAGAGATAAATGCCGCTAGCGCCGGATTCGCTCGAGTCATTGCCTCCAGTCATCTCGCCGGTTTGCAGCCAGCCTCCGAGTCCGGCACTGCCGGGCAGCCCGGCGATGTCCCACGCTCCGCCGACTTCGAGAATCTGAAAGTAATAGCCGTTGAACTGCGGGCCGAGCATCCCGGTCTGAGCGCCGGAGGCCACATTGCCGTCATAAAAACCGTAGGAAATATAGGTTTCCTTGGTGGGGGCGACCGTCACGGTAATGCCGCAGGCCGAGTTGTAATAGCCCGGCATCACGCCGAGCAGGGAGGAGTTCACGAAGACCGGGGTGAACGCGAGGCCTGTCACTGCCGGGATGGCGAGCGAACTGTCCTTTTCCGGTACGGGCCGCAGGACGTTGTTGAAGTCATCCGTCGGCACGAGCTTGCCGACGCGAAAGACCAGTTTCCCGTCAAAGAGTTCCTGCCGCCACCAGAGCTGATAGAGCTCGGAGCGATCGAGCGGATCGGGGCCGGGGAGCGAGTTGTACCCCTGCGCGCTTCCCGCCTGATGGTTGGTCGCCTGGCCGTTGAATTGCAGAAACTCGATGCCAAACTCCGCGCCCTTCCAGCCCATGAGCTTTTCGGCATCCACGGCGAGGCCCCCGATGAAGAGGCTGTTCCAGGACCAGCTGCCGGGATTGTTTCCGCCCGAGATCAGGTAATTCGTGTCGCCAACCCAGATCCCGCCTGCTCGGATGCCCCAGTCGGGTTTCAATCCCAGCCACTCGGCCAGCTGGCCCGTGCCGGTGAACTCGTCCGTCGCTCCAGGATTGGAGCTGATGCTGAGACGGATGTCCTCAGCATGACAGGTCAGGAGACTCGTTAGCGCAAGAATGACGCAGGCTGTGGAGCGGATTGGCAAGTGGGGGCCTTTCGGGCAGTCAGCTTGGAAAAAGGCTTAATGGCAAGAACAACAGCGTATTTCAGTCAAATAAGGCCGGGGACGTCTTCGGATCGGGTAGTCCCCATGTTTTCCACAGCCTGAGGTATTCCTCCCGGGGGAGCAGGACGTAGTGGGGGGTGTCCCCCTTGCGCAGCCAGCGGATCAGCCGGACGATGGAGGGCTGAGTCATTACCGTGCAGCCCGCGGAAGGCCGATCCGGTCCGCGCTGGATGTGGAAGAAAATGGCGCTGCCCGCGCCCGAGACCGGCGGATCGCTGTTGTGCCGGATCTCGACCAGCCAGCGGTGCGGTGGGTCATCGAGACGCATCTTCTGCTTTTCAAACCACGGCGGCGGGTTGGCCGGATCGACCACGACGTGCTGGTTGTAGAGCGGGTTTAGCGGATCGTCGACCCAGGCGTCGGCTGCCGTGATGGTGTGAAAGGGGTAGTCGGCTCCCTCCGGCAGCGCCTTGTCGTAGGTGTAGATCGTGCCGAGGGCAAAGACGCCCGCCGGGGCGCGTTTGTCGCGTTCCGTCTTGTGGATTCCCTGCTGCTCCTCGCCGAGTTCGCCCTTGCCCCAGGCGAGGCCGTTCTTGCCGTAGAGAACGCGAACGGGTTCTCCCACGGGGAGCCACTTGTCCTTCTGGCGCTCGAAAAGCTGGAGCTTGCCCACGGAGGAATCCCAGGTCGGGGCGATGGAGACGATCAACTGACGCACCGAGGAGTCGAGGGCAAAGGCAGACTGGCAAAGGGCCACCGTGAGAAGAAAAAGAAGGGTTCTCATGAGAAGCTCTTGGTCAGGCGGGTGATGTTGCGATGCCCCTTGCGCTCGTACGAGTACGTGTCGAGCATGTTGCGGACGAGGTGGATGCCGAGTCCGCCGACGGGACGCTCCGCCAGCGGCGCGGAGGTGTCGGGAGTCTCCACGGCGAAGGGATCGAAGGCTCCCGCCTCGTCCTCGACGACTACCTCGACCAGGTCATTCAGCACGTTGACAGCGATGGAAATGCCTGGGTGCGCATCGGGGAAAAGGCCATACTTGATCGTATTGGTGACGATCTCCTCCACCGCCAGATTGGCGGCGAAGACTGCCGCTGGCGGCGTGCCATTGTCCTCCAGGAAGGACGTCATCAAGGCCGCCACCCGGCTCAGCTCCGGCAGGGATGCCTGGATGGTGTATGCTGCCGTCGCCGCCATGGATGAGCTTTAGCCGTGCTTTTCGATCAGGGCGTAGGCGTTGTGGTTGTGGATCGACTCGAAGTTTTCCGCCTCCACGCGATACCAGCGGATGTTGGCGTCGCTCTCGCAGCGCGAGGCGACATTGCGCACGAGGTCTTCCACGAAAACCGGGTTGTCGTAGGCGCGCTCGGTGACGGCTTTTTCGTCCGGGCGCTTCAGCAGGCTGTAGAGTTCGGAGCTCGCGCTGTCCTCCACGAGACGGATCATGTCCTCGATCCACATAGGCTTGCTGCAGCGGACGGCGAGCGTGACATGGCCGCGCTGGTTGTGCGCGCCCCGGGCGCTGATCGCCTTGGAGCAGGGGCAGAGAGTGGTGACAGGGACGACCGTCGTGACGACAAAATCCATGTTCCCGTTTTCCATCGTGGCGTTGAACCGGGCGACATAGTCGATCAGCCCCACTGCCCCGGTGACCGGGGCCTTTTTCTCGAGGAAAAAGGGAAACTCAAAGTCGACATGCGCGCAGGTGCTCTGGAGCTTCTTGGTGAGCTGCTCCAGCACGTCGCGGATGTTATCGACATGGAGGACGGGGCCGTGCGAGTTGAGCACCTCGACGAAGCGGCTCATGTGCGTGCCCTTGAAATGGTGCGGCAGATCGACGGTGAGCTGCACCGTGGCGATGGTGCTTTGCAGCGAGTGATCCTTGTCGCGAATCTGGATCGGATAGCGCAGATCCTTTACGCCCACGCGGTCGATGGGCAACCGGCGTTCATCACGCTGGTTCTGTGTATCTTGCAGGGTCATGGAAGCCGTAGCATATCCGCTCCGGAGGGGCCTGCACTAAAGAAAATTCCGGCGAAAGTTGACTGGAAGCTGGATTTTCCCTCTGCCAACGCGGAAATTCTCACGGGTGAAGTCAGCTCCCGTCCTGGCCCTGGACCTGGGCACCTCCTCCGTCCGGGCCGCCCTGTTTGATCCGCGTGGCAAGCGCCTGCCCGGAACCTTTGCCCAGCGCACCTATACCCTCCGCACCGCTGCCGATGGCACGGCTGAGCTCGACCCTTTTGAACTTCTCCGCCAGGCCAAAGCCTGCCTGAAGGCCGCTGCCGCCGGGTGGCACGCCATCTCGGGCGTGGGTGTTTCGTGTTTCTGGCACAGCCTCCTCGGTACGGACGAGGAGGGGAACCCGCTCACGCCGATTTACACCTGGGCGGATTCCCGCTGCCGCGAGGACGCCGCCCGCCTTAGGGCCGAGTTCTCCGAGCAGGACGTCCACGAGGAGACGGGCTGCATGCTGCGGAGCTCCTTCTGGCCGGCCAAGCTCCTCTGGATCAAGCGCACCGACCGGTCGCGGTTTCGCAAGGTGCGCTACTGGATGTCGCCTGCCGAGTGGGTGCAGTGGAAGATCACTGGTCGCGCCACCTGTGCCATTGGCATGGCTACTGGCACAGGGTTGTTTGACCCCACGAAGCTCATCTGGAGCGAACGCATGCTCGAGGCGTGTGATTTCTCCGCCGACCGGATGCTGCCTGTCACGGACGAACCGACCCTCTGGAAGGACGTGCCGTGGTTCCCGGCCATCGGCGACGGAGCAGCGAGCAATCTGGGCTCGGGTGCGACGCGTCCGGGTTTCGGAGCCATCAATGTCGGCACCAGCGCAGCCCTGCGCATCATGAAAAAGGGGGCGGTCGCCAAGGCGCCCTTCGGCCTTTTCGCTTATCGGGTGGATGCCTCCCGGTATCTCGTGGGCGGAGCGGTGAGCAACGCGGGCAACCTTCACGCATGGTGCCTGCGCGAGCTCAAGCTCTCCGACGATCCCGCGGAAATCGAGAAAGCCCTCGCGCTGCGTCCGCAGGCCACGCACGGCCTCACGGTTCTGCCTTTCTGGTCCGCTGAGCGCGCTCCGAGCTGGGACGAGGCGGCGCAGGGAACCATCGTCGGCCTGCGTCACGACACGACCGCCATCGACCTCTTGCAGGCGATCAATGAAGGGTTTTACCTGCGCCTCGCCACCATCGCCGAGATGATCGCCGGTCGCCGCCAGCCGAAATGGATTCTCGGCGGAGGCATCCTCAAATCGAAATCCGCCGTTCGCCGCCTCGCCAATGTCATCGGCAGCCCGCTTTACGCCAATCCCGAGGCCGAGGCTTCACTGCGAGGCGGGGCGATCTTTGCCCTGGAGAAGCTCGGCGCGCCCATCGAGGAGCAGAAACTCGGCAATCCCGTGTTGCCTTCGCCCGTGCTCCAGAAGCTCTATCTCGACGAACGCCGCAAGCAGGCTCAACTGGAGGCATTGATGGCCCGTGGACGATAACGCCAAACTCACGATCAACGAAATCTACCTCTCGGTGCAGGGGGAGAGCACATGGGCGGGGCTTCCGTGCGTATTTATCCGCCTGACCGGCTGCGACTTGCGCTGTTCCTACTGCGATACCGAGTATGCCTTTTACGAGGGAAAGAAACGCCTGGTCAGCGAGGTGCTGGCCGAGGTGTCGGACATGCCATGTCCGATGGTCGAGGTGACGGGGGGTGAGCCGCTCCTGCAAAAGAACGTGAAGCCGCTCATGGCCGCTCTCTGCGACGCGGGGAAGACCGTGCTCATCGAGACGAGCGGAGCGCACGATATCTCCGGCATCGACCCGCGCGTCCACCGCATCGTCGATCTCAAGACCCCGTCCAGCGGGGAATCCGGACGCAATCGGTACGAGAATATCCCGCACCTGACGGAGCGGGATGAGGTAAAATTCGTCCTCGGCTCGCGGGAAGACTACGAATGGG
>Ga0209935_1001412_pt1 | contig 38184 bp, 43 predicted proteins | sample ThiBio_1000_plan_2_FD_183958 | JGI IMG/M metagenome (GOLD analysis project Ga0209935, IMG submission 183958) | Wastewater bioreactor microbial communities from Cape Town, South Africa - Thiocy_cont_1000_plan (SPAdes) | ecosystem: Engineered > Bioreactor > Thiocyanate-remediating >...
TTCTAAACCAATGATGTCAATATCCTTGGTAAACTTAGGTAGATGATCATGAACAGAATTAGTATCACAAACTATGTTACCTGTTGAAGGACCATATGACCAATCAGTACTTTCGGCTGCCATATCTTGAGGAACGTTATCGTCAGTTTTAGCAAAGCAAAGCGAAATTTTGAAAAGCCCACAGAAATGTGAAAATTTCGCATGGATTTAATATGAAATTCTAGTCTTGACCATTTTGGTCTTGCTCTTGCTTGCTGGCCATGAATACGATTAAAAATGCAACAAGTTATCTATGAAAAGAGAAAGTCCTTCTAAGCATCTCTCGATTTCGACTTTTATACTATGTAGGCAAGAAAATGACGTAATTAAATTATCAGATTTGACTTCGTAGTAATATATAATTACATCATTTTTTTAAAGTTACATGTAATGACATGCCTACACTTTCTCAAAGAAATATATAAATCGACATGTCGGACATATCACAAAAGTTTCATCACGTTTCATTCTTGTAATTTATGTATAACCAAAATTTTTTATCCCTTTTTCAGATAAAACTATCATAAACTCTACGATGAAATTTTAATTTCGATCAATATCAAATCGTTGGATTCGACTATTTACACAATCAGCAACATAAAGATTGTTTTCACGATCGAATGCTAAACCTATTGGACTATTTAACTGATTCGATCCTTGTCCTTGACCATTTCCACCAACAATCAGTCGACCTTCTTTCGATTGTGATGGCCAATACATAACACGATGATTTTCCGAATCAGCCACATACACATCACCCATTTCATTCACAGTCATTCCCGTTGGATGTGACAATAATTGCAAACCATATCCTTGACCTTGTCCGCCAGCAACAACAACACCTTCTTTTGCATTCTTCATCCATTTCATGACCCGATGATTGGAATAATTCGAGACATAAACTGTGTCATTTCTATCGACGAAGATAAATGTCGGACCGTTCAGCTGATTAAGTTGATTTCCTTTCCCATTTCCACCTGCGACAATTATTCCTTCTTTTTCATGTTCTCTCCATCTTTTCACTTCGTGCTTCTCACAATCTGAAACAAACAGATCTCCATTTTTGTTCATCGTTAATCCATAACAATAAATATCAGATATGATGATTTGTTGATCGTGTTGATCTTTCATTGACCATCGAACAACTCTTCTATTTCCATAATCAGAAATAATCAAAGACTTTGTCTTTTGATCGACAATTACATCAGTTGGTCTGGACAATTGATCGATTCTATCTCCTTCGCCATTTCCACCAGCAACTACTTGACTATTATTTGTACCAAATTTCGATTTAACAATACGATGATTTTCATAATCAGCAATGTAAATCGTTTGTTGTTCATCATCGAAATAGATACCTTGAGGTCCATTAAGTTGAATACCATCTCCTATAGTGATCGTAATTGCAAATTGTTTCCATTTGAGATTGTTTGATAATTGATTATGTCCAATATTTTCTTGCTCTTGAATTGAAAAACAAGTACAAAATGAAAATAGGTGAAATGAAAATGAACTCACTTGATGGTTTTCGAGTAACATCTGAATTGGTCACCGTTGTTGCCGACGATTGATCATCATTATCATTATCATTGATTTCAATTAAATGAACAATATGTGAGCCATCAGGCCTTTTTAATGGATTTGATTTGACACGAAATTGTGTTCCCATTTTCAAAATAACTTCGTCTTCATTTTCATATTCAGTATATCCAGAAATCTTTTTCCCATTGATAGCTTCAATTAGGAAAAGAGTCGCATTTTTTGCACTACTAAGAAATCCTTCGATGACATTGACTGATGATGAACACGAATTGGCAGACCACCAAGTAAAGATTTGATCTTTAGTGAAATCTTTTCCAATATCCAAAGCAACACCTCTCCAAATAGCTCCTTTGACAGTTGGTAATAGATCCAATGCTGTATCAAATAATTTCAAATATGAAAACCAGATTTTTAATGTTTGTCGATTTTCTGATCGCAATGCTTGATTTAAAACACGGTAGAGTGCTGTATCTCCCCATTCCATCGTATAAATGTAAATGGAAGCCGATTGATCTTTGGATAGACCATGTTCATTCGGATAGTGACAGTGTTTTTTTGCTATTTTAACATAATTAGATAATTCTTTGATTTGTGATTCAATTGGTTGAAGTGCTTTTTCAATTGAAACTAGCTCTTGACTATAATAACCATAAATAGGTGGAAGTCTTTTGAATGATAGATCAATATCACCAAAACGATTCATGCACACTGATTTTCAATTCAATCGAACACAAATATGAAACAGAGAATATATTATAGGTCAACTATTCGAAAAAGTACGTTGCTAAATGCCATTAATGGTTTGTTTCTTTTTCTTCTCTTCTCTCAAAAGCACGTAAAAAAAGAATGAGGGTGACGAGAGCTTTTTTTCTTCAAGGTTAAACAGAGAAAAAATTTCAGAAGAATCGGTTGATGAATCAGAACTATTACTATTAGAATGTCAAACAATAACAAAAAGAATTTTTCTATAGCTAATCAATCAATATTAACAATGAAATCGAGACACTTTCATCGTATATCGATTATACTGACTGATTAATTATAAAAATGTATACGAAACTAATATTTCTCAAGTATCATAGAAATATTTTTTTTGGTTAATAAGTCTTATTTCTGTTCACATTATCGATATTTGATTATTTCGGTGCTTAGTTCATATTACCATCCTCATCGATACTCAAACAATTCGTAATAGCACAGTTCAAATGTTCGTACATGATTTCCTATTTATTCAGTTAAAATTAAATGCAATTTCAAGTTTCTATTCATCAAATTCAGAATATTATTTTCACTACGAATCGATAAGGAACTTCAATCTATATGAAACCGAATCTTTCTTTTCTTTCTGTCAAAATTAATTAGTTTTCCATTGTCTTTTCATATCACACGAATATTGTTTAGCAAATCCGAGCACATGATCGATCACATCCTCGATCAAATGAAATTTATGCACAAATGAAAGTGCTCTCAAATGAACTTCAACAACAGGGTCACACATATGATTCAACTTGATAACAAGACCACTCAATGAAGATGAAACAATAGAATCTGTTTTATGTGGTCATAGTGAGAAACTCTCAATTGCTTGGAATTTTGTGCTCAATCCAAAGACCAAATTGATCGAAATTAAAAATAATCTTCGTATTTGTGGAGATTGTCGTAAGTAATTTTTGTGTTTGGTATTGTGTAGACCGGACAACGAAATTAATAGCTGCAATTCGTCAATGCCATATAATTGTTGGTGATGCAAATCGAATCCATCATTTTACTCCAGATAAAAAATGCTCATGTAATGATTATTTTTGAAATAAAAGCAAATACACTCATCAAATTCGAAATTTCTAAGACATTTTTATTTCAACATATGAATATAAACAATTCTATAATAATGAATTCTGAAAACAAAAAAATATATATATATATGTTCACATACAACAACGAATAATTCCTGCTCGAAGATTGAAACCCATTAAGATTTCTTTATTAGGACCAATAGCTACACCTAAACAATTTTGTTCTTCAATTTTTCCAACAGATTGATTTTTCGTATCGAAATGAATAAATAACGAACGTTTAGCCGTACTGTGGGATAACAAATTAAACTTTAATAATAAACTATTTTCTCGTGGAAAGAGACCAATATCGCAAACATTCATTCGATCACCAGCACTGAAATGACTCGTAAAAATTCGTTCACGAGTTTGTTTATTATAGATAAACACTTGTTGACGATCTTGACTGAGTAAAGCTAATGATTGTTGATTGATTGACATACGAATTGGAAGAAAATTCGATTGACGTGAAAATGAAATGAATTCTTCGATGTTCGAGAAAACTGAGTCAATTTCATGAGTAGATGTCGGTTGAGCATGATAATAGACTGAATGAGTAACAGAATTGATTGCCCAAAGACGATTTTCATCGGCTAGATATTGATGAACTGGATGGGATAATTCAATAGGTGCACATTCAAGTGCGCCTGCATGAGAAAATAAATAGATCAAACCATTTTGATGTTTGTCTTGAAGATGTAAGAAAATAAAGTGGTTGAAAACAAGAAACGATTGAATTGCTAGATGTGTTTGTTGAGGAAAGAGATGAAACGATCGAATATATCGTGGAGAATCGTATGTAACCGGTGAAACATAAGTTAATAATGATATAACACCTGATGAACTACAACTGAAGATTAAAGTCGATCGATCAAGTGAATAAATGCAAATATGATCTGGAAGACTTTTCACACCAACTGTCCACATGGGTAATTTGCGAGGAATTGATTGAAGATCTCTATCACCTGTTGTATTGACCATTGATGATGATGATGAAGAACTACCTGATGATAATTTTGAATTAATTTCAAGCGATTTGAACAGAAGTTCACCAAAAACATGATTCAATGGTTTAGAATTTACTTGAGAAAGAATTGGTACCTAAAATTAAGAATTCAAATTGTGATTAAATTGAAAATAAATAATGAACTATGTCGGATTTATGTTTGAGTAAACGTAATTGACGATCAGCTTCGATATCTAAACGATTGATTTCTTTTTCGACTTGAATATTTTCTGAAAAGTTTTCATTCTTTCTACGAAAAGAATTTCAATTTAAAATCAATTGAAATACATTCATACTTCAATGCATTGAGACGTGGCTCAACTAAAGCTGAAACTGCTTCGATATCAATCGATTGATGTTTTCGACTACAAAATAATTCTCGATTTGATTCATCATTCGAACAAAGAAAACTATCGAATTACGCATTGATTTCATTTGTTTCTTCTTGTTTTTGTAGTTGGTTGATCAATGTTTCTTGGTATTGATCAATATTATTCATAAATATTTCCTTTCGTTGATCGATAATCTCATACATATCTTTGATTTGTCGATGTACTGTAGTCAAAGCAATGATTTTTCGATTTTCTATAAGTCTATCACAGTCAGTTATTCGATCGAGAATCTTCTTTTTAATATCTTCATTTTCATTTTGACAATTTCGACATAAATTCTCATTCGAATTCGGCAAAATAAAATTCTTTTGACATGAATAACAAATTCGTTGTTGATTTTCTTCTCGTAAATATTGTTTAACCATAGAAGCTAATGTTCCATGTGAAATAAGATTGTCAACAAACTGATTTGGATCAAGAAAAGTTATTCGAAACGAACAAATCGGACAGAGAACTTAAGCAAATTCGGAAAAGGAATTCATTTTAAACGAGAAAACAATTGAAATTTACTCGATCTATCATTGCTTTGTTGAGCTAATGTTAAACAACATGAACGACAAAAAACATGACTGCAACTAAGCATCACAGGATCATTGTACAAATGTGGATGACATGGTTGAGCTCGACATGAGACAAACTCACGAGTGAATACCGGCATTTGAGAATTCGATCTGAAAAAGGTTTAGAATTGAACTTTATTTCCTAACTGTTCATTCAAAAAAAAAACAACAACAAATATTATGAAAAAGATCTACATATTATTATTGAAAACAGAAGTGCCTAAAGTAAGTTTAATAACAATGAATCAAACCACGATCACCTCGAACAGCAAAACCTAATATAAGTTCATCATTCGGACCTAGAATATCGAAGAAATATTTCAATAAGAATTCGTTTCTCAATGAAATGACGAACCAAGTGTCATACTGTAAAGTGTATCAGCTTGAATGCGATGTTTTTCTTCGCCGTTAGCTGTTAATTCGATTAGACATCGTCGAGAAGTACTTTTCTCGAATCGATCATTCGATGATTTATCTTCGATTAATTTCAATAAACTTCGATTATCTTTAAAAACGACTCCATCCATTAGTTTCCAATTGGTTTCTTGTGAATTTTCATAAGTTGTTATCAAACGAAATCGATCGTCTTTTTTATACAATCTGTAGACATCATGTTCACTGTCAATAAGACCGATCGATTCCTTCGATTGAAACATAATATTCGGTTCGAATTGTTCATCGGAAAAATCGAAAAGAATCTCTTCTTCTTGTAAACATTTACGAATCTCGGATTTATTATTCGGAATCGCGTACGAATAGAGATTATTGTCCATGGGATTCAATGCCCAAAGACGACCGTATAACGGATCAGCAAGAATGATACGAATTGGATGTGACTGATAAACACCATCGATTTCTTGACCTGTATGAGAAAATAAATAGATCATTCCGCCATGATCGTTGTATCGACCCTAGGAGAAGAAAACATTTAGCAATTGGATTGAAATGAAAAACGAACTTGTTCGCCTTTCATTATCGGTAGGCCGGCTTTGATTAATTTCGAATGTTCAATTTCATTTGTTCGTTGTTCAAATCGACGTACGTAGACAACAATGGCAAATTCATAGACAGCAAATGATTCCATTAGCAGACGAGAGTTTTTCGAAAATAATTCACTCGTACCAATGCGCGTTGGTTTCGTGTGAGCCATTGGATTTGGAAAATTATAAACACTCATTTGACCATAATCATCAGTAATAAATAGAAGATAATCATGTTTAGAATAAGAATTCGTATGCGCACGATTTCGATTGTCGAAAACGGTGAGAAAAAAAGGAATTTCTTTGAAGTCAATTGACCAGTGATATTGATTGTTTGGAACGATATCAAATCGTTTTTTGTACGATTGAATCGATAATAATGGTGGTGGTGGTGGTGGTGGAAGACGAGCACGTGACATAACACGACCACGATATGAAGAACCATATCGTCTGCCTCGATTTTGATTGTTATTAACATTAAATCGAGGAGAATGTAGAGCAGTTCGACCACCTCTTGACGTTCGTATTGAATCGACTTGAGATTTTGCATTGATTTTTAGTTGTTTTGTGACTAAAGATGATAGTTGATCATCGAATTGTAATTCACCAATCAGTTGACTGAGATTCAATGAAAATGAATCGGGCTCAGATAGATACATAATCTATTCAAGAAATAAAATCAAATGTAAACCTTCTTCTAGTTACTTTCGATTCCATTTGTTTGATGTGCTTATCACGTTGAATTAAATCTTGATAAATCTGATCGATTTCATCGAGAAATGATAGCAAATCCGACGTATTCGTTTCTCCTCTTCAAATCAAACACCGATAATTTACACAAAGACAACATTCAAAATGAAATTCTACTCGAGTATTTGTACAAGACGTTGTTTGATTAATTGATATCTTTCATCGACATTATTCGCTCGAATTCTACATTCAATTGATTTCAAATTTCTTTTTTTGTTCGAAGAAATTCTTACATATGTTCAAGATTTTCAACATAATCATCGATATTGGCAATTAAATTCTGTCGACGTTCGTTGATCAGCAATTTCAAATCTTTGCTTCGTTCATCGATTGTTGTTTTAATTGAATTTAATTTCTCCAACGCATTTGTTTTATTTAAATGAGATAAAACTAAATCCAGAAAAAAAAACAAATCTCGAAATTTCATTTTCTCTCGACACATACAAACATGTTGATTGATATTTTCGAATTTGTCTCGACATTGTTTCCATTGTGTTTGCAAAACATTGGCTACTAATTCATAATGTTTAGTTATACAAATTTCACAAATATCATTTTGACAATGTTGACAAAGAACAATCAAATTGGTTTTCATTTTACATATCGAACAAGGTGGTTGAACAACAGCAAGTTGTGTTTTTCGAACTGATATTTCTTCATCAACAAATTTCGGTTGATTTCGTTTGATATGTTGACGAACAAGATCATTAACAACCGTATCGACAACGAACGCCTATGACGTACAAAACACAGATCAAATCGAAAACGTTTTTAGTTATTTTCTTCATCACTTTTTCAAGTTCATCTTGCGAATGAAATCGATGTGTAGCTGAACAATGACAATTGATTGTTAAATTATCAATTAATTTCAAACAACATGAATAACAATAAACGCAACTACAACGAAGACGACGTGCATCGGAAAACAAATTTTTACATATTAAACATCGAACAAGATGATCGGGCAAATAACAAGCCATTCAACTTCTTTTTTTTACTTTTCTAGAAGAAATTGGAAATCGATTCGACTTCGGAATCATGTTGTTGTTGTTGTTGTGTTCTATTTATTTTAAACACACGCACACACACACACAAAACACATAAAGAAAAAAAGACGAGCGTTTGTTTCGTTAGACATAACATTTGATAATTCCTTTCGTATTTATTCGAACACCAATTAAAATTTCGTCATTTGCTGTTATCATCATTCCATAAGCGTCGATTTCTTCGATTGAACCAATTATTGAATATTGTCGTTTAGCATCTAATTGCAAATAAATATGTTTCGATGGTCCACTTTTTAATGTGCTCATTTCGTCGAGTTTAATTAGTAAATTATTATCCGAAAACAAGGCCATATCCCAGCAGAAATGCGTTGTTGTATAAGACGTATTCACATATTCGTACGATTGTTGTCGAGTTTTTTTATTGTAAACATGAATAGCTTGTCGATTTTTATCGAGAACGGCGAGAGAAGTTTTATTTGCCGATATATGTATAGGTGCGAATGGCTTCGAAAATTGAACATGAGGACAACGATTTTGAAAATATGCTTCGGCATTGACCGGTTTTGTATCGGGTAAATTATAGTAGAATAAACAAAGTTGTTTTTGATCTAATGACCAGAGACGATCACATTCACCATCGACAGTTAATTCTCTCGATGGATAAGTATGTGGAAATTTGCCATTGGAAATCAGTTTGCCTTCGTGCGTGAACAGATAAATAGCACCGTGTAATTCGTTTTTTTTACGTTTGAAAACAATAATCCAGAATTTGTAGATCGTAAACGAATCGATTATTGTTTGATCGTCATCGTTTGTCGTCGAAATTGGAAGAGGATCTTTGAATAATTTAATCTCACGGACAAGACTTGGCTTTGATTGACCATTGAGTTTATAAATTGCTAACGAACCTTTACAAGAGAAAGACAATTATTTTGTTCAATTTCTTTTTTGATCTATTTATTCATCCAACCGTATTTATCACAAACGAATAATTGATTATTAAAAGTTCGAACATAGTATGGTACAGAAAAGTAATCGATTTGCCAGAGAAGTTTCTTTTTCTGTTCATTTGGTGAAATTGAATCGATGAGAATGTAATCGTCGTCATTATCATCGAGTTTAGTTTCAATATCTGAATCGCCATTCGTTTGAGTCGAATGTAAATCAGTATATTCGAGTTTACCGAATAGAGTTGACATTGGAATCTTTTCGGGCAATGTTAAACAAGGAAACTAAAAATCGATATGATTTTAATTTTAACTAATTTTTCTGATTACTTTGATTTGATTTGTATCGAATTGTTCGTTTATAGAGTCTAATCGTTTTTCTAAATGTTCGATTTCGAACAAAAAATCATTGATTTTATCCGTATTAACATCTGTCGATCTAGAATTCACTTGTATTAATTCGAATTACAATTAAAATTAATCTTTACTCCAATAGTTTTCTTAAACGTTCGTCAATTGACTCGTATTCATCAATAATTTGTTCTTGTGCAAATCTAAAAGCAATTCCTACGAATTCGACAAGAAAAATAATTTCGTTTCATCTACGATTGTTTATAAGTTTGCCGATGATTATCCATAAGCTCAATAAATTTCAATTTTTGACCTTCTATTGTTCGTTGTAACTGTTCACTATGTTTAATAACAAACGTCTGTAATTGTTTCGTTCGTTTGTGAATCTCCTCTTGATCTTGATCGAAACGTACTACAAAACAAAAATCATTTCCACAATCAAATTCGACTTGAATTTACTTGATCGTTGATTCAACTCTTCGAATTTTGTCTTACAAATTTGCCACTCATTTTTCACATCCTTACTCAATACATTCGAATGTTCTTGAATACATTGACTACAAATAACATTATCACAATGTTGACAAACAATTAATTCATTTCGAATATTGCACGATTGACATTTAGCAATTAATATGGATTTCGTTTGCTGCTGTTGTTGTTGCGGATCTGAATTGAATTGATTAGAATTATTCTCTTGTATACCAATAGGGGGTATCGGTGATGATAGATGAGAGGTTGTCGATGATGGACGTGATGTTAATCGACTTTGATTTTTTTTAAATTGTGCGACCATTGCTGAGAGAAAACCATCACGCATACAACGTTGATGAAATTCTTCGATCGATTGATATTGATGAGTTTTATCACATTTCGGACAGATAAGTAGAAATGTTTCCTCATTAAAACGGCCTGAGATACAATCGAAACAGAATGAATGTGAACATGGTATTTGTCGAGGATCAGAATAATAATTCTGACATAAACTACATGTAACTAATTTTGCATTGATCATCATTCTGTTTCTACAAACTCAACATGATCTGAAAGAATAAACACATATGAATAATATAGCTTGACTTTTTTATTTACACTGTTCGAAGTTTTTTTTTTTAATCTGTAATCTGACAAAAGTACAATTTCTGAATTGAATATCTGACTTATGAACAAATAAAATAAGAAAATAATAATAAGAACTGAACAATCAAATATAACAGGAAATAAGACCTTCAAAACAATTGGATTTTCTCAAGCCAATAACAACTTCGGAATCTGAACCAATTGCAAAGCCATACACATTAGTCGCTTGTATTTGTGAAATAGCTTCGTATTTACTATTGGATTCGTTTTTTTTCACATGTACAACAATATGATGAATAACTTGCGAACGATCGCCTGTACGTTCATTATCATCAAAACGTAAGAGAAGACTATTATCAGGAAAGATTTCAACACGCCATAATTTATTATCACCAGTTGGTAGATCGGCAATGGAATAGATACCGATTTCTTTTTGTGTTGTTTTATCAAAAAGTGTTACGATTTGTGTACGAGAATCTAAAAACGAAGAGATTTCGTTTGTTTTTTTTCTCTTCATTTGATCGTTTACCGAGTAGAGCAAGGAGATTTTGATTGACAGCCATTCGAATAACATCACAACTACGATCATTTAAACGTGTTTCACTTTTATGTGTCGATAAAAACGGTTTGATTTCTTTGCTTGTTCGCGGTAGATCATGTTTGTAAATGCAATGCATACCTCGATCGACAGTCCCTGTTTTTTATTTACAAAAACGATTGATTTTGTTTCGTTGTTAAATTTGAATTCACTTACAAATGCAATTGCCTTTCGATGTTTCATCGCAGATTAATTGTCGAAGTGTGTAACGATGTTCGTATTCAACTTTCATTTGTATCTGACCTGTATGAGTAAAAAATGCAATAAAATTTCCAAGAGATTCATCGGATCCTTTCACAAAAACGCATATATATGGTTTATCTAACGAGACAAATGAGAGACATTAAAATTTGAAAATATTGAATTTCTCGTTCGTACAAACACTAAACGATTCAACGTAAACACGTGACCAATTACCGACACGAAATTGTGGAAAAAGAACGAATGTCTTCTTCGGCGTCGGCTTTGTTCGAGCATTTGTATATGTCCAAGTACTAGACAACCATTAAAAACCAGCTCAAATTTGTTTTTTTTCCTCTCATAATTATTTTCATTTGACTAACCTAACAAAACCCCATCGATCCGATGCGAATAAAATCGATTGTCGATAGAGTGAAATGTATTGTGGAACGAATTTAAAATGTAATGTCCAAAGAAGTTTTTTATTTGGAATATTATCGAATTGAAGTTGTTTTTTCATCATTGTTGGCATTTCAGTTTCTTGAATTGTTGTTTGTTCGCTTGCATCGGACAGAATACTTTCAGTTTCATGTTCGATATTGATCATTGATGGATCTTCATCGTTTTCATCATCAATTATCGATTCAATCGATGTGCCAAATGAAATCTTGCCGAGAAGTGAATTATCCAATGGTGAAAATGAATATTTCGGCGATTGTTGAATGTATTCATCGAGTTGTTTATTTCGATAGTTGAAATGTTTGTTCAATTGATTTAATTCTTTGATATAGTATTCATTTTGTATTGAATCAGGATCTTTCAAATGAAGATAAATTTGAATTTGCTGTTCGATAATTTGATATTGATCAATTGTATCTCGAGAGATGGTTTCTAACATTTGCGAATATTGAAGAATTTTATTGAGATAATTTTCTCGAGATTTTTCAATTAGATTCAAGAGAAAATTCGAACGATTTATAATTCGACTTTTCAAATGATAAAAATAACTTTCTAAATCGAATTGTTGTTCATCGAATAACACTAAACACACAAAATGTGTTTCGCTTCGAAAATGATTTTCTATTGATCTACTTGATTTTTTCGATATTTGATTCCAATTTTCTTTACATAAACGAAAACTTTCTTGAACTCGATTATTTACAATTAATTGATGTTGAGATATACAATCGAAACAAATGACTTGTTCACATTCGGGACAAACAACTGAAAGAAAAAATGATTTACTTTTATCAGAAATTAAATCGACGTATTTACCAAGTTCTTTTCGAATAAAACATTCGGCACATTTAGCAATAAGAAACGGTTTCGGACTACGTTGAATAATCTCATCGAATGTAAATAAAACCAATGGTTTCGAGATCGTTCGCGTTCTTCGTTCATGTTCGATAACTAAGGACATAACAAATGCATCGACAATTAAAGTCATTTGAAAATCTTGAAATGATTCGTACGAATGAATTCGTCTAGAGAAAACAATCGATATTATTTCATTGAATTCAAATAATAATAAAAAGAAACAAACTGGCATCGTGGACAAACGATTTTATCCGTTAATCGATCGTAAGTTGTAAGAATACATTGATAACAAAACGAATGTCCACATCTTAATTGTCTTGCATCCTTAAACAAATGCATTTCTCGTCGATTTTCTTTTGAATTCTCATTGATCTTACATGAAATAAATTTTGACAAACTGTACATAAAAGAATATTTCGTGATATAGACATGATTTCTAAAATACGTAAGAAAACAAAAAAAAAGACAATATCGATTAAATATAAATGTATCTAATCATCATGTTTATTCATAACTAAATAATAAAATGAAACAAACAAACGAACAAACAAATAGCGCAAACGTTTCTGCTACAACTTCATCATCTTCTTTTTTTTTGTTCTCCGTTTAATATCATAATAGTAACGAAAAAGAAAATGTATTTACAAAGTTATCTCTATGTCTTTGTTTTTTGGAGTACGAGTATCCTTTTTCTTTTGACTAGATTCTATTAACTCTAATCAACAACAAGATGAAAGAAAAAAAAAGATCTTCACATTCTCCTGAAAGAAAGTAAAACAAAACAAAACAAATCAAATCAAATCACAGTTCAATAATAATCATGTACATCGCAAAAACAAGAAAAAGAAACAATCTCAACCGGATAAATCCTATTTTCTAAAATAACACTGAACAACTCCACTTTCTTTCGTTTGACGTATGCCAAGAATAACTTCGTTCGATGGACCAAGAATCATGCCGAAGACAGAATTCAACACGATTTTACTGATAATTTGTTTCGTTTGACGATGAACTTCGTAGACAATGTGTTGCCGAGTGACAGCATCGTGATCAGCACGTTCGTCGACTTTAAATATGAGACTTTGATTATCTTTTCGAATAGCTAAAATGAGAAGAACAACAACAACAAACATGAACATTCGAAATGTTCGGAGATTATTTCGATTCTACCGATAATTCCCCAACTCTCGAATTTATCCATGAAATGTTCACATTTAAATTCTTCGATTTTCTCCGCTGTTTGTTTATTATACAAATGTACAGTCGACTCGTTTCGTTCATAGAATCCGAGAATTTCATCATTTTGTAACATTTTCACGGCCGTATAATTCGAATTGAATTGCGTAAAATCTCGTCGGGTTTTCATACAACTTTCAATTTCATTTAAATTATTCGGCAGTGTATGATAATAGATCGTACAACGCATTCGATCGAGACAATACAAACGATTGGCATTTTGATCGCAAAGTATATGATGAACGGGTATGTTCTGATGAATACCATTGGCAAGCACGGGTTTACATTCGTGATTGAAGAAGTACATTGTACCTGTCATTGTGTCTTGTTTTTTGCGAGAATAAACAATGAGAAAACGAGATGATGCAACAACCGATTCGATCCATTCGTCGGTGTCATTGGGAAATAATGTGTAGGATTCGAATGGTTTGTTGGCTTTCGGTGGAATTGAACAAACAGATACTTTACCGTATTTATCAACAACGAACACTTTCGGAGTTGGATACGGTGTCATGCAGAGAAAATTTGGTACTAAATTTTAGAAAATAGAAATTTCAGTTTTTGTTTTTTTGTCTCTCTACCAGCTGTATGTTCGACTTTCCATGATTTTATAAATGTATTTGTTGTGAGAGTTTTCGATGGTATTGGTCGATAGAATTTATCGTTCGTTCCGTCGGTTAGATTTTGAGCAGGTGCCGGTGGTGTTGATGCGGCATTAATGACTTTACTATAGGGTGCGTTGAATTGTTGATGAATTTGTGCGGCCATACGTCGAAATTCTTCGAATGCATCGATTGTTGTCGTACCATTGGAATAGGTTTCAGTAGCCATTAATGGTTTAACATTGGCTAGATCGTTGTTAGTTGATAACGAGATTCCCGAGGATGATTTTATCGGATTTGCATAGCCGTTGATTTGAGAAGTTTGAGAAGAAGATGATGATGATGAATGAGATAAACCATTGGCTATGGTTGGATTGAATTGAAGTTCACCTAGTAATTTTTCAATGGAAACTCGTTCATAACGAGGGATTACAGGAATCTGAATAAAAAACGTTTATTTTTTTTGGGGATAAGTTAAATTTGAATTACTTTTAAGATATGTGTATCGATGATATCGTTGCGTTTATTTAATCGTGTTTGAAGTTCACGAATATCACGTAGAAAATCTTCTTGCGAATATGAACCAATATCTTCTCCGCTAGAACATAATTTTCAATTGAGAACAAAAACAAACGCGATATTCGGATTTACTTCAAAGCATTTTCATAACGATTTTGAATTCGTTGTAATTCATTAATTAATTCATTATGTTTGACACTAAAACGAATCATAGTGATATTTTTTTCTTTGAAAAATCCAAATACCAATTTATTGCTTGTTCATTTTCGATATGTTCATCAATATTAGCAATTAATGAATCTCGTTGTTCGGTTATACATTGAATAGCATCCTGTGTTCGCTGTTCAACAGCAAGACGAATAGCAGCTAGTTCACTTTCGATTCGTTTTCGATCGAGATTATATTGATCTAAATCAAAATTCAATTAATGAATGAACAAACAAAGAAATGACGGTACTTAGTTTTTGAAGTAATAATTGATATTTATTTTTACACTGTTGCCATTTATTGGCCACTTCTTGTGTATCGACTTTCGTCGTTGTACGATGTTCTTCAGCACATTTAAGACAAACAAAATGATCACAATGTTCACAAACCTTGCAGAAAAATAGACGCGAATATGTATGACAATTGTTTAGTTATTTCACTTACAATCACTTGACATTTGTTACCACAACTGTGGCAACGAGCAATCACAGCATCTGACATTGATGGCGGTGGAGTTGGAGCCGATGCTGGTGGCGGCGGTGGCGAAGGAGCAGGTGGCGAAACAATTGCGGTGAGCAAAGAAGGTGGTGGGTTATTCATGGATGTGGACGGTTTTTGTGGTTTGAACAATTTTGATAGAGTGTCACTGGCTGTTGATCTTTGTGACATTAAAGGTAATGGTGATGGTGTTGGTGGAGGAGGAGGTGGAGGTGCTTTGTTTGGAACAACAACTGGTTCGGGCGCTGGAGGTGGAGGTGGCGGTTGTGATGGTGGAGAAGCTGATTGTGTTGATTCTGGTGGAGCACCAGGCGGAGCTGTTGGTATATTTGTAGCTGCTTTTTTAACTTCTTTATTCGCTGATTTTTCAGCACCAGACGCCTTTTCCACTGGCTAAATAAAAGAACCAAGTTTTCAATAAATTGTGCATCGTTCATCGATAAAAATGTTACCATAATCGATGCAAAACTGACTTCTCTCTGCGATGTTTTCTTTCCAAAACCGGAATGCGCTACTGTTTGTAGGGACTTTTTGAATATATTCTTCGATTTAAACGTATGTACTGTATAACAAACAGGACATTCAAGTGTATTTTCATCTTTATTAAACAATTCCAAACAACATTTATGACAAACAATATGACCACTAAAAAAAAGTCCATGAATAAGATGAAAATTTGAAGAATTTCTTTTCTTTTTCTCTCACCATGGAATTCTTCGTGGTTCATTTCCGTAAATATTATCACTAGAAACAACAAATGTATTCGAATGTTTCTTTTTGTTCTTTGAATTGAAATATTTTACCTACCAGTTCGGACAACTATCTGGATTTGACATTATTTCGTTTTCGTTGTATTTTACAAATAAAAATTTATCACATCGAAATATTCATCTAAAATACCGTTGATTTGAATAAAAACAAAAGAAAAAACTGAATCACGCACACGCCTCTTGCTTATTCTTTTGAAAAGAAAAGGAAAGAAAGAACGAACGAAAAAAGACGCTAAGTCACATACACATCGGTGTGTAGTCAAAATTAAAAAGGCAAATGTTTCAATATGCTAAATTTGAACTAAATCTGACTAAGTCGGCTCGTTAAATGTAGCATTCGATCAATCCATTTTGTTGATGACGTTTGCAGCCAAGTAGAATTTCTTCGTTTGGTCCAAGTGCAAAACCATAGACAGACGTACGTTCAATTTGAGAGATCGGCACGCCTTTCGAATCTAATTCGAGAATTAAATGATTGATCGACGGTGGACGACTGTTCGGAGGTAAATCTTCATCAAGTTTAAGCACCATCGAATTATCATCACGAAGCTAGACGAAATCATCGATATAGAACAATGTTTTCTGTTTGTTGAGGGACATCTTACTAAAACATTCCATAAACGAAAGACACCTTTTGTTCGTAGTAGATTTTCGATTGCATCCGTTTGTTTTTTTGTTTGTTTATCGAATATATGAGCACATTGAGAATTTCTCTCGACAATAGCGATCGAGCTTTGATTTTGCGTGATTCTAAAATAGACGTTCCTGTTTTTGTAAGTCATTTTCTTTTGAATCTACCGAATGGGTTCGAAATCTCGATTGAATTTCATGAATTCTTCTCGATGTTTAATAAATTCCGTTATCTGTGGAACATTCATTGGCAATTGATTATAATAAACTAAACGAACGAGAGAGAGAGAGAGAGAAAAAAAATACCCAATTTATATTTTGGGGAAAATTTTCAACCAACTTAAATGTTGATGTCGATCCACACCCCAAAGACATTTAAACGATACGTCGGCGGATAATTGTCGAACAGGAAAATTCTGTAGACAAGTCTCGCCTTGTTGGCCACCACGATGATCAAAGAAATAGATCGAACTTGTATCAGTTTGATCACTCAAATCTATAAACTTAACATTTTTTATTTCGTTTTTTCTTTGGTTTTTAATTCACATACGAGCAGAAACGACAATGAACGGCGTATAGACCGTAAATGTTTCGATAATTTGCGGCTGAGGATTGTTCGTATTGCCGGGAAATAATTCGAATTGTCGTAAATGTCGTGGAGGATTTCGAGGTTGGCTACTGTCTAATTGATAGAGATCAATCGAACCGAACTTATCACAAGCAAATAAAAGATAATTTTTCTTCGATAAAATGCATAGGAAATGTGGAACACCGGCTGCATCAAGAGTCCAATGTTTTTGTCTTTGTTTAACTGAAGTCGATAAGGATTCATCGGATGATGTGTCTTGCTGAGGTAGATCATTACGAAGAGGTGTTATTGGACGAGAATCATGAGATGATTTCGAATTCCATTGTAATTCACCGAATATATCGGAAATGGTTGTGATTTTAGGCGATGTTAAACAAGGATACTGATTGATGTTTAGTGAAAAATCAATTTTGTTTTTTTTTCTATTAGATAAAAATAAAGTTAGGCTACTTTGAGATGATTGGTTTGAATCTGTTTGTCTCGATTGTTAAGTAAAGTATTAAAATGTTCTATTTCCAAGAGAAAATCTTCAGGATTAAACGAACTATCAGAATCTCTAAAATATTTTCAAATAGTAAGAGAAAAGAAAAGAAAAGCAATAGTAATTCTTTTACTGAAAAACAACTTCAATTCGTTCCTTAATCGAATTATATAACTGTTGAAGATCTGCATGTTTCACACTAAATTCAAATTTTTGTTTTTGAAATAACTTCAAAAAAAAAATTTACTTTAAATTTAATTGCATATATTCATCTAATTTGTTACATAGATTATTCTTCTCACTCTCAAGATTTTCAATTAAATGTCTAAAACGTTGTTCGATAAGATGATGTAGACGAGTTATTTCATTTTCAACATTGATTATTTCTTTATCATGATTATCTATAGATAAAACGAAAAAAAAGTCGATTGATTTGCTCGTTACAAGTTGAATGTTAACCTGATGGACGAGATAAATTCTGAAATTTCTTTTCACAATTGATCCATTGTTCTTTTAAAATTTCTTGATATTTAACTTGATGTGAATCAAGACATTTTTGGCAGATAACTTCATCGCAATGTGAACAAACGAATAGTTCAGTTTTTATTGAACATAGAGCACATTTTGCAACGATTGATAATGGTTTTATATTAGTTGTCATTACTCAAACGTTTTCATCTGAAAAAAATAGAAGAATAAACTTGCTTGTTTTGCGGGGTTGATTTTTTTTATTAAATTCAAATGAAAAGAGAACGAGAGAAACGAAAAGAAACGAGAGATAACATTTACATGAATTCATCAGAGTCATTTCCATCCTAGAAAATAAAAAAAAAGAAACAGAGAGGTGACTGAGATAACATGTGCAAATAGCGCGTGCTTTTAAAAAAGAAAGACGGAAGAAAAACTGTTCGTGTATATTTATTCTTCCGGATGATAAATGAGAATCAAATATCAAAGATTAAAATAATTACCCTATTCGAATGCATTTTATCTGAGTGCATTAATGATGAATAGTTTCTAGAAAATGAAATATTTGGATTCGGTTAACAATTTGATTTTCATCAAAAAAAATGAAACAACTTTAATTCGGCTTGTTCTTGTCGACGTTTTTCTTCTTCTTTATCTCGTTGTTTTTGTTCTCTCATTAAACGTTTTTTCTCTTCGCGTTCTTGATTATCACGTTGTTCTCGTTGAGTCTAAATACAAATCCATGAAACCAAATATTTATTTGTTCGTCATCGTACAACAAATTCCTCTGTTGGTATTTCTCGTTTCGTTTTATTCAATCGATTAACGATTTCATTTTGTTTTTTGTCGACAACATATTGTTTAACCTAGAGAAAAAAAAACGCAAGATTCCCAATAGTTCGTTCGTTTGTTTTATAAATAGAAATTCAATCGAACATTTTTATCAACATGAAATCCCACTTGACCAACATCCATATCATTCGTTTGACGAAGATTTCCGACGGGTGTATAAACAATAGGAACATTATTTTGTTTGCAACCTTCAATGCTATTTGCTTTAACTAATTGACAGCAATCTTCAAGAGCATTGGCCGGAATACTATCGATTGTTTCACCCTAAATCAATGAGCACATAGTTCAATTTCTTTGTTCGAAATAAATGTTTATTATTCGTACTTTGTGAAGTCGTAGATAGACGTGAGCAGACGAGAGTTTGCTGACATGAAACCTTAATGGAAATAGAATGTTACTTTCGAACAAAGAAAAGACACAATATTTGCTAACCACACGTCTTCAGGCCAACAATATTTCAATAATTCATTATCTGGGTAAAAACTCAATCATGGACATTTGATTTTGTTTATTGAAAAAATTTACTTTCATATTTATCTCGACCCATGTAGATTGTGTACGGAGGATCAACAACTAAATTCGAAAAAAAAAACGGAAGTATAGGTATGACGAATGATTAAAGTCAATCATTTACCATCGCTAGTAAAAAAGAAAACCATTTTTGCAATATATTGCGTAATGATTAAAAAAAATAACTGAAGATCTAGATCAAAAATCAAATCGTTTTGTATGTTATTAGTTCATTTCGATCGTTTCTTTATTTATGATCCAAGATATCTTCTTCGTTCTGTCGAAACTGTTCGAATTCGAATTCTGTATGTATCTATCTCTTTCAATTTATTTACCAATCAAAAACTATGCGTTGAGCAAGCAACACATTTTGGATGTCGCTTGTAATATATTCGAGAAGTATCGTCAACTTTTTAATTTCTTTTTACAGATGGCGTTAGATTTCAATATTAAAACTGTTTTTTATATTTTCATTTCTTCTTAACAAATAAATACCACTAGATACAAGCCACCTAAGTAAATGCATGTTTTCACTTTTGTTGTTATAACGTCAATAAATCTGCGGTAGAATTTCTACACCGTCAATGTAATTCATATTTAGTGACATTCCTATAAATAATCTGTGTTTATTTGTCTAGTTTAATGAAGTAAATATACCTATATAAGTATATGAAAGAAAGAGAGAGAAAAGAAAGCATATTCTTTCTGTTTTTTTTCTTTCTCTCGTGATGTTTCACATCTATGTTATTCATTGATGATGAATAAGTTCTTTTCGGTAGTCAGTTGTGAGTAAGAAGAATTCGTTTATAAAATGCAGGCCAACACTTTAAAAGGAAAAGTAAATAATATTATCAATTGCGTTATTCGATGTTAGTCAGTCAACGAGCGGATTCGACCGTAAGATAAAAGCGAGCGCATTCTTTCATTTTTTTTCTGGAACATTAAAAATTTCGAATAGCTTTCGTTACAGTTAATCATCAACTCCGATAGAATGATCGTCTTTCGTTAAAACGCTTTTCTTTTTTTTTATCTTTATTGCATATAAACAATGGTGAATTATTTTAAGAATGTTGTCTTTAGATTCGAAGTATTTATGTTGTGTTTTTCTTTTCGAAATCAAACAAAGTGAGACAATATTTTTAATGAATCGATGATTCTTGAAGTTTTGATAAGAACGATTCATTTGCTGTAGTAACTCGATCGTATAAATGTAAAACTATTCAGTTTTTCTTTTTTTATTGCTCTTCTAGATTTCTTATCATTTCTGTTTTCAATATTCGATAAAATGGCTTCAAATGATTCCGTTGAAGATGCACAAAAAGCTGTTTTAGCTGAAGTTACTAAAGATCATAATTTAAAACATGTCGAACCACCGGCTGAATCATTAGCAACAACTCAGGCTAAAGTTTTACTCGGTGTTCAAGGAAAACATGAATTACATCATGTTGAACCACCAGCTGAATCATTGGCAACAACTCAAGCTAAAGTTTTACTAGGTGTTCAAGGAAAACATGAATTACATCATGTCGAACCACCAAGTGAAGGTTTAAGTGATGCAGAAAAACAAGCTTATTTAGAAGAAAAACAACAACAACAAGAATAATAACAATAACAATAATTTTCATTTTTAAACTTCGATTTTTTTAATCCAATATAAACACTGAACATTTCGTTTCTTTTCTATTTCAATGATTTCTATTATTATTTTAACAGATTATCGTTTAAGAAATAAAGCAAAAAAAACGAGTCAAACTAGTTACTGAATTGCTCTTATTGAAAAAGATACACGACTATCGAATAGGCTTATGACGAAGTCATGTGACGTGTCATCATTCTCTATCTTTTATATGTAAAAAAGGACATTTGTTAACCAAAAAAAAAAACTTTCAAATTCTTTTCACGTCAGGCGTTTTTTGTCTGATAAGATAATTTGAAAATAAACGTGCATACACAACTATTCGTTTCTCTTTTTTACTTGAGATCTATTGACAATAAACTTACGACATTCAATTTCTTTCTTCTAATAGAATAATTATGTCACTAACTGTGGGTGCTGCATCTGATTATGATTTTATATTCAAATTAGTTCTTATAGGTGATAGTTCAGTTGGCAAAGTATGATTTTGTAATTTCATCATAGAATTTCAATGATTATTTGTTTAGAGCAATCTTTTATTACGTTTTACACGTAATGAATTTCGTATTGATACTCAATCAACAATTGGAGTCGAATTTGCTTATAAACAATTAATTATCGATGGAAAAAAGATTAAAACTCAAGTTTGGGTAAATACTTATTTATAAATAAATAAATCTGAAATATTTTCTCGTGTAGGATACAGCCGGTCAAGAACGTTTTAAAACTGTTATACCTCAATTTTACCGTGGTAGCGAAGGTGCTTTAGCCGTATTCGATTTGACTAAACATGATTCATTTGATCATATCACAAATTGGATCGAAGAAGTTCATCGGCATACTCCTGCCGATCTTCCAATTGTTCTCGTTGGAAATAAATCCGATCTTGTCGATGAACGTAAAGTTTCACGTGAAGAAGCAACAGCTCTTGCTGAACAAATGCATCTATCATATATGGAAACATCAGCATTGAATGCATCGAATGTTGAACAAGCATTTACACTGCTTGTAACCAGTATTTATAACAAAAAGAAACCGAAACAAATCGATTTAAATTCCGATTCGAATCAATTACGAACTGAATCTGTTTCGTTTTTCAAAGACAATGTTCAGACACGAACTATATCCGTTTCATCAACGGCAACAACAAAATCCGACAAACCAATTCGTCCATCCTATCGCGATTCAACAGTAAAAAAGAAACCTGGCTGCTGTGTCATTTCATAATATTCAATCAAATGGATTTCTTTTTTCATCTTAGGCATGATACGAGAAGAAAAAAAACGCGTTTTGTTCTTGTGATGAATTCTTGTAGATAAAAATTTGAATAAAGATTTTCTTTATTTAACCACAACTAAATTGTTGACTTGATACAGAGAGCAAAAAAAACAAAAAGGCAAATTTCACATCAAAACACAAAGATGATTATATGCGTGCAAAAAATACTTGGTAAAAAAAAACTATTTACAGAACATAAGTATCACGAGCTGATTTCGATGGTGTTGAAAGTTGATTTGTATTTGTGACAGTTGAACCAGCTGGAATAATAGCTGTTTGAATGAGATGAGATAGTGCCGATGATGGAGCCGGAATAAGTGCGGGACGACGATGACTTGACGGAGATTCCGTAAGCATTGTTGTATTAAATGTTTCGCCAAGAGGAAATGGTTGTTTACGTGGTGTAAATTGACGATCTTTGATCGAACGAAGATCATCACCTTTCGATATTGTTGATTTCTCGGGCCATTGACTATGTTGTTTCTTAATTGAATTTGTGCATGACATTGTTTGAACGATACTGTTCGAAGACGAAACACGCCGATCGTCATTACCCGACTCCATATACGGACCATTATACGAACTGCAAGAGTAAGAATAGAATAAAGAGAAAAAAAGAGAAATTGGATCGACTCACCGTAGAGCCGACGTCTGTTTGATATTCGTTGTCATTGTACGATGAGATCGGCCTTTCATTAATTTGATGGGTGGACTTCTGGACAAGCTAGAATATTCATTAAAATTCGATATTTTAAATAAAAATCATCTTTTTCTCTTCAACAACAACAACAACAAAGAGAACTAAATACCAACACCAATACAATCGACAAAGTACATACAAGTCAATCAATCGTCGTATCCATGACTTGGGTGTTTTTGTTAGTAGATCATCATGGTTAGTAGGTTTTTCAAAGGTGTACTGTGGACGACGAGGAGGAAGCGTTTTCCAGCAGCTGTGAATGAATGAAGTGTGTGTGTGTGTGTATGTGTAAAAAGAATTAGTTATTTTGTTTTATCAAACGAGAAGAAGTAAAATGAAAGATTGAAGTGAACACTTTCTCGAATGTAATTTCAAGAAAAACAAACTTACGAAAAGCGAACGGGAAAAGTAATTTCGATGTCTGCAAAATATAACATTTCTCTTTCTTTTTTTTTCTTCTCTCCTCTGATGGACTACAGTCAGTCATCAAATGACCGATAAAAGCAAGAAAACGTATCAATAATCTATGGCATGAGTACTTACTGACGTCGTATACAGCAAATAGCGATTACTACAATAGGTATTAATAGTGCGCCGACAGTGATTAAAAGCCATATGGCAATTTCGCCTTCGGTTTGTCCTAAAATTCTCACAAACATTATATCTTAAGATATATATGATTTCATACTTACGTTGAACATATCGTGGATACATCTTCTGTTCATAAAAGCAATCAAACGAAGTCTTATATAGTCTAAAGTATAAACATTATTGTTATAGCTTTTTAACAACGAAAACAAGCGATTGAATTCGTTTTTTTTTGAATAGATGATACTTGGGTCAATACTCATGTACTTATCATAACTGATGTAATGTATTTCTCTGATCTCTCTGTATACAAATGGATCAACGATAGTCATCTTTTACTATAACAACGCTATGGACACCTGAAAGTAAAAGAAAGTGTTTGTACAGTTGACCTGACGCAAGAAAAAAAAAGAAGAAAGAAATTGTAGTAATGTATGTATATGCCGCGCGTCTCGTCTCGTTTTTCGATTAGAAAAGTGATGACTCGTTTCCTTCTTTACTTTACGTTCTCTATTTCTTTCTTTCTTTCTTTCTCTTCTCTCTCCTTTTAAAGAGGAAAGAATTGACCATTGTACAAAGACATCTTCATGTATGAAAAAAAAAGAGAAGAAGAAGAAGACGATAGAGAGAAAGAAATAGGTGAACGACTCGATTCATTATTTTAATATATGTGTCTAGAATGACCAGTTGATGTCAACGATTGTGAAGGATCGGCGTCTACACATGGTTGCGCTCACATACATTGATAAAACCAAAAAGGTCAAATATATAACCAAATAAAACATCAGAGATATCCCCGATAACTCATTCATAATCAATCGAAGAAGATTTGTAGCCATGAGACAAACTAACACTGACCAGATTGCTTACATCATCATCAAAAAAATGCTTGATTGATTGGCATTTTTAACAATCATATCATCGGAATATGTTTTATTTTCTTCATTACAAAAAAAAAACAGAAATAACGAACAAAATAGAAAAACGAAAACTTATTGCATTTATTATTCATTAAAAAAGAAATTATCTTGGAAAATTTGCACTTATTTTAACTGACTGTTAGCACAAATCGATCGCAGTTAAACAGACAGACAGAAATGCAATAATAATTTAGAAGTAAAAAAGTAGCATAAGAAAGACAAAAAAGTTCAAAATTAGTTTTTTTGATTTATCACATAAATAAACATTCATTCGAATGACAATTATGAACAACAACTTTTCTTATCAGTTGGCTCATTGCTTGTTATACCTGGTTGAATCGGCGTGCCACCTGGTCGACTCATACTATTAGTACCTAAAGAAGCACCGGGACTCGGTGGTACTACTGCAAGCATACGTTGTGCTAAATCAGTATATAATTCTTCAACACCTTTGTTTAGTTTTGCAGACGTATGATAAAGTTTAGCATTGACTGATTTAGCATATTCTTCGGCTGTTTTAACTGATACTTGTCGATCTTTTTCAAGATCAATCTTATTTCCAACAATGCATAAAACAATATCATTGCCCAACATTTTCTTTAGCTCTTTAATCCATCTTTTCACCTATTGAAAACGAAAAGTTACTCGAATTTTAATTGTAAGAAATTCACTTACACGATCAAACGAATCTTCATCAGTTATATCGAACACCAGCACCGCTCCATTAGCATCACGATAGTACAATGGACTAAATAGTTTTTCAAAATCTACTATGACAAAAACAAAAACACGAAAATACCCTAATGCTTGATAACGTTCTTGTCCAGCAGTGTCCTACAAGTCAAAAGAATATTTTCGAATAAAAACAAAGTCCAAATTCCACTGTACCCAAACGTTTAATTCAACTCGTCGTCCATCTAAATTTAATTTTTTCGTTTTGAATGCTGCCTAAAAACAAATTCGATTTTGCATTACGATTCAAATCTGTTTGCTTAATTTACTGACCTGTTGTGTTTCTATGTGTTTGTCATTAAATAAATTTTCTGTATATCGAAGAACTAACGATGTCTAATCGATGAAAATCAAATCAATTCATATTTTTAATCGATAGAAGAAAGACTTTTTGTGTCTTCATACTTTTCCAACACTTCCTTCACCAAGCAAAACAATTTTAAAAGATGTAGGTCTATTCATTATTGTTCTTGAGAGAAATCACAAATAAAAAGCACGAAACGAGTTGTTCTGTTATCTAAAATAAACATTTATATATATATATATTACATCAGTTTTCGTTTGTAAGAGCATGAGAATTTCTTTCTCTCCGAAAAAATTCGTGGACATAAAAGCTAATTTAATTTTTTTACAAGGAAAAAAGCATCGTCTCAATAGTTAGAATTCCGTTGTTAATAAATCGTCGACAACTTCGTTTGTTGTGTGTTGTTGAGTGGGCAACGAATTGAAATCTGAATCTTGACGAAAATATGAATTATCTAAATTCATTGTGCCTTTTGGTTGTCTTGTTTGAATTTTCTTTGGAAAATTGGCGTTTTCTAATGTTGCAATTAGCTGATCGTTTGGCCCTGTTGGCAAACTGAGAATGAGCCGAATCGATGTTGGTATATCACGATGAGTGGCTAATTGAATGTAGAGTTTTTCAGCCGAGAGTAAACATGTATCCAAATCAAGATTACACGATAGATCATTGAAAAACTAAATAAAACAAACAAACAAATTGTGCAAAAATCTCTAGATCTATTTCTATTTATTCGTCAATCATCAAAGAATCGAATGTTTCTGTCTTATTTCGGGAATAATATCGTCGAGATTTGTGTTGGTAAATATGTATTCGTCTGTTCGTATTGCTTTAGCAGTATGAAAAAACCTTCCGATTGTTGTAGCAACGGTTGCAATGGAATTTTGTACGAAAGTTCATTGGCATGCTATCAGATAGATATACATATAGATTGCATGCAAATCACAACAATCACAAGCGAGATTAGATTAGTGCGAGCTCAGATCATTCCGTTGAATTCGAATTGCTTACTTTAAGAATTTCAGTACAACCGAATTTCGATTCCATAATGACGGTTTTTTGTGAGATTAAAATCGATAAACAAACGAGTAAGTCGAAATTTCGACAAAGATAATCCGTCCATAGAACCTTAGCAAAAATGTTTAAAAAAAAGGGAAATTTGTTTTTATAGATTATCTACCTCCCATAAATGCATGACGTCATCGAATGAAAATTCACGTTTGAAACTGATTAACATCCATCGAAAGAAGAAGTACATGTTACTTGCATTGTTTTCCACTGCAAAAGAAAAAAAAATCAGTTCGATTTTTTGTTTCAAAGAATTCTTTTTGTCGAACCTAAATAATTCGCGAGTTCAGCATCGACAAATTGAAGAAGAACATGTAAATTTGTGAGTTGTTTTTTAATATGACTTTGTTCTAAATGAAAATTTTCATGCATACGCTCCATAAGACCAGCAAAACACCAAAACGAATCGATCTCGTCTTCCATGACGACTAATAAAGGACTTAATAAATCGTTCATACCTTGAACATAACCTACGAGCAATAAATTCTTTTCCAGTGAAATCAAATTTTCTTTTCTCAACAAACCAAGATCGAAATTATACATATTGTATGTCATTAAGACATTGTGAAGGATTACAAGATGAATATTATCGTCGCCTTGATAATACTCGTGACTACGATCAGTTCGTGCAACGTCCTTAGCTAGAAGATAATCGAATTAAAAATCAAGTGTTTGTTTTTTTTTCCTCGTACCGATTAAAGATTCTCGATCTCGAAACGAAGCATTTCTTTGTTTTTGTTGTTCGCTAACCGATTGCCATTGTAATTTCATGGCGAGATATTCGGATTTTCTTTGTTTAATTAATTCCGTACGTTCGTCACGTGTCGATGTCCACGGAAAATAATTCAACAAGAATTTCCAAACATCTCGTCGCAATGCATTTGATTCTAATCCACCGCGAAAGATTCGTTCTTTTAATTGATCAACATTGATCACTCGACCATCTTTATCAAACGACGCTTGCCATTCTTTTTGTGTTAACGGTTGACCACGAACGACTTCCGGTGGTTTTTTAAAATCAACCTGAATTTTCGAAAAATAAAAAGTCAATGAGATCATCAATTGAGTTTTGTTTTACTTTGTAAATCACTTCGAAACCGTCGTTGTTCGATTCATGTAAATTTCCGTTGACCGATTCCATAAGAGCGGTTAGATCAGGTCCGTTTGCTGAATCCATATTTTCGTTGGATGCAATGAGATCATTGGGACCGAGGAAAGTATCTTTGAGAAAATGTGTTACTTTCGAAAAACGTTCCATAGCTACTCGACGAGGATCATTTGTTTTCTAAAATGAAAAAAAACGTTATTTTCAGTTCGATTAAAATTTGGGGAAATATTTACAAATCGATTTGGATTGCTGGCAGAATTGTCGAAGAGATTTAATTGATCGAAAAGGCTAATTTGTGGAATTAAATTTTCAGTTCGAACATCGTCTTTGACAACATATAATCGAGAATCTTGAGATGATCTAGAAGAAAAGGAGAACATGTTCGATTGTCTATCGAAATTCAAGTTTTACTTCTCAAGTTTTAAGTACTGAGCAAATTTTTGTAGAAGTTCTTTGCTTCCACCTTGAAGAAAATAAAATGCTGGTAATGTCGCACCATCTTTGAGAATAAAAACCATGTGAGCACTGCCGTGAATAATATGTTGCCGACGAATACTACGTAAATCATTTAGATTGAAATGAAAACGATATTTTAACAATGGACTTGAACTAAGCGCAGCAGAATCTAAACGGAGGGAAGAAGTAAGAATAATGTACTCGTTTGAAAACACAACAAACCAGTTGGATTCTGCGGAGCAACAACTGAATGCCCCCCATTAATTAATGCCCAATCATCAGTGATGACATCTTCGAGACCTAATGGTACATAACGAAAGAATTTGCCTCGTTCAGTTTCAACTATCGCGATTGTCCCGGTGATTTCATCGAGTGGTGCTGTTCGAGTTTCGCTTTGTGACGAACGTTCTTTGATAATTACATGACTTTTTTCATATAAAATATTATCGTTTGACATCACAGCCACGGAAATTAATTAGCAAATTTTTGTTTAGTTTCTTTTTTTTTGTTGTTGTTATTGTTATTTGCCGTTTTACAAAAGAGTCATAGTATGAAAATACACACGAACGAACGATGATGACATGATGACGAGTGGTATTATTGTGATAACACGTGAGACAGAACAATCCAATCAGATTTTAATGACGGAGTTCTGCTTGAAATAAATAGAACCTGTTGTGACAAATAGCGACCTCATTGAATTTTAAGCACAAAATATTAGAAAAAATGAAAAAAACTGTTTCAATGTTATTCTTAAACATGACTTTTCTTCTAATAACTGATTAATTACTTAGATTCGAATGTCCTTTTACTAAACTTCATACGTAGAAAAAAAATAGCGAATTACATATATTTAAAATGATAAAATCTCTTTATATATGGCTCATTTGATCATAATGATATTTGCTTAAAGGCAGACTGATGTCTATAAATGAAACGAAACGAAATTACAGAACATTACATATACAAAAAATAAATAAACATTCAAGAGAAAGTCTTCGTCGAACAAGGATGGTTTCAAATACAACTATCCTTTTGCAATTCATATCTTTCATACTTGTGGGAGCGGAAGCAGCACCTACCAATGAAGTAAATATCAACACTGGTAATTCAAGTTTTTATTATTCATTGATTTTCGACTGATTGACTTCCATTTTCAGACAAAATTCTTGAAGCTGCACGGGTTTTAATAATTATAGGAATTGCACTTGGAAGTTTTGCTTTACTTATTATAATAATAGATTCAGTTTATCTAATGTAATTTAAACTATGTTCATCTCATGCTGTTTTTTTTTATATAAAACTCATAAATTTCAATTTAGATTGAAATATATTAGTAAGAAAATGTCTGAACCTCAATACTACGTTGATGATACAACTTCAGAAAAACATATATCCGAAAGTATGGATGAAAACAATTCAAATCTTTCTCAATATGCACAAGAACCTAACATTCTATCAGTATCAAACATGGTAACATCAGTTAAACAATCATTAGTCGACTTAGGTCATTCTTTGAAACCGTATAATTACGATCGAGCTCAACGTAACTATCATGAGCAAATTATCGTCGATAATGACAAACACGTTCAATATATTTAAAAATATTCTTTACATTCGAATAGTACATTTGACATTTTCTTCATATCACTAATCCCTTGTCTTTGTTTTTTTTTCATTTCAATCTAACAATCCAGAAATAAATCGATCTTCAATAGAAACAGTACACTAAATAGTTACTAATCTGGAGAAGGACATAATATATACTTTTATTTGTGTTCTCATATAAGTAAAAGAAAAAGAAAAAGCAGTTAAATTAAATAAATATAAAATTAATTCGTTGCAAATGTAACTTCTTTTATCAAGCGAAGTTTACTTGGTGAGCCTAACGGACGTAGAATACTTTTCGGTCGACTATTTAATCCATCGGTAAATCTATCATTATTCTCAGCTGATAACATATTCGAATAATGATTGATTAATGTGACAACTTGTCTTGTCGAATTCAAATCCGTATTATACCAAGGTGAAATCGAACTTCGTCCGGCCCATGATTTTTCACGTCGTATGCCAATCATTGGACTAGTATTCTGCGAAATTGTAGCACTATGTCGTGTATCATGACTAATTGTACCGTCGGATGATGAGTTCGTTGAAAGTGTTCGATCATGCAATCGATGAAGAAGTTCGAGCCAAAGTTGATACGGTGTTTTCGACGTCGATTGATCCGAATTGACTTGTGTTGATAGAGACTTTCGATTGTCATTTCTTGGCGAAAGTATAGCTGGCGTATAGGTACTTTCTTCGAATGATTTCACATGACGATGATTACAAACAAATAGTTTACATTTATATGGCGATTCAACACCATAAAAACATTTGTAATTCGGAACACTACGAAAAATTCGAGGAAATTCAATTTTGTTTTTCGTTAATTCATTCTCACTTTCTATCGTGTCTTTTTAATTTACTAGTTGGATGTCGTTTTTGAAAGTAATACGTCCAATCAGTCATCTTTGGTTCAACTTGTTGTAACCATTGTTCACATGTTAAATGATATTCACCATCGATTGCAAATGGTGATGCCTCGGCATGATCAATTAGAAACATGGCATTATCAAATCGAGATGATTTTATCGCTAATATCAATGGTGTATAACCCATTTCGGTTTTACAATCCATGGAAAGTCCAATGGATTTCATTTCTTGAACAACAGCACTAAGAATTGATGTTTGAGAAGATGATGCTGCATGATGCACAACTAAATAACTTTCATGATCAGTTAGACGCCAATCAATTGATTTTGTACGTAAAAATAACGAGACAAGTTTTGTTCGATTTAATAAACATGCGTAAACAAGTGGTGTCTGTTGTTGAGTATCAGTTGCGTTTATATCGGCACTTCCTTGAAGAAGTAAACGAGCAACTCGATAACCATATCGTTCTTGATCGGAAAGAACGGCGAGATGAAGTGGCGTTCGACCATAGGCATCTTTTTCATTGACATTACAGCCAAGTTTATTAATTAATAAATTCAATTGAGATAACCGACCATCTAGAATAACCTGATGAATAGATGCCATACGCAGATTGATCTCAACGACTGCTGACAACAAATTCTCAGCTGATGATGTCGAAACTGTTGACTGTTTTCTTTTTGTCTTTCGTTTCGTATGTGTTAACCAGTCATCACCAATAGCGCATACGTATATAGGATTAAAATAATGGAGAAAAAAAAATAGCATTTCGGTTTCGATGTGCGCGTTTTTTTTTCTGGTGCAACAAAGTGAAAATTGCTATTTCTTTTTTTTCGATTTATTATACCCAAGATCATCAATCTTCATTTTGAGTAGCATCAAAAAAAGAAAAGAAAACGCCTTAGATATTCAATATTAATCATTTGTTTCCAAGGAAAAGTCTCTCCTTGAGGACATATCTATGTGGATGAATGAACAATTATTAGCCTGGTTTGTTATTAGCAAGATCTTGTCGACTAACATTGACATATCTTGATAGAATGTATTGATTGACAAACGATCTGATCAATAATCAAACTGATGAACTTGAGAGTGCAGGATATTACATACATAAATAAAAATCAGGAAGAGGAAGGAAAAACAACAAAGCGAACGAGAAAATAACAATAATCATCATCATAATAGCACAACTGTTTGATCAAATAACAGCACCTTCTCAAGATAAGTTCTCTCGCCATTTTTATGTGTTACAACATTTCTGTGTGTATTCTTTCTCGCTAGTATAAATGCTAGGTTCCAGTTGCTCCTTTTCTTTGTAAACATTGCTTGAAGGTTTTCTCCTTCCTACTCGGCAAACGCGCATAAGCACTCTTCGAACGTCTGCTTCTTCTTCTTTTTTTCTCCTCTCGATAGAATAAGGAGAAAAAATATATAACAACGCGTGTTTCCTTCTTATTTTTTTTCTCTTTCTGTTTTTTTTATGTTATATTACTGTAATATAGACAGAACGAACAGAACTGCTTCATAACGCTTCGTCCCAACATCACTATTGACATCGTCATTGCTTGAAAGAGAAGACGAAGAAAAAGGAAGAGAGAGGGAGAGAGGAATAGAGAAAAAAGATTTCACGAATTACACGAGGAATAACCCCCTTCGCTTTTTTTTCTATTACTAAACTAGACAATACGCGAACAGCAGCAGCAGTATCAATAGAAATAAGAAATATCGAAATCATCTGTTACATATTAAGAATGTAACATTTCTCGAAGTTTTGATTTTTCTTTTATTTGATATTAAGATCATATTTTGTTATTTGATTATGTTTACATTATTACCATCGATTTATTTTGTTGCTGTTCATTATATTCGACGATGGAATTCACCGTATTATTATGAAGAAAATTCTATCAAAGAAGAAGAAGAAAAACAACAACAAGAACAAAACAAATCATTTGATACTCAAACACAAATCAAGCCATCAAATGATTTATCGTTAATAGAATCGGATGCAAATCTTCTTCTAAATACTAATCCGCCAATATCAAATGATATTTCCAAACAATTAACTCGTTCCGAATCACCGAAGAAAAACGGTTATTTAATTCCGACTAATGACGAGGATGAACAACATAAAACAATTAAATTACGTGCAAAAAAATCTCATCATTCCTCGTCATTGTTAAATGTCGAAAGACGTAAAACCTTTACAGGTAACCTTACCGAAGATGATATTGTCTATTTAATGAACGAGACAGGATTCACTCGAGAACAAATTCTCCTATGGTATAGCGATTTTCTTGTATGTAATCGATCTAATTTAAATATCAAACATTGTCATATATGTGCTGCGTTTTGTGTTTTAGCGTGATTGCCCCGATGGAAAACTATCGAAAGCAAAATTTATTGATATTTATAAACAGTTTTATAAGAAAGGTCAAGTTGCAAAGTTTTGCGAACATGCCTTTCGTGTTTTTGATAAAGATGGCTCGGGTTATATTGGTATGTGATCTTTGATTTTGTAAATGAGATTAATTACTCTTTTGTCTTTTTATTTTTATCTACAGATTTTATTGAATTTCTCATTGCTGTTAGTATGACTTCGACGAAAGATCCAATACGAAAAACTGAATTATTCTTTTCAATGTATGACATTGATCGAAATGGTTTAATCGATGAGACAGAAATGCGATGTGTCGTTGAAGTAAGTGTTCGTGTGCATACATATTCAAAACATTATCATGTTTTTCTCTCTCCGATTAGTTATGAATAATTGTGCTTTCAAAATATTTTTGATGAATGTGTTTATTCCTTTCGTTTTAGTCGATCTATGAATTAATGGGTATTGACATACAGGATTCGACAAGAATCGATACGAAAGTTCGAGAAATATTTGCTAAAGCTCAATGTGATCAATCGGGATATTTACGAAAGGAACAATTCGAATTGGCTTGTAAAAATGATCGACATATTCGTAAATTATTAGTCCCAAATACGAAGGCTCCCTCTGCTCGATAATTGTCAAAAAAAACAACAACGAAAAACAGACTTTGTAGTCGAATGATTGATTGTGTTGTATATACGATGTTCTAGTCAAGAAAAAATTCTAATTTTCAAATGTTTGTTTGAATCTCTTGCGGAACAAATTTTGTAAATGAAAAGCGAAAAAACATCTATATTTGTTATGGTAATTTTTTGATTTTATCATCGATAAATACCCCAAAGGTGACATATTCAGTTTTCCGTTTGTTTTTTTTCTCTTTCTCTCTCTCTGTATTTTTTTAAATGTAAGTAATCTTACCACATGTTAGATGATACAACGAACTTAACAATAAAAGAAAATTCTTTAATTTAACAATGAACATCATGTACTCAAATATCTCAAGTGTTTAACTAGCCGCAAGAAATGTGTTCAATGGTACTTCGAGTTTTTTATGTTTGAAAATAATAAAAATACGCACTACTCAAGTGAATGCGTCATCCAATCAAAGAAATTAATGTAACGATAAAATCTATGGAAATTTGTTTTTTCGATTAGAAAAGATAACTTTTGACAGTTCAATTCAAATCCAATGGACGCATCTTACTTTAAAGTGTTTATATGCATAGAAAATAAATTTGAATAAATTATTGTAATTTTTTCCTTGTACGAAGACAAAAATATTTTTATTAATCAATATGAAGAAAAAAAACCTTTGATTTTTCAAAATGTCCTCCTGTCGAACAAAAATTGACAGATTTCTTAATGTTCTTCTTCAGTTTTTTTTTAAATATTTTCACAAATGATGACAAAACTTTAGCCCGCAAAACAAAACAAACTGATATCGAATGTCACTTGAGGAACACACACACACACACATGTGGGAATTATTATCAGAAAAAATGTATCATTCTTCTGTTCATGTAAAAGATCTTTACATAAACAGAAAAAGAGAAGAAAAAAAACGACACAAAGAGAATAAGAAAAAAAAGAAATTCTGTTTAAAATTGCTTATATGATGGAGAATTGTGAGTAAATACATTTGAAATCTCTAGAAATTCAGTTCCGTTTTTAAGTGGCTGATGGTGCAAGTAATTTTCGTAGATAATCATCTTGTAAACAGCCAGTGACGAATTCATCTTTAGATAATTTTTGATCGCTATTAACGTCCATTTTCGAAAAGATTTGATCGACCTTGATGTCCGGTGAATTCGTGCCTTTTTTCTCTTCGCCAAGAAGATCATAAATAGCCTATATTGAAATCGAAAACAATGATCTCAACTCATTGCCATTTGTTTTTCAAGGTTCTATTTACTTACATCCATAATTTTTTTCATTTCTTTCTTCTCGATATATCCATTACGATCAATATCTAATCAATAAAACAAGACGAAATAGGATCAAATATTATCGATGATCGATTTTCTGTCAACATACCATACATTGAAAATGCCCATTCTAATTTCTTCTTCGGATCTTGTTGTGCCGTAATTGATATTGCAATTAAAAATTCGCCAAAATCTACAATAGATGAATAATAATAATATTCATTACTTCCTTTCTCATTCAGTTCATCTCGTTTTTCATTCTTGAGAATTGTCGATATGAATAATTTATACAAAGATTACAAGTGAATCTAATCATTCATCTTATTTTTTCTGATGTCACACCATATTTCTTTCTGATCATTTCATCCTTCGAGCTATTTCAATACATTTGAGTACGCTTGATGTGTTCGAGCAATGAAAATTTATGCATTGTAAATTGCATGTTAGTTTTCATTGAACATGCATTTTTCTCTTATTTTTTTGTTGACTCAATCTCAAGAGAGATTTACATATAAACAGGGAATCAAAAAAAAGCGAATGTATAGCTGTGAAAACAAATTTCTAGTTATTAGAAATGTGCTTTTACCTATATTGCCAGATCCATCGGTGTCAAATGTTCGAAAAACATATTCACAAAACTTCTCCGCTTTTCCAGTTGGATAGAATTGTTTGTAAACTTCGATGAATTTTTTCTTATTCAGTTTTCCACTTGGACAATCTTTCTGTAAAATCAAAAAAAGGACAATGTAAAGCGTGGGAATCAAATGTCATTAGGATATATATAAAACTGTTTCTCCTCCGATCATTTGTCCTTTAGTAAAAGTACAGATAGAGACCGACATTTTCTTCTTTTTTTTTATTCTTTGGTATTAATAAATCTTAACAAGATTTTCGTTGACGATGAAAATCATCGAGTGAAATAGGAATGGCATGTCAATCAGAGGATCTCATTGAAAATAAAAAAAAAAGCAAATTTCCGGAAATGAAAATCATTATGCTGAGCACAAGCTGAATACATCGTAGTCGATTTTGTTTTTGATTTTTCTTGCACATTGAATTCGAGAGCAATTGACAACACATTAGCAGAGAAGAATCGATTGTGATCGAGTGGATTGTCTGGGCAGAGATTTGCTTCGATCTTTTTTCTTCTTTTTTTTTCTTTCTCTAGTTGTTTTTTTCGAGCATTCTTATCTAATGAACACAGAGTGCTTCAACACGATGACAATACTTCAAGCTTGCGCCTCAAGTAATGTGATCGGATGCATTGACATAGCTGATGCAATTAGGCAAGAGCACAACTTTCTCCTCTCTAATAAACCGATGACTTCAGATAGAATAAGAGAAACACAGAAAAAAAAATGACTACGCTTGAAACCAAGAGAGAGAGAGAGCGGAAAGGAAGAACTGCTAAAAATTTTCTTGAATGAAATAGGAGCATTATGAAAAAATAATCTCTGATAAAGCTTCCATGAGGGTATTAGTATATCTACGTACGTAGATCCTATGAAAACGCGTTCTTTGACTATGATAATATTAATTTGTCGGTTTGACATTATGAGTCAAGTGTTCATTTTTTTCCTACTTCTATTATATTACATTATGAAATGAAATCGAGAGAAGAAATTTGATTTTTCTTTTTGTCTTTTTTTGTTCTAATGAGACAAATTATCGACTTACAAGAAAACCTGAATGCCATTCGCGCACTTGTTGAGGTGTGAAACCAGATAAATTAGACAATTCCGTTACATCTGCATCTGATAGATTCTTGCCACGTTTTGTACGTGTTTCACTATTACCCATTTGTTTGAAAAGTAAATGTACGAGTACGAGAAGTTCAAATCTAAAATAACGAATTGAAAGCTTAGTACAAAAAAAACACAGAAAGAACGAGTATATTTGTGCGTCGAAATAGAATACGATAAAGACAGGTGACAGATTGCTCGTTGAATATATGTGACTGTCTATGTTTTCTTTTGCATTTTCACGTTTCAAATGAATAAAGAGGAGAAATAGAACATGATGACGAGAAAGAGAAAAGAGAAAAATGAGAATAGAAAAAAGAAGAAAGGGATAAAGAGAAAGAAAAGAAAATAGAGAAGAGGAAAAAGAAGAAGAAGAAGAAGAAGAAGAAGAAAAGGAGAGAATAACTTCAAAGTTCTTTTTTATACGCTTTTTTAAACTTATTTACTACTAATATCACTAATCATTTACTACTTAATAACGACATAAGACAATTAAAGGTTTTAATAAACTATCCAATTAATTTAATTCATTATTGCCAAAAGAAAAACAGAAGAAAATGTTTTGAATTCTTATATTTTTTTTATTTAAAATCTTTTTACGCCAAAGATAAATACAAATACGAATGCATCTATGGATGTATACACGCTAGTGGAATAATAGGAATAGCAGGAAAAAAAAGTGCCATCGGAGACAAGCTAAAATTTTTTTTCTATATATACTATATGTTAATGTCTCGAGCATTTTCTTTCCTGTATTTTAAAAATTCCATAAATACGCCTATAACAAAATAATGAATTCGATTCACTGCCTTACACTTACGACGTCATATACACTTCATCTGCGTAAAGACATGCTTTTTTTCTTCAAAAAACGCATCATCATACATGTCGTCTACCTGCGTAATAGTTCTCATATAAGTATATATATA
>Ga0209935_1001413_pt1 | contig 38172 bp, 38 predicted proteins | sample ThiBio_1000_plan_2_FD_183958 | JGI IMG/M metagenome (GOLD analysis project Ga0209935, IMG submission 183958) | Wastewater bioreactor microbial communities from Cape Town, South Africa - Thiocy_cont_1000_plan (SPAdes) | ecosystem: Engineered > Bioreactor > Thiocyanate-remediating >...
TCTTACAAAGCCATTTTTAACATATTTGATTGATCCACATTTTTTGCAGCAATTTTTTGTCATAGCTCACCTCCATGACTTTATTATGCCACTCTTCTGCCTTTATGTCTATCTTTAGTTAGATGTCTCAAGTTATCTGAATGCAATGAATACAGACTCTATGAACTCAAATATAACACGACAGCACATCACAAGAAGAATTGCGCAAGAATCTTCTGGACCATCCAGCATAAGAGGTAAAAGGATTTCTTTTGAGGAATATTTCTACAAAAGGCACCCGGAACTTCTCCCTCAAACCATAGAAAATCTTGCTAATCGAAACGAAAATATTATCATCAAAAGAGATATTGATGGAAATGTAGAATATGATGATCTAAGGCCATAAAAAGGAGGCGGGATACACCCGCCTCTTTTCTCTTATCATTCATTTGACTCATAACAATTCTTATAAAAAAACTTAAGTCTTGCGAACTCTCCGACTCCTTCTTACAAAAGGATTATGGTACCTCACAACCATTAACTCTTTAGCTTCACTATAGGACATTGGAGAAAAAACAGGAAGTTTTTATTGTATTAGTAAAAGAAAATTCCTAACTTAATATTTTAAAAATAATTATAGAGTAACAAAAACAAGAAAAAACTTATGAAATTTGTTGTTTTAAAAAGGGGTGGAGTATGATGAGTCTTTATCCTTAGGAGTATCGTCTTAAGCCGCATTAGACTCTTTATAAGTTTCTTCGTGAGCCTTCCACAAAGAGGCATAGATTCCTTGTTCCTTTAAGAGAGATAGGTGTGTACCTCGTTCTTCTATCACTCCACGATGAAGCACTAAGATCTCGTCAGCATTCATTACTGTAGTTAATCGATGAGCAATGATTAAGAATGTTGATGTTTTTAAAAGGGGGGTTAAGTTTCTCATAATGATTTTTTCTGTTGAAAGATCAAGAGAAGAAGTTGCTTCGTCAAAAATATATAAGGAGGGTTGCTTCAAAAGAACCCTTGCAATAGCAATACGTTGTTTTTCTCCACCAGAGAGCTTCAAACCCCTTTCTCCTACAACTGTATCATAATGACAAGGCAACCTTTTTATGACAGATGTAAGTTGAGCAAGCTCTATAGCTTCCTCTACCTCTTCTCTATGGGCATTTGGTCGAGCAAAGAGAACATTCTCGTAAATGGTTGTATTGAAAAGTGTGATGTCCTGAGGAACGATACCAAATAATTTATGTAAACTTTCTGTACTTAAAGTTTGAATGTCTTTATTATTAACAAATATTTTCCCTGAGTTTATATTAAAAAACTTGAAAAGAAGATTTGAAATTGTAGATTTTCCTGAACCGGTTGTTCCTACAATCCCAATTGTTTTCTTTGCCTGAAGATTAAAACTCACGTTTTTAAGGACAATATGAGAAGGTTCATACTCAAATGAAACATTTTCAAATTCAATACTCTCTAGCTTATCTAGTGAATGAGAGCTCTTTTCGGTATGGTAGGAAGTTGCAGGTTTAGACTTATAAATTTCCATTATGTTAGCAAGCTCATTGAGGCCTTTCCTAATATCTCTTATGATATACCCAATGTGATGTAAGGGGGTCGCAAATTGTAAAACGTATCCATTGATAAGAACAAAATCACTCACATCAAAACCGCTTGATAAGGCTTGTTTCCCAGCCGTATAAGTGAGCAAGACTAGACCTATTCCTATGATAAAGCTTTGCCCCGTCCTTACCAATTCCATATTTGATATGGATTTAACGAGGAGATGTTCTCTCTTTTTAAGATGATCATCACATTTTAGTAATTCGTACTCTTTATTATTAAAGTACTTTACGCTAGCAAAATTTAGCAAGCTATCAACGATATTTGCATTTGTATTTAATTCTTGTTTGTTACTTAAGATTTGAAAATGAGAAGCCCATTCCGTAGCATAGAACGTAAAGACAACGAAAACAGCGGCTATAAAAAGTAATATGAAACCATAAGTGGCTCCATAGTAATAACATAAAATTGTAGCCGCTAAAAACAATTCTATGATTGTAGGAATAATAAATAAAAATAATCCCCAGAAAACATCGGTAAATCCTTGTTGAGCCCGCTCTAACGCATTGGTGATGACCCCGGTTTTCCTATCTAAGTGAAATTTCATGGGCAAAGAATGTAAATGGTCAAATAACTTAAAGCAAAAAAAGCGGATACTCTTCTCCAAAGGTCTCACCATAATAATCTGTCTTGCTTGCTGAATTGTTTGAGATAGCATCCAAATAATTCCGTAGGCTACGAGTAATAAGGATAGCTGATAGGTCATGCTTTTATGAGGAGAAGAGAGTTTAGAAACAATCTCCTTTAAGACCATAGGGGCAGCAAGATCTAAACCAATTGAAATAAAGATCAGTCCAAATGCTACAAGAAATAGTTTACGGATTTTCTCGCGTTTCGTCCATAGGAAAGGAAATACGTCTTTTATGACCTTGTAATTATTAAATCTATCTTGCATACACTTATCTATTATTTCTTAATTAAAGTTTATCCTATTTCTTTGTGTTCTTTAAAGCTTATACGAATTTACAGTTGCTCAGAGTCTTAACTCTGTTAAAGAGTTCATTTTTCCTAGAAGCTTTTTAGCTTTCTCTCCGATATAATTATCTCTCAAATCTAAAGACTTTAAAGCACTAAAATTTCCCTCTAAGAGTACCTTAATTCCTTCAGTATCAATTCTGTTCCCGGTTAAGTTCAGAGAAGTTAAGGAAGTCAGATTTCCTGAAGCAAGCGCCTTTATCCCAGCAATACCTATTTTATTTTTTCCTAGATGGAGAGAACTAAGTGCCGTCAAATTTCCTCTTGAAAGCGCTTCTACGCCGTCATCACCAATATTATTTCCTTCTAAATTTAGCGAAGTTAAGGCAGTTAAGTTGCCAGAGACAAGCGCCTTTATCCCAGCAATGCCTACTCTATTCTTGCCTAGATGGAGAGAACTCAGGGCGCTTAAATTCCCTTTTGAAAGTGCTTCTACTCCTCCATCGCTAACGTTATTGTCTTCCAAATCCAGAGAGGTTAAAGAAGTCAAGTTACCTGTCGCAAGGGCTTTAGCTCCTATATCATCAATATTGTTGCTTTCTAAATAGAGGAAAGTGAGTGAAGTTAAATTACTTCTTGCAAGTGTCTCTGCTCCAAAATTACCAATATGATTATCTTCTAGATACAAAAGGTTCAGAGAATTCAGATTACCTGTTACAAGGGCTTTTGTTCCAGCAGTTCTTATTCTATTCTTTCCTAAATGCAAAGATTTTAAAGAACCTAAGTCACCGGAAGAAAATGCTTCTGCTCCAGCAGTTCCAATATTATTTCCTGCCAAATATAAGGAAGTTAGAGAGCTTAAGGTACTTTTTGAAAGCGCTTTTGCTCCTATGTCACCAACACCATTTCTTACTAGATACAATGAAATCAGCGAACTTAGGTTACCTGTTGTGAGCAATTTTGTTCCAGAGTCTCCAATGTGATTTCCAGTCAAATCTAAAGAAAGAAGGAAACTCAAGTTCCCTGTGGATAGTGTCTTGGCGCCAGCAACTCCAATATTATTTTCTGACAAGTCTAATTTTTTAATTTTAGAGTGTCGTGATAGAGTAAAAATTTCTTTTTCCCCTAAGTGACACCTCTGTAAAATTAGCGATGAAAAAGGAATTTTTAACATATCTTGACAAGTATTATTATCTAATTCTTGATCAGACAAATTCAGAGCTAATTCTTCTTGACCATTATAAGCTAATTCTTTCCAGTTGCGTAAAGAAAGCCTGTTCGTTAATGTTTTTGTATTGTTCATAATTTGCCTAAATTAATCTTAAATTGTTATAGCAGTTATTCTCCAAAAAAGATCAGAAGTGGAACAATATGATTATTCTTATAGAATTTATTTATCTTATAAAGATCTAAGTTAACATTGCAATAAATACACTATACATTGAACCCCTTTTAGATGCGACAACCCTTTCTAAAATTTATAAACAGGGATAACTCTCGAATCAGTACAGCAAAAAACTCCCTATTGCAACAGAGTTAACAAAAAGCTATTGGATGTCAAAAAATAAAGGAAGAAAAAAAATATCAGCTTATCACTTTCTTGAGAGCTGGCTGGAGGTTAACAAAATTACTCTATCTATTATCGTTTGATTTTCGTACAACAATTTAAATTCTCGACAAAGCAGGAAAAATCTCCTAATTTCCTCGAATGATAATCTAATTTTTTAGCAGAAAGTATCAATGTCTCAAGTAATTACAGTAGGTTTGTTTTTTTCTTTAAAGTATATTCGATTTAAATTTAAAATGAGGGAGATAAAATGAAAATTAGTTTTTTTGCTAAGGCTTTAATTATTTGTTTTCTATTTTCGTTTGGATGTATTGCTAAGAAAAATAATGAGTCTTCATTAAAATCTGCTCAACTCTGCCAAGATGCTTTTATTGCTGATATACCAAAAAAGTACAAATGTGACAACTATGAAGTAAATCATGGTGCTGCTCTCCTGATCGTACAAAAACTCGAGAAGGCAGGGCTTTTGAAAGATATAGAGGCCGTTGTTATAGCTGGAGATAGAGGCAATTTAGTAGGAACACTTATTTATCAAAAAATACGAGAGTTTAGAGAAGCAATAGGTTTACCATGTCCCAAATTTTGTATTATACGAAGTGCAGAAAAAGAAACCCCTGTTAAATCAGCGGCTTATACCTCTATTACAGGTGGTAAAAAAATGCTTCATCTTCGTCCTGATCAGCAAGCACGTCTAAAAGATTTAAAGGTCCTTCTCGTAGATGATGTCATATCTACAGGAGGCACAATTAAAGCCCTCAAAAGTCTCGTTGAAGGATCTTGTAATTGCCAAGTCCTTGGATATGCGTGCATTGTTGCAGAGGGAAAAGATCGTAGCAGCTTTGAGGGGAAGCCTCTTTTCCGTCTCATTAGCGTGCCATTTTTTTAAATTCTCTTTTTTATTAATTCCAGAACCACAAAAAATGATATGAATAGACCAAACAAATAGAGAGAATATATATATCTAAAGAACGCACAAGGGGCTGTAAGAAATAAAATAGGAATCCTGGATAAAATAATAGAAGAAGCAATTGCTGAGACTGGTAGATATTTGTACAATAATAAGACTAAAGTAGCTGCCAAAAGAGAAAATACGGAATTCCAATGCCAGTTAAAATTAAATTTTTCCAATATCATCAACGGAAAATATCCACAGACCCCATCATTAGAAGAACATCGAGGAAATATTTTTAAAATGTTGAATATTACACCCGTACACCATTTATCTTGATCTCCTGTTTTTATACATGCATTTGCTGTTAAATCGTACCGTGCACCATCAATGTCCTTCTCTACCCATTGATCATATGTGGATAATTGAGAAATAAAGCTTGCTGTTCTTGCCGCTAAAAACAAATTAGGGTTTTCTTTAAAAATCTTTAAAGTTCTATTAAAAAACTGCTGCCAATCTTTTTTAGAAGCTTTTCTATTCCAAAACTGTCCTTCATGTTGAAAAAAAAGAATACTATAACAATCAGTGTACTTTTGGATTCCCTCAACATCTATTATCTTCGACAATATTTGTTTATCTTCTTCATGATTTGAAGAAGTATAATTTTCTCCTTCCCGTAATATAAAGCCAAGAGGATAAGCAACAAGAGTTAATTTATATTCATCTTCGTTTGAGAAATGAAACTTCAGTAGACTAGGGAGTAAGATGTTTAAGGTAAAAAGAGATACAAATGAAAACACTAACAGCTGAGAGAATAATTTCAAGTTTAACTTTCCATAGGCCAAAAGCCCTATAAGAGCAACTAACAAAATCACCCAACCTTCGCCTCGATAAAGAGCAAGAAGCACGCCTATCCCTAGAATGGCTATGGTTTGATATTGAGTAAGCGGAGATTTTCCATTATCAATGCAAATTTTATAAATGTAGAATGCAAAATATAGATCTATGACACTAAATGGAATATCTCTCATATAGAAGAAGCTATTGTAGATAATGGAAGTGATAGAAGAGAAAAATATTATAAAGAAAGAAAATAGTATAATTTTTAATTTTTTATTAAAATAAAATTTAGAATAAAAATAACTAATAATATCTGCAAATATTAAGGAGCATAAAAAAACTTGAGCGATTCCTATAACAACGAGGTTAGGATAAAATTGATATAAAAATAAATAAGTTAGGGGATGTAAAAACGAAAACCAATTATTTATTTCTTGATAGCTAATTTGACGGACAGCATCAATAGTATCTGGGGTATAAGAACCGGGATAATATACAGCCAGCCAAAACCCATACCACACAAGAAACCATAGCATTATGCTTATGAATGATTTTTGTCTTTCATCTAAGACAATTTTTCCGTATTCTTCTTTTATTCTTTTAATTTCCCAAAAAAAATGCGTAACTTTTATACTAAGCCAAAAACCAAAAATAAAGAGGACAACTTTAATAAAATATAAAGGAAGTAATGTACCAGTATGTGGTTGAAGATAATATTTTTCATTAAATTTTGATAAAAATAATAAGCATATTGGCAATAAAAAATGATAGATATTATTCTTAAGTTTTTCTGTTAAAATAGAATAATATCTATCTATTATATATTTTTTATTTGTTATTTTTAAACTAATGCTCATGTCAATTATTCCAAAAAGGCAGTTCCACATTTTGAGTAATTCATATCTTATTGTCATTGTCAACTAAGAGTCTCGAGAAAGGAATGTTAAGTTTTCAAGCCTTCCAGTAAAATCTTTTAAGTTCGATTCCTCTTCTTTTTCACTTAATCTCATTTATATTCTTTCATTTAAGGTTCAGAACTACTATTTCACGGGATAACGTTCGATTTAACTAGGGAATAGAACAAAATATAGGAGTTAATTAACTTCTTGAAACTACATAGACCCCTGCCATTATAATTGCAATCCCAAATAAGCGAACTAAGCTGAGATTTTCTTGAAATAACATAAACCCCATAAAAGCCGTCGCAACATACCCTAAACTGGTTAAAGGATAGGCATAACTTACTTCGAGACGAGATAAACAAACTACCCAAAGAACTAAGCTAAGAACATAGCAAATAAAACCAAAAAGGACGTAGAGATTTTTAGAAAGCCGAAAACATGTATCAATTAGTCTAAAAACATTAAAATCTATATATCCTACATCTCTCAAACCGGCCTTCAACGAGATCTGGGCAAGGGTATTAGATACTATACAGGAAAAAATTAAAGGAAAATGGTAAGCTAATTTGTGCATTTTTTTCTCATTATACAATAAATCTATTTCTTAGTTTTTATATCAGCTTTATATTGCAATTGATAGCCTATTTACAAACATAATCTAAGAGATTAATAAAATAAATTAGAAGAATTGGAAAACCTCTCAATGTGATTGAGAAAAATCTTGTATAATTTTGAATTTTAAAAGTAAATTATGAAGCATAGGGGAAAAACACATATAAGAAACTTCCCTAACGGTTTCTAAAAAATTAATATTATGCTTTAAAAGAAATAGCCATGTTCATTCAATAAAAAATAGGAATTTTATGGAAAAAATAAGAAAAATATTTATATTTTTTCTATCTTTCTTAATAATGATACAAGTCACTTGGAGCGTAGAAGGAAGAAAAGGGGATAAAAAGCCATCTATCTATGCTTCCACCACCCCTTCTTCAAAAAAAATTCTTTCTCAACAACCAACAAGACAAAAGTTAAATGGCGTTTCGTCTACTATTCCATTATATTCTATCTCACAATTACCTATAAAGCCTGGAGTCCATGAATCAGATAATATAGAAGCAATTTTATCCTATGCTCTTGAAAATTTTGACAATCAAGACCTCGTAATTTTTGATGTGGACGAGGTATTAATTACAGGTCTAGATCCATATTATTTCGAACATTGTTTGAAAAAATCAGCTTTGCATAACCATTTGTTTTCTCAAAACGAAGACACCATTGATCAATTTTTTCTCTATATGTTTTTATCCAAATCCAGGCCATGGACTTATATGGATAATCGCTTACCAGAATTGATAAAGAAGCTACAGTCACAGGGAATTCCTTGTATCGCAAATACAGCTCTTAATCCAACTATCAATCCCGTTCTCAATATAGATGTACCAACTCTAAGAGTGAATATGTTGCGTTCTTTAGATATTGATTTTGCTAAGACTTTTCCTCATTTTTTATCATGGGATTTTAATACACTAGACTTAACACACATCCTCAAAGAAAGGCCTCTATTTAAGGAAGGGATTATATTTTCTTCGGAAACTCCAAAATATATAACTACATTAGAACTTTTCAAGAAAATGGGGATTAAACCTAGAAGAGTTTTATTTATTGATGATCATTATGATAATGCACGATTGATGTATGAAAGGCTTAGTTTAGAGGGACTTGAGTGTTATTCATTTTGCTATTCAAAGAAAAAAACAAAACCTTTAAGAAGTTATTTTACAGAAGAAGCATTTAATCGAGAATTGAAAAAATTAGAGATCTTTCTAGAGCGGTTATTGAATAAAGGAAACGTAGAAGAGCTCTTTTCCAAACTCTAAGGTAAATCGGAATAAATACTAATAAGGGGAGTTCTTAAATTTCTAAAATTCATTCTATGAAAAAAGAGCCCGTTATCGTAAGCTAATTCACTGACACCAATTAATGCCTAAAATATGAACTTCAGATTACCAATTATTCCGCTTCTTGCCTCCAATGAAGTTCACATTTGGTCTGCCTGCCTGTCAAAAAATCAGGTGAATATTCCTCGTTTCCAATCTCTCCTTTCTGCAGATGAATCCCAAAAAGCAAATAGCTTTAGATTTTTGAAAGATAAGCATGCTTTTATCGTCTCGCGTGGCATTTTGAGGTGCTTACTCGGGGGATACTTAAGAAAAGACCCCCAACACATTGAAATACTTTATGGTCTTTGGGGAAAACCTTGTCTCTCACAAGAATATTCCTTATATTTTAACCTTTCCCACTCAAAAGAATATACCTTATATGCCTTTGCAAGTTCTTATGAATTAGGCATAGATTTAGAATACATAGACTCTACACTTGATGTGGCAAAGATAGCCCCTACTATTCTTTCTTCTCAAGAACGAGCTTTTTGGGAAGAAGTTCCTCCAAAGGATAAAACGTATGTCTTCTTTAAACTCTGGGTTTATAAAGAAGCTCTCTTAAAAGCTTCTGGCAAGGGGTGGTTAAGTAATGAGCAAGAGATTCCTTTATCTATCTTAAAAAGTATCCTCAAAGTTACAGAAAATGGTTTGGAGAAAGAAAAAAGGGGTTCACCCTATTATTTTGAAGTTATCCCTGGATATGCTAGTGGGTTACACGTTGAAGGCCCTTACTTCTATCCATTACATTATGTTTGGAATTCGGATGGCTCTCAGCTAAGGAGAGCACCTTTATGAGGGAAATATAATCTTACAAACTTCACTGATTTATCTATCAATTTTTAAAACTTCTATTTCCTTTTCTACTCTACTCCTAATATCTCGACCTTTTCTTTATTATTATTCATAGTAGAAATCACTTTTGGACAAGAAACAAGAAATTCATTGTGTAAATTTAGGTCGTACTTCGTTAATGAATTTGCAAAAATAACCTGAGACACATATTGCTCTATTTTACTAGATCTGTGGTCCCTGAAGAAGAATTTATTTTTATTAAATAAATATTGGAGAGCTAATTTAAATTGAGCTAAAGTTTGAGAAATTGCTTTGACACTTGATGCCTGATCATCGCTATTCCAAGAAAGAGGAAACTCGGAAAGTTTATGCTTATAAAAATCATGAGCCAATCTTAAAAAAGTACCTATATATAAAACATCTGGAAGACTTAAATAAAATCTTTGTTTAAGAATTTTGACGGAATACATATAAACTCCACACCCTATATCATGAATTGACTTACCTAAGACTAAAGAGAATGAGATATTGAAAACATGATTAGCCATTATCCGAAAAAACGAGTAATTTCTTATACGGGAGTCTTTTAAAAACCGACTCCCCCACATAACATCGTATTTTTCATATTCATCTGATTTTAACATACGTAAGAAGTCAGTTATAGGAGATTGATCGTCTCCGTTTATTGCAATAACCCAGTCAAAGGCATGCCTGCACGCAAATTCGAATCCAATTTTTAAAGAACCTCCATAACCATAATTCACTTCATTTCTTAAAACGAGACTATCAACATTTGTAATGTGCTTAAGGCAATCGATAGCAATATTCTCACTATTGTCATGACTTCTATTGTTTATAATGATGATTGTATGAATATATGATTGGATATCAGAATCAAATTTAGAAAGCAGGCGAGGAATTTGCTTCTCACAATTATAGATGGGAATAACAACTAAGATCTTTTGTTTCATTTTACGTTGTGGTTCTTTTTTAGTCATTGTTACAAGCTACATTGTTTCTTTGATGGTAGAAAGAGAAGATATTGTGTTTGGATAATTTTCAGTGTATCTCGCCAATCATCAACCTTATGACTGATAGAATGGGGAAGATTTTTTAGTGCATCAAATAACGGTTGATCATTACCCCACTTCCCATAACCATCACCGAAGAATACAATCTTATTTTCAGTGATATATTTAATAATTTGAGATTTATTTTTATTTTTAGGACAAATGTCGATGCTCGTATTACCTCCTATCGAAACCTCAATATTATTAAAGTTTTTAATGAGCATATCAGCAAGTCTTAAACGTTCCTTTGATTTTAAGTCATAATCTAAATATTCTTGCCTTTGTAAGGGTGTTGCATTGCGCCCAATAACACTTACATTCATACTACCTGTTCTCAAATCAAAATGGTGAGCTGTTCTGTATGGGAATTTACTAAAACAGATAAATTCCCATAAAAAGTCCACTAAGTGCTTCTCAGGATACCAGAAATTCTGTTCTGTAATTTTCCCATCTTTATAAACAACATTACCCATGCACGTGAAACACATATAGAGATTCTGAACGAGATTTTCACCAATTTGGCCTATTGTCTTAAACAATTCTGATCCAGTAACTATTGAGACTCTATTTTGAGATGCAAGGCTCAAAACAAGGTAGTAAAGCTCATCGTTAATAGGTTCACCTTTGGGTGTTATGCATCCATCGACATCGAAAATAAAATGCCAGTTATTATCTTGAAACAATGTATTTATCCCCCAAAACAGACGGAACTTTAACACACACAATTAAACAATCTTCAAGAAAATCTGGATCTACAACCTCCATCTTATCAATTATAAATATATCCCCTGCTTTTAAAGATATATTATTCAGGTTCATTTCGCCTTTTACGATTAGGTTAATTTCTGTTGCTTCCTTATGATAATGCTTTGGCCATACCTCCCCTTTTGGATGGTTTTTAAGGCTTACTTCAAATGTTTCTGTTTTATAAACGGATGGTTCGAAATTACCAATATACCACCCTCCTATCATCTCTTTAATATTATAAACTTTCATACAGCTTGCAAATACCTTTCTAGATCTTCCGGAGTTCCTACAAGAAATGGTTGTTCTACATGATAGCAAGAGACAGTAAATCCGTTTTTTTTCAATAACTGATTATAAGCAGGCCCGACGTAAAACTCATTGTTATATGTCTCGTTTAAAGCTATCATTGATGCTGCTGCTTCAACGAAATATTTACCCTTCATCCACCAATAAATCCCAATAGTTGCTATATTAGAAATAGGAACTTTTTCTATTATTCCTGTTACATTACCATTTTTGTCAAATTGAACAAAGCTATTTTTAGGGTGATCACTATTATAGGTAGCGATAATACCTTGTGAAGGAGTAGATTGACAAAATTTCAAAAATTCCCTGCCATCCCAATTCATAATTTGATCACAGTTTGCAATTAAAAGAGGATGATCATTATCAATCAAGCGTTTTGCAAGTAAACAGGTTCTGGCAGGCCCGTCTGTTATCTGTTTAGTAATAATAACTTCAGAATTTGGAACTAGAGAAAGAAGAAGAGATTCAAGATAAGGAAATTTATCTAAATGTTCTTGCAAAACAACGAATATATATTTTCCAGGTACATCAAGGCTTTCAACCGCTTTTTGAATCATAGCTTGTCCTTGAACATCTATTAAAGGCTTGGGAATATCATAGCCTGCCCTAGAAAACCTAATTCCTTGCCCTGCCATTGGGATTACTATATTCAATTTACTTTTCTCCCATTTATTATGTTAGCTTTATAAGCTAATTTAAATTAGTGTGAAATGGCTAATTTATCCGATTGCCAATATGAAACATAATCGGAGCAAATCCCATAAGGCAGCTCCTTAATCTTCTTTATTCCACTTTCTATATCAGGTACGACAATAATTGTTTTCGATGTCACTGGCATATGTATATTGGCCCAGATAAAACCATTACTCGTCAATGTATATTGATCATTTTCGTGCCAAAAACAGGGGACACTTTTTTGTAACATAAAATCTAGAGCCTCCAGATTTTTTGCATGAAACCAAAATTTAGGGGTATGTATAAAGTCTTCTTCTACTGAATACAAAGGATTATCATGTCCTAAAAAGATTTTTCCATTAATAACCCAAATATCTACTTCACAATCATAACCAAGGTCTAAAGTTTTTAGCAAATAGTCTGGATTATTTTCTGCTTGATTAGGGCCATCCGTATTTCCTCGATGTGCAATGAGCTTTGGTAGCATTTAATTTTACTCCCATATGAAAGGTTAGGACCGTTACTATATCAATTTTTAATTACTTTAATTTCAATCAGTAATTAAAGGAAAATTCATAAAATTACCTTTATATCTAACCACCGTGCTCCTACAAAAGGCTTAATAATAGAGTCGAAAATTTTCCACGGTCTATCAAAAAAGAAAGACCAATAAAGGGATTGAAGATTCCTGTTTCAGCTTAAAGTCTCCCATCCTCCAGAGAGCCAATACTCAACCTTCTTAAAGTTAAGCGTAACAAACAACCGATCTAGGAACACAGGGAAAGCTCAAACGATGTCTCACCATTTTAATGAAGCTATTGGTTACTCTATCGGTCTGCCTAAACAAAACCCGGAAATTCTCCCTATACGTCATTTACTTCTAGTGCGCTAGCAGCTTGACACTACCTATTCTGTAGAAGTTCAATTACCTCGATAGCCATTTCTTAGTTTTAATTCAATTGGATTAGTAAAATTATTTCTCCCACTAGTAACGGGGTCATACTTGACTGATGGATAAGGACTTTTTGTCCATTTTTTTTCTTCTTCCTCGTTTTCTTTAATCATTTCATCAACAGTACGAATTGCTTTTGTTTCTGTTTTTTTTTCTACTTTAGGAGTATTCAAAGAAACCTCTTGATTAGGTAGAAATTCTTCATTTTCATCTTCAGATATAGGCTTTCTTGCAAAACAGTCTAAACATTTTCTTACCAAAACTGAAAAGCTACACCCTTCTTCGTCTTTATCTTTACGTCCTGCATATAAGTCATTTTTTATACCACTAAATATGCCTAACATCAAAAATGTACTTGTTATCAATAAGATACTTTTTCTTCCCATAAGTCCCCCAATTTTTATCCAGAACACGCTATCTTTTAGCTCTTTGAATTTATAAAGACTTTTAAATTAAATAGCTAGCTAAAATTGTTATTTGTCAAGATAGCTTATAAATATTATTCTTTTCTCAAAAATTTAACTGGCCAAGCCACATACAAAATTGTTATTAAGCTTTTATTATCCTAAAGAGAGAAAAAATCAAGACATATTTTTGAGAAACAAAATAGTTCAAATTCTCGATATTTTGGTAGATAAAAACTTAAGGTTACTACACTTCAAAGAGAGATTTTTAGCTACTTAAATTATACGTACATATTCAGAACATTCTCTTACCAAAAAACAGGGACCTTGATTAAGATATTTTATTTTGAACAAATTTGGAACTCAGGTCATCTCCCCATAAGTTTTTCAAACTGTCTCTTTTCTTCAAAACTCATTTTTGAGAGAGCTTCCTTTATATCATAACCCAGAGCGTACATTTTTATAAAATCTGCAGGTAGATAATAGGCATTACGTTTACAATAGAGAAACCCTCCCCCAAAACCCATAAATCCCGATAAGAGGATGCCTGTAAAGGTGAAGAGAAGCATTTTCCGCATTTTGGTTTTTGCCGATACATCAAGAGCTTTCCTTGCATTTTTGACAGAATGATCAAGATTTGTGATGATGATGTTTATTTTGTCCTCTGTCTTCTCAGAAAACTCTCCTGAGGCAATATCGGCCATCTCAAGGGCAGCGCTTTTGATAGCTGATTTTATGTGGTCTTGGGTAGTTTGAGAGAGCTTTTGTAATTCTTCCAACTGAGCTGCAAATCGTTGAACTGTGTCTTGAAAGGCAGCAACACTTGGACTTATTTTCTTAATCTCTTCATGAATGTCTTCGCGTATTTGAAGGTATCGTTGAATATTTTGTTCTTCCTGTTTCATACGAGCGTTCCTTTATCTGGGCTTATATGGATGTTTTGTCGTTATTCGTTTCTTTACCTTGTCATTCACTTCTTAAGTCAACGCCTTCATTCATAAGACGTAATTTGAGGAGATGGGCTTCTGAAAGAGGCTTAAAGTCAACGGCAATGGTAGGGATATTTTTATAGGTCATCTTAATTTTGCAAATAGGGTGAGAGCCTGGGAGTTTGACATAGGCTTCTCGGTCTTGCAAATTCGCTATTTCTGTTGGAAGAACAAGAGATTTGATGTGGGTGCGTGGAGATAAAGAGACTCCATCTCTTATATTATGAGCTCCATAGGAAAGAGTTTCGATTTGTTCTGTAATTTCAGCTTCTCCCAGGTTTTTTGAAATCCTTTCCGTGGAATGAGAATCTGTATTTCTAAAAAATCTCTTTAAGTGGATATCATTTGTTTGCAGGCTACCAACTTTGGAGTTGCTAGGATCTCAAATATTTAGAGTGCCTCTGAACTTAATTATGTTCACACTCCAAGAAGGTTCCAAGAACCCTAAGTTCCTCCTATTAGCGAAAGTTTGGCGAAAATATTATTTTAAGATTTTTAGAGAGACTTCAGAAACCCTTATGTTTCCTGGTGCCGGATGTCGGAATCGAACCAACGACCTACTGATTACAAATCAGTTGCTCTACCAGCTGAGCTAATCCGGCTTTCTCTAAGGCTTATAACGTATATGTTTTTGAAGGCCAAGTCAAAAAAACACAGATAACCTTTTCCCTTCCTCTTCTTTTGTTTCCTTATTTTTTGTCCTTCACTTTCTCCTATTTCCCTGTTACTTTTACTTAATAAGATGACCCCGGGGTCCCTTTATTAGAAGAAGATTAAGAGTCTTGCCACCAGAATCTTTTCAGGCTCCTGGCTCCTCGTTTTCCCCGCCTCTCGCCGCAGCGCAGCTTGGATTACGAGAAATGAGAAGAATTTTAGTCTTCCTTTCAATTGTACAGGCCTTACTCCAAGGACGAAATCTGTGAATTCCGCATGCTTATGATCTCATTCACAGATTAGGTCCTCACGAGAGGACAAGATTCCTTGAAGCACAATCTGTACGCTCTCTATAATTTTGGAGGTTCTCTCGAGACTCTTTATTCAGAATCCCAATGGCTACTATTCCAAAATTACCTTTTGTGATGATTTCATAAAAGTATGAAAAAATCCAGAAATCAGAAGAAATGGCCAAATAAAATAGTGAAAATGATCAATGAACCTTTTGTTATTTCAAACGAAAATGATCGTACTGACGTCGAAAAGTTGCGCACTTTATTTCATAGGTCGATGTATTTTATTGTAACAAGATGAGCCTATACACAATGCAAAAAATTCTCGATCATGATACTATCATATGATAGTATCATGATATGATGTATACACCTCCTTTTGAGATCACATCGCCTATTCTCGCTTTATCTCAAAATATATCTCATGCGCTTGGCATACTCGAAGGGGAAAAACTCGATGCTACTCCCGTTAAATTAAGACGTCAGAACCAGATCAAAACAATCCAATCCTCGCTAGCTATTGAAGGAAATACGCTTAGCCTTGAACAAGTCACCCATATCTTCGAAGGAAAACGGGTGATTGGACCCAAAAAGGATATTATTGAAGTTCAAAATGCCCTCGCCTTATACAATAAGTTTGATGAATTAGATCCTACTTCTATACGAGATTTTTTGCATTCACATAAAATTCTCATGAAAGATCTCATTGAAGATAGCGGAAAATGGCGGGAAGGGAGCGTAGGTATTTTTAAAGGGTCTGAAGTTGCTCATCTTCCCCCTCCCGCAAAACGTGTCCCTCAATTAATGACAGATTTATTTGAGTTTCTTAAAAAAAATCATGATACACCTTGGCTCTTAAAAGCCTGTATCTTTCACTATGAACTGGAATTTATACATCCCTTTATGGATGGAAATGGGCGGATGGGAAGGTTATGGCAACAACTGCTTCTCACAAACGAGAATCTTATTTTTAAATTTATTCCGGTAGAGGAGCTTATTAAAGATAACCAAAATGACTATTACAAAGTGTTAAGTCTATGTGATAAAGAAGGAAATTCTACCAAATTTATTGAATTTTCCCTTAAACTGATCCTTATTGCACTTGAAAATTATCGAAAGAGCACAGACGTAACCTTGAAAGATTCAAAATCTCGCTTACAGTATGCTAGAAGAACTCTTCAAAAATCTTGGTTTTCTCGAAAAGAGTACATGGATATCTTCAAGAATATTTCGACCTCAACCGCAAGCCGAGACTTAAAATTCGGCGTAAACGAAAAGGTGTTGGAGCATAAGGGTGCTAAAAACCAAGCTCTTTATCGCTATTCTCCTAGGGAGTTAAGTTCTTAATCTTCATTATTCTCCAGCGTTTCCAAAATACGTATGAGACAATCTTCAATCCGGAAATATTTCTTTCTGATAAATAGATATAGTGGTAATATATATTTCCACATAGCAAGCTTTGAGACTTTTAGAGTAACTACTCACCTCTACTGTATCCTCCTTGGCGAGGAAAGATTTATTTTTCAAAGAAAAATCTTACCTTTTCTTGGCCAAGGATGACACTGCGTGTGGGACGGGAAAGTAATTGCCTTTTAGAATACTTGAAATAATAAAAACCGTTAATTTTTATCTCCAACATTATTCTCCGAAGTTTCTAAGATATGGTCGCGCCGCAAGCGCCCGTGGAGAGAGAAGGGTGGTACTTGTTATGTTATCTTCCGAAAAAGTAACAGAGAGCCTGACCAGAGCAGCAAATTTACTTTTTATTAAGATATTTATGTAAAACTAAATTTTACAACAATATTTTTAAAAAGGAGCTTATAATGAATAGACAAAAATGTTTTATACTGCTTTTAGGAGTTCTGGCCCTCTCTACATATTCTTTATCAGTGAATGCAGACAAAAACGACTTTCCTTGCCCTCCCGCAACAGACTTCCGCTTTCAACATCAAGAAGGAACTAACGCTTGGACGGTTACTGTTATTATTCCTGCATGGGGAGATGAACACCGAATTGGGCAAGCCTTTGCTTATGGTATACCCAAGCTTAGTTTAATCAAGCCTGCTAAGATAGATAAGCGACTCGCAGGTAATTCTCGCATATTCCAGTTAGAGTGTGTTTACAAAATAGAAAACTCTGTAAAACGTGATGTTCCTGAACTTCATGTAAAAAGCCAATACGTGCAGTTTCAACACTGTGAATTGAATGCGGATCAATCAGGTATGCGTTGCTTCGAAGCTCCACAATAGGATCTGCTACCCGTTTTCATTGGAATATGGAAAATTGACTTTGTTGTGAAGAAAACCGTGACGGCCATTTAAGCCTCATTATTCTCCGAAGTCTCCAAGATTTGATCACGACGTAAATGTGCATGCAAGAGCAGGGGAGCCGAGACGGTAATCGATGAAATTGTTCCAGCTCCAATCCCAACAAGAATAGGAAGACTGAACGCGGCAATAACAGGTCCACCAAAGAAATATAGCCCGAGAAGAGCTAAAAGGGTTGTGGTGGATGTTAGAATTGTTCGAGAGAGCGTTTCATTAATACTACGATTAATCAGGTCACGAAGAGGCATTTTTTTGAATTTTCGTAAATTTTCCCGAATCCGGTCGTAAATGACAACCGTATCGTTAATTGAATAGGTGATTGTAATCAAAATCGCAATGATGGCATTTTCGTTAAATTCAAGCTGGAAAATAGAGAAAAGTCCCAGCACAATCAAGGCATCATGGGCAAGAGTAATCAGAGAGCATACACCAAATTGCCATTCAAATCGAAACCAGATGTATATGAGCATGGCAACCAAAGCCCAAATAACGGCGTAAATACCATTACGAATAAGGTCTTCGCTGACCTTTGGTCCGACGGAGTCAACACGCCTGTAGTCAACACTCGTTCCGAGTTTTTCTTTGATCTTAGCCAGGGCCGCAAGTTGTTCCTTATCTCCCCCGGGTTGGCGTTCCACACGAATCAAAATATCATTGGGGCCCCCAAACTCTTGGAGAGTCACTTCCCCATGCACAAGGCCGCTGAGATCAGATCTTAATTTGGCGACATCCGCAGCTTCTTTTGTTCGCACTTCCAGCAACAGGCCACCTTTAAAATCAATGCCATAGTTAAAACCCTGAAAGAAGATAGAGCCCAAACATAAAAGAGCAATTGCGATGAGAATACCAAAGATGATGTTCTTTTTCGCTACAAAGTTATAGTTCGTATCATAAGGAATAAGCTGTAATCCCATGGGAGGCCTCTCTTTAAATGGGAAGTCGGGTGGGACGTTTCCACTGAATCCACCATGCAACGATTTGTTTGGTAAGTGAAATGGCAGTAAACATGGAAATAATGATGCCAAGGGAGGTGGTTACGGCAAACCCACGAGTCGGGCCACTTCCGAAATAATACAAAATTCCAACGCCAATCAGGGTTGTAAGGTTTGAGTCAACTATGGTTGTCATCGCCCGGTTATACCCCGCATCTATAGCACTGAGCATCTTCCGCCCATGGCGCAGTTCCTCTTTGATACGTTCGTTAATGAGAACGTTTGCATCAACGGCCATTCCTATGGTCAACGCTATACCAGCAATACCTGGAAGAGTGAGGGTGGCCTGGCTCACAGAAAGGGCTGCAAAAAGAAGAATGAGGTTGAAAAGGACGGCGATATTTGCAATAGCACCGAAGAATGAATAGGCGATAAACATGAATGCGACAACAAGGAGGATACCGATAATCGTAGCACGTTCTCCTGACACAATCGAATCCGCTCCAAGGCCTGGTCCCACGGTGCGTTCTTCAAGAACATTAAGGGGGGCTGGAAGGGCACCAGCTCGCATGAGAAGGGCAAGATCTTGAGCTTCTTGGACTGTAAAACTACCTGTAATTGAGCCTTCTCCGCCCAAAATAGGCGTTTCAATGCGAGGAGCACTAATGACTTTATCGTCTAAAACAATTGCAAAAATCTTGCCAACATTGTTCCTTGTTGCGTCCCCAAATTTTTTGGCTCCGAGTGAATCAAATTTAAAGGTCACATCTGGCCGGTTATATTGGTCAAACCCAGGTTGGGCATTCACAAGGTTTTCACCGGTGACAATAATTTGCTTTTTAACGGCATAATAAATATTTCTGCCCTTCTCTTCTTCTGGGAGGATATCTACCCCGGGGATGGCTTTTCCCGGTTCTGCTTCAATAGAAGTATCAACAAAACGAAACTGCAACTTAGCCGTTTTTCCTAATAGATTTTTAATTCGGGTGGGGTCTTTAAGGCCGGGAAGTTGAACGAGAATACGATCTTCACCTTGTCGTTGGATATAAGGTTCGGATGTACCCATTTCGTCAACGCGCCTGCGGACAATTTCAATGGATTGGGCCAGAGCTGATCTCTTCCGCTCACTTATGGCAGTGTCACTCAGCTTCAAGGTGAGTTGTCCTTCAGGCGTTGAGATGATTTCAATGTCAGAATCTGCTTGTTTGAGAAGGGTCTTTGCTTTCTCTAAATCAGCTGGATTGCGCAAAGTTAAAGTGACAAAGTCTTTTTTGGCAGTAAGCCCTACGTACCCAATCCGTTCTTTACGAAGACTCGTACGCACAGCATCTGCTAGGCTATTCATTTGCTCGTGAACAACGGCATTAAAATCAACCTCGAGCAACAGATGAGCGCCACCTTGTAAATCAAGGCCTAAAACCACCTGGTGTTTAGGAAACCAATCAGGAAAATGTGCGAGTTGTTCTTTGGTGAAAAAATTGGGGCTGATGAACACAATTCCTAAAAGGCATACCGCCACTGTCAAAACGGTTTTCCATAAGGGGATATGAATCATGACTGTAGCTCAATTCGTTTATTTAGATATTTTTTTCTTAGCCGTTGCAGTGCTTTTCAATTGGGTTTTCGCCTTAAACTTCTTTTGCTCCGAAGGGCGCGTTTCTTCGTCGTTTACAGGAGCAGGCTCTGTTTTCGAGAGAAGGTCAGCAACCATGGAACGAGCAACTCGAACGCGTACACCTTCTGCAATTTCAAGTTGCAGTTCTTGATCGTTTATAACCTTTGTAATGATCCCAATAATACCGCCATTTGTGAGAATCCGATCTCCCCGCCTTAAGGAAGACAAAAGATCTCTTTGTTGTTGTGCTTTCTTTTGCTGAGGACGAATCAAAAACAAATAAAAAACACCAAAAATAAGGATGAGAGGGAGCAATGACATAAAGTCAAATCCACCAATGCTACTACCAGCGGCTTGGGCGTGTGCATCTGCAATCATAGAATCCTCTTCTGTTTGAGTTTAAGTTCTTCTTACCTTTATGCCTTAAGTTTTGTCAAGGGATCAATGGGTTGTTTACCTTTTCTGATTTCAAAGTGCAACTGTGGCTCTCCAACATCACCTATTTTCCCTGATTTTGCAATCTCTTGGCCCTTTTTAACTTTGTCATCCTTTTTAACAAGAAGCTCGGAATTATGGGCATAAGCCGTAATCCATCCATCCTTGTGCTTGATAAGAAGGAGGTTTCCAAAGCCCTTAAGCCCATTCCCGGCGTACATGACTGTGCCCTCAGCAGCAGCTTTCACGGGGGTCCCTTCTTCGACCTTAATATTGATACCATCATTTTTTCCGCCAGGTTTAAACTTAGCAATCACGTCACCCTCAACAGGCCAGATGAAGTTAACTTCTTTGACTTCTTTGACTTCTTTAACTTCAGCTTCCTTCTTTTTATCCTCTTTTTTGACTTGCTTTTTCTCAGGCGTTTTTTCTGCTATTTTTGGTTTTTTTTCTTTGGATATAATCTCCGGAGAGTCCTGCGTGTCACCTATGGGTGCTCCCGCATTTTTTTGCGCTAAGTTACCCATAAGCATCGGCTTAGCTGAAGCATCGGCCGCCTTTTTTCCATCAGTGACTCCCTTTTCGCGAGCCAATTCATCCGCCAGATCATCGGGTAGAACGGCGTTCGCAGTTGCGGAAGCCGCAGGAATGAATTGATTATCCCTCGGTGGCGCTGATTTTACGAGGGGAAGAGGCGCAAGCGAGGACGTAGAAATGTCTTGAGAGGAAGGTTTTAAGGCTTCATTGATAGATTCAGTATCACGCGGGGGGATCGTAAGCCGTGTCCCAGGCGTTACGTAAGAAGGAGATTGAATGCTGTTTTCTTGGGCGAGCACATCAACCTTAACACCATATTCATCAGCTACAGTTTCTAGAGTTTCCCCATTGCCCACAATATGCTCGTTGAGTGAGGGAATAATAAGGACTTGGCCTGGGTTGAGGATATAGGGAGGTTTTAGGTTATTGGCAGAAATAAGCGCCCGCGTCGGAATGCCATTGTTATAAGCAATCCCATAAACCGTGTCCTCTGGCCCAACAACAACTTCCTTAGCGGGCGTTGCTGCGAAGGTAGATTCTCCGATAAGGAAGGAGCACACTAATAACAGAATAAAATTTATAATTTTCATACCTTCACCTTTTTATAAAGAGCAACTTTATATAAATAATGTAAACTTACAAGTTTTCCCCAACCGCGTCATCCCGGAATTTAGAAAATCTAAGCGAACAAACGTGAGCTTTAGATTTTCTTAATATCCGGGACCCAGGGAGGCTTTCAACTACAGAAAACCCTGGGTCCCGGATATTAAGAAACCCTAGGACTCCCCGGATTAAATCCGGGTCGTCATGGGTTTCTAAATTCCGGGATGACGCCGGTAGGGAGAACAACTAGTCCTTCACCTTTTGAGCTTTAATGAGGGCTTCTCCCCCCATATAAGGTCTTAATACATCGGGGATCGTAACAGATCCATCCTCTTGTTGATAGTTTTCTAAAATTGCCACAAGTGTCCGTCCGACCGCAAGTCCCGAACCATTCAACGTATGAACAAAACGGGATTTTTTTTCTTCGTCTCTATAACGTGTATTCATGCGTCTTGCCTGGTAATCTCCAACATTAGAGCAACTCGAAATTTCCCGGTACGTATTTTGTCCGGGGAGCCACACCTCGATATCATAGGTTTTCTGGGAATTTGAACCCATATCACCCGTGCATAACATAACTGTCCGATAGTGGATTTTAAGACGCTCGAGAATGGACTGAGCAGCGATGAGCATGCGTTGGTGTTCGCCTTCAGACGCTTCCGGCGTTGTTATGCTCACAAGCTCTACCTTATGAAATTGATGGACGCGGATCATCCCGCGGGTATCCTTACCTGCTGAGCCAGCCTCAGAACGGAAACAAGCTGTATAAGCCACATATCGTTTGGGGAGATCATCAGGATTTAAAAGCTCTTCAGCAACCAAGTTAGTGAGCGGGACCTCTGCCGTGGGGATGAGCCAATAATCATTGGTTGTCACAAAGGCATCTTCCGCAAATTTGGGTAACTGCCCTGCCCCAAACATGGCTTGTGATCTGACAAGGTAAGGCGGAGAAACTTCCAGATACCCATACTCATGGGTGTGTACATCTAGCATAAAGGAAGCAAGGGCACGTTCGAGACGAGCCAAGTCTCCCTTGAGCACAACAAATCGGGAGCCGGAAAGCTTGGCGGCTTCTTCAAAATTCATGAGTCCCATGGCTTCACCAATTTCAAAGTGCTGCTTGGGTTTAAAGGAAAGGACCGGTTTTTCACCCCAAAGATGTACCTCGACATTGTCTTCAGGACCTGATCCGAAGGGAACATCAGACGCAGGAACGTTGGGGAGGAGAGCTAAAGTTTCTTTTAAGTTTTCTTCAAGGATTCTAGCGGCTTCTTCCTCTTGCACAAGTGTTTCACGTGAAACATTTGCCTCACGCATCAATGCATCAGCATTACCACCCTGGCGCTTAATCTCACCGATTTCTTTCGCCATGAGATTACGTTTACTTTGCAACTCTTGTACAGCTTGTATAGCCGTTCGACGGGCTTCATCAAGGGCGATTACCTGTTGGGCGGCAGGTGCAAGTCCGCGGTTTTTTAAAGCTTTATCAAACGCTTCTGGATTCTCCCGAATCCACTTGATGTCTAACACGATGTGATCCTTTCCTATTTAAGGATATTCTTACCAGACCTATAGAAATTTCATAGAGGGTATAAAGAGGAATAATCAGGCTTAAAGGGCTGATGATGTCAGGTGGTGTAATGATAGCTGCCACAACAACAATGACGAGAAAAGCATATTTGCGGTTCCTTTTTAAACTCTCAAGAGTAATCACCCCTACCTTAGAAAGTCCTAAGAGAAGCAGAGGAAGCTGAAAACAAAGACCAAATGCCAGAATCAATTTTAGGATGATGGAGAGATATTCGCTGATTCGAGCCTCCAGCTGAAGGGAAAGGCCTGTAGGCGAGGGAGGCATTTCAAAGCTTAAGAAAAACTGCCACGCCCAAGGGCACACCACATAATAAGCCAGGCTTGCTCCCATCAGGAATAAAAGGGGGCTGATCAGCATAAAAGGCCAGATCGCTTTTTTTTCGTGGTCATAAAGTCCCGGACCAACAAAAAGCCACCCTTGCCAAAGAATCGCAGGAAAGGTCAAGATAAAGCCGCTAAAAAAGGCAACCTTAAGATAGGTGAGAAAAGCCTCCGTAAGTCCTGTATAAATCAGTCGACGACCAGCTTCTTCTCCCATCGCTTGCCACAAAGGGGTGGTTAGAAATTGAAAAATGGTGGGGGCTAAAGGATAACACGCAGCAACCCCAACGCCGAGTGCTAAAAGGGCGTAGATCAAGCGACGTCTTAATTCCATCAAATGTTCTAAGAGTGGTTTTTGCATCGGGGTCTACCTTATTTTCTGGATTGCTTCGGAGCAATCCAAACATCTTTAATTCCTAACATATACCTGCTTGTGGAAAATCTTCTTTCTCTTTCGTCAATAAAATTGACGGTGCTGATTTTTTATAATGTACATAATATATAAAGTAAATAAAAATAAAATTATCTTATTAGTGTTAATGTGTGTGATGGTTTCCTTGATTCTGTAGGTTCACTCAATTTAATACCCTGAAGCTCACAAATTAATTAGAAAATAGAGTTATAATACTGAAGGTGATTACTATACTTTGCAGAAAATAGATTTTCTTATACGATCAAGGACAAAAGCTATTATTTTTCTTTATTATTTCATTTAACTTTTTCATGCTATTGATTTATGAGTAAAAAAAATCTGTCCATAAGAAATACCCTTAAGTCTTCTGCTCTCTTCGCTTTTTTTATTGGGTGCGGTATAGGGTTTACTGCATACTCAACCGTATCCCCTCAATGGTTTGCCTCAACAACGGAAAAGGCAGTCATTCGAGCCTGCTTTAGCCCGGAAGGTCATTGTACGAATCTAATTGTTTCAGCGATTAAGGAGACGAAATCGTCTATCTTAGTTGCGGCCTATTCGTTTACGTCACCCCAAATTGCGAACGCCCTCGTCAAGGCTCATGAAGAGGGCGTTGAGGTGAAAATACTTGTCGACAAATCTCAGCTCAAAGAAAAACACTCCCAAATCCCCTTTCTTATTCAAAAAGGGCTCACGGTTTATATCGATCCAGCGAAAGGCCTCGCGCACAATAAAATTATGATTTTTGATAATAGGTACGTTTTAACAGGTTCTTTCAATTTTACACGCGCGGCCGAATCTAGAAATGCCGAGAATGTCCTTCTTATTGATGATACGTCTCTCGCTTTGGTATATAAGAATAATTGGGAAAATAGAGCTTCTTCTTTGATTCCACTTTCTTGGCCTTAGTTTCGGATAAGACCCTCAGGTCTCAAGCATAATATTGTGAAAGGAGAAGGCAGAGCTTCGCTTTTTTTGTGAAAAATGGCTCCACTTAACAAATTGTTCATAAATTTTTCTTATACTTATCACACGTGGGCTCTGATTATACTACCCTCTAATGGAAACAAATAAGTCTAGCAGAGGGCATGATCATCTAAAGGAAAACTGACATGAAAAACTTTCTTTTATTAACATCTTTCATCATGAGTTTTGGCCTTACAGTGATGTCAGAAAAAGCACAGTCAAATAACTGTCCTAAAATTACGACTGTTGAGGTAGCAAGGCAGGCTCTAAATAAAAAAGGATATAACGGTTGGATACTGGTATTAGATGGCGGCAAAACGGATCGGAAGAACCCGATAACCCTCCCTTTTAATCCCTCTGCGGGTAGAGAATACGCTGTATTTATGAGCCAAACCGAGGATGAGAATCATAGATGTGGTTACATTGTTTGGGAGGCAGAAGATTTGACATCCGTTGAATTGATAGGGAAATTCCACCTCCAAGCTCCTTCTTAGACACCACAAGGAAAGAGTTTTCAATCTTTCTCGCTTTTTATAAGAGCTATTTTTCTCCTTTATCGAGTGCAAGCCTCTTGTATCAACTCACTGCATTTAATGTACAACGACAACGCCCCTCATCTTGAAAACCATAACGTTATACTTTATGCTTTGCAGATGAACTACGATAAATTAACAGAAAAAAAGAACGAACTTGATCGCTATCGCCCCCTTCCGCTCGCACTTGTCCGTAATTTAGAGGAATGGTTCCGTGTTGAGCTAACCTACACCAGCAATGCCATTGAAGGGAATACTCTCACACGACAAGAAACCGCGCTCATAGTGGAAAAAGGAATCACTGTTGGAGGGAAGTCCCTCAAAGAACATCTTGAAGCCATCAATCATGCGGACGCTTTCGATTGGGTTCAAACGCTCATTCATCAAAAAGTTTCTTCTCTCACAGAACACGATCTTCTTCAGCTTCATTCTCTCATCCTCAAGGGAATTGATGAGGAGAATGCTGGGTCTTATCGGCAAGTGGCTGTGCGTATTTCTGGTTCACGTGTTGTTTTGCCAAACCCTCTCAAGGTTACTGAGCTCATGGCTGATTATTTTAACTGGCTGCAAACAACAAAAAATGTGCACCCTGTCGAACTCGCGGCCGAAGCCCATTACCGACTTGTCACAATCCACCCCTTTGTGGATGGGAATGGTCGCACAGCGCGTTTGTTAATGAATCTTATTTTACTCATGAACGGGTATCCCCCTGCCATCATTCGAACACGAGATCGACTTTCCTATATCGCCTCTCTTGAAAAATCCCAGCTTGGTGGTTCTAACGATGATTATTTAACCCTCATTTCCCGAGCGGTTGATCGGTCACTTGATATCTATCTCAAGGCTCTGAAAGGCGAGGAAGAACCTTTCTTGTTGGAAGAGAAAACAGTCAGACTCCTTAAAATAGGTGAGCTTGCAAAGCGGTCAAGAGAAACCATCTCCACTCTTCGCCATTGGACAAAAGAGGGACTTTTAGATGTCTTTGAAAAAACCCCCTCAGGCTACCAGCTCTATAAACCAGAAATGCTGGACCGTATTCGCCAGATCAAGGGTCTTAAAGAGAGGCGATTTACCTTATCCGAAATCAAGGCCCAATTGAAACAGAGATAACAAAGGGTTGAGAACTGCAGTCATTCTCCCCCTTCGTTAAGAATCTTATTGACCACTCAACGACTCTTTTTGTGCGTCGTTTAATTTCGCTAATAGACGATTACAAGATTCTATTCTATGACTATAACTAGCTTCTGCACGACCATCAATAGGGCCAAAACTACTTTTTAAGTGTGTCATGGCTACAATTAACTCCCTTAACTGGTCAGGATTAGCTTCCGTCCTCGTTGTCTTTAAAGTATTCTGAAGAATTACTTTTCCATCTTTAGTAAAAGTAAATCTCTTATAACATCTTCTATACTTCCTTTTTTGATCTTTTTTCCCTGCATTTGTGTCAGAATTAGGAGGAAAGTTAATTGTGATGTTATTTTCAATCAATGTTGTGTTATTTATGGTAGAACTTGAAGGGATCTGAGCAGCAATTGGCCTGTTATCAGGGGATTTCCCATTATAGAAGGGGATATAAACGTTATCATCTGGGAAGCAAAATCCTTCTAAACCTTTAGTGAGAGTACCTTCTTTAAGAACTGATTCAGTTCTTTCTAAAATCTTACGAGCTCTGTCTTTAACTTTTTGATCGTCACTCCTCGTATCAGATAAAATGAACCATCCTAACAATTTTGATATTCTATTTAATGACGAAGGGTAGACTCTTTCATCATGAATTTTAATGCTCTGAATAAGGTGTAGAGGGATTTTCTCAAAAAAATCATATGTATCTTCTTTACGAAAAGAAGAAAACCTTCCTTCTAGCAAAAGAAAAATATAAGTTCCTGCTTTGGGATTCAATTCCCAATTATTTGACCAAGTCTGTAAAGCGTGAATCAAAGCTCCATTTGAAAAATCTTCTAAGGCTTCCCAGAAAAAAGAACAAATCTTGTGACTCTCTACATGAAAAAATTTCCAATTCTCCCTATCCCACATTGATTCATTGAAAGTTTGTACGGCCAATGTCCGAAGTTGTGGAAGGAGAATTTGATAGTTCTCTTGCGTCAAACCGGATAATGCTTGCTTGCCAAATTCCAAAATTTCTTCTGGGTAGAGAAGCTCGGTCGTTAACATAACATCCAAAGGGCCGTCATCATTTTTATAAGCAAAGGGTAGTTTCCAGTGAAATCTAGCCGGATGGTACAGAGTTACTTCTGACCCAAGCCCCTTCTCTCTCCATTCCTCTCGAGAAATCGATCTGCGCTGCTCAAGAAAGTCTTTCAGCCTGACATTATGCCCCCCTAAGTCAACTTGTCTTTGATCAGAGGCTTCTGCGGTTGAATTTCTTTGTCTTTTAGAAGGTCGATCATTCTTTTTGAGAGGGGTGCCGTGTGCATTTTCACGATCTTCCATAGCCCATGTTGGGGTAACGATCGAAGCTAAGAAGCTCAGACTTAAAGACGTCAATGCCAATTTAGAGAGCTGTAATTTCATAACCATATACTTTAACAACAAAATATTTAAAATTCACAAAAAACAATGGTAAAAAAGAACAAAAATTTTTAAAATAGTCAAGGCGTTTTTTAAAGTAACTACTCACTCAGCCGTGTCATCCTTGCCCCAGCTTATCCTTATGGGAAAGGTTTTTTCTAGCGGCGGTTACCTTTTCTTGGCCGAGGATGACACCATATGTAGGGACGGGAGAGTAGTTACGAGAATCCATTAGAAAACCAAAGTCGCACTGAAATCAATGGATAAAAAACCTTCTCTTAACGAGAAAGCGGTGCTTTTCAGCACCGCTTCCTCCCTCCCAGACTTATGCGACAGCTATATATTCGCTCTTATCTATTAAACCCCAGAGCCTTCCTTCGTGCTTCGATTGCCTTTTGAAGGGAAGTCACTAAATTTGTATCTTCTTTTTGCGCAGCGGGATTTGACTGAACGGCAGGACTTTGCGCTTCCTTTGTAATACGATCTTGAACCGACTTCAGCTTGTCAGCTTGCGTGCGAAGTTGAGCTGCAAAAGGAGAATTAGGTCCTCCGTTATCCTGAATTTCTTGTTTCAACTTCGTAACAAGCACTGGCGGTGGGATAGGTATTTCGCTCGCAAGGCTTTCTCCCCCTGGTGGAGTTCCCTTTCCTTCAGGTCCTTTTTCAATTTCCTCATGGGTAGCAGGGGTTTCTCCATAGAAAGTACTTTGTGCTTGCTCAATTTGAGCTTGAACTTTCTTTGCCTGGTCTACAAGATTTCTATAGTTTTGAATAGTCGTCAGATCTGCTGTTACAGCATCTTTTAATTTTTGATAGGTAGAAGAATCGGGTTTATCTACATAATTATCATGGGCTTCTAAAATAGATTTATAGGCTTTATCGACAAGACGTTGTTGAAGAAGTAAGGCCTTATTTGCTTTATATAAAGTTTGAGCAACATCCTCATTTGGCGTTGCTGCATGAGCTTGCGAAAACATCTCCGTTGAAAGGCTCGTCGCTGCTAAAAAACAAATGGTTAAAACTTTAAACTTTTCCATTCTTATTCTCCTCTATGAATTTTTCCGCCGTTGAACCTTTTCCCGAAGGTATTGAGACGGTTTAAAAGAAAGAACACGCCGCGGCGTAATGACAGCTTCCTTCCCAGTTTTGGGATTGCGGCCAACACGCTTAGATTTCTGGCGGACGTTAAAGGATCCAAAAGAAGAAATTTTAACGAGGCCTGTATCTGTTAGCGAAACCATCATGCTTTTAAGAGCGGTTTCCAAAAAGTCTGTTGCCTGATGGCGCGGCAAATCTGTCTCTCGAACAAGGCTATCAATAATATCTGCACGTGTGAGGGTTGTCGTTGTCATGATTATCCCCTTTTCATTTTTTTTTAATTTCTAGAAATAGAATACCAAAAAATTGCAAAAAGTCATAGCCTTAAATTATTCGAAATGACCCCCCCTTTCTCCACGTCAGTTACAATTCAGAATCTATAATTTCAGCCTTAGCAACCCCATCGTAAAAATGAATCTGAATCTTTTGATGGAGAGCTGTTTTCGATCGGGCTGGAATCAAATGTTGATCGAGAGTTGTGATAAAGGTAAAACCACGCTCCAAAGTGCGCGTATAAGAATAGCTTTCTAAAAGTTGTGCAAGCGCTTCAAAACGGTGTTCGCCTTTCTGTAAAATATGTACGAGAGCAGGCGTAAGACGCTGGATCAAATGATCAAGAGTCACACCTCGCTGCTCAATAAACCGTCTTTCAGCATTGATCAAACGTTCAAACAACTCATCAAGCTTTTGCATATTTTCATCCAACCAAGTTCCTAGGGGAGGTAACCCTCTCCTCAAAGCTTCAAGACGGCTCTCGTAAAGGACGAGCATATGTTCAAAACGCGTTGAAAGCTGGGATCCATACTGAAGAAGAGTTTGAGCAAGCTGAGACCTCACAGGCACCGCAAATTCAGCAGCAGCCGTAGGTGTAGGCGCCCGTTTATCAGCTGCAAAATCGACAAGTGTCACATCTGTTTCATGGCCCACAGCCGTAATGACGGGAATCTGACTTGCAGCAACCGCCCTCACAACACATTCTTCATTGAAAGCCCACAAATCTTCCAGGCTCCCTCCTCCCCGCGCAACGATAAGAACATCAGGCTTTGTCGGAAGAGTATTAAAACCTTTCACAGCTGCAGCAATTTGAGCAGCAGCTCCTTCTCCTTGAACGGCAACGGGCCATAAAAGAACAGAAACCGGGAAGCGATCCGCTAAACGATGGAGCATATCCTGGATGACGGCTCCCGTGGGAGAGGTGACAATTCCGATAAGCTGAGGAAGAAAGGGAAGTTGTTTCTTTCGTGCCTCGTCAAAAAGCCCCTCTGCACCCAATTTTCGTTTGCGTTCTTCCAAAAGCTTTAAAAGAGCCCCCTCGCCTGCCAGCTCCATTCCTTCAACCACAATTTGATATTTAGACCGTCCTGGGTATGTTGTAAGCCTCCCTATAGCAATGACTTCCATCCCTTCTTGAGGGGTCAAGGAAAGTCCTTGAAAACTTCCCCGCCAACACACGGCGTCCAATACAGAGTCTTGATCTTTAAGGGCAAAATACACATGTCCAGAAGTGTGACGTTTGAGTCCTGAAATCTCTCCCTTTACCCGAACACGAGAAAAGCCTGTTTCCACCGTTTTTTTTAAAGCAAGAGATAGTTCAGTGACCGTATATTCAGGAAGGGTTGAGGCAAGGGGTAGCATAGGTAGTCCTAGATTCAGAATTCGAGTTCATTTTGATCAATGCCATTCAAAACGTCAAAGGGTTTCTGAATTTTCAAGTGATCTATCGACTTTATTTCAAGCCAATGATAATCTCTCCTCGTCAACCTTTTCAGCTTGTTTTTGAAAAGGTCTTACAGTTGTAACATAATATTTAACTGAGTGAGGAGATTTCAATGTTAAAAAAATATACTTTTTATAAAATCACAGCTTTTGCTTTCCCACTTTTTCTAAGCATCCATAGCCCTGTTCACGCTATGAATGATGACACTTCTTGTTGCGAGGAAGTCAAAGTGCCACCAAAAAGCTTTTCAATGGAGAACAGTAATAAGAAAGAAGAGGAAACATATAACGCTGCTTTGAATAATCTCAAAAAAGAAAAATATGACGCAGCTTTTAGAGATTTTTTGGAAACTGGTTTTCACGGTGCCATTAAAGTTGAAGATTTTAATAAAAATCATGTGGATAAGGATTATATGGACGTCATACTTCAAGGCTTTGGCTACCATCCAAATCCTCTTGTAAATGCTCCCGAAGAAAAATATCAAAGACGGTATGCAGCCGTTGGGTATGTTTATGCGCTCGTGCAATCAAATGAAGGCCTCAAAACAAGCCCGTTTGGCAAAGCCATAGCAAAATGCATGGATAAGAAATATCATTTAGAATTAATTAGTTATATGTGTCCTGAAGGCGAACGTAGTGAAGTTCAGGAAAAGTCAAAGGGTTGGAAGTTATCTAAAATTTAAAAAACTTAATCTAGATCTGATGGTTTGGGTCTGGCCATACCATCAGATCTCTCATACACTACATATATTAACTTGCAAATCTCACATCCCCCTTGAAATAAGGGAAAGAACTCCCTAAATTAAGATTATGATTCATGATGACTAAAGGACGCTTAAGATGAAGCGATGGGGTGGTGTTTTCAGTGGTACAGGTACCGTTGTTGTCTCTCTTTTGTCATGCGCGGCATGTCCTATGTGCCTTCCTATCTATGCAGGCCTCTTAAGCCTTATCGGAATTGAACTCTCTGCTTATCATGAATTTTTTTTTCCCATGATGGTCGTGTTTGGTCTCATGACCTTAGGGTTTATGGCTTATCAAATTTATAAACACCATGCCAAATGGACACCTTTTAAATTTGCCCTCGGCGCTGGACTTGGAATGGGAACATCCGCCTTTTTTGGATACGAATATATTCTTTATGCCTGCCTTGCTCTTTTCCTGGGAAGTGTTATTTGGAGCAAGAAATCACTCGTCCATGAGGGGCAGGGGTGTTGCTAACTCCCTCGTCTCTCCCCCTTGTTCTCGATTTAGATGGAACGCTGATTCGAACAGATACATGCCATGAAATGATGACCCTTCTCATCATCAAAAAACCATGGCTTCTGTTCCTTGTCCCTTATTGGTTTATCAAGGGTAGAGCCTTTGCCAAAGCCCGTCTCACAGATCATATTAACCTCTCCCCTCACCACCTCTCGTACAACCTTGAACTTTTAACCTTTGCCAAAGATGAGGCTCAGAAGGGACGGCCTTTGATCCTTGCAACAGGAACTGATCAAAGGATGGCCCAAAAAATTGCGGAACATCTTGGCATTTTTCAAGACGTCATCGGAAGCAATGGGCACATCAATATGACGGGTCCTCGGAAACAACAAGCACTTCTCAAAAGGTTTGGCGTTTATGGCTTTGACTATGCAGGGGATTCTCATAACGACATCCCTGTTTGGCAAGTTGCTCGCAAAGCCCTTGTCGTCCATCCCAAAAGAGGGGTCCTCAAACGCGTACTTGTCCTAAAAAAACCTGAACACATCCATTGTTTTCCGCAAGAAAAAACCCCGTTTTGAGCCTTACCCACATCTAGTAAGCTTGAGACCCAGCATATAGATCTTCTTCCTCATAAAAAGCCAGTGGTTGCAACTTCCTATCAAGCCTTATCCGATTGACATAAATCAGTAACTGAGCTCTTGAAAAATACCGCCCTTCCTTCCAATAGAAAAGGCCACGCCGTTGTAAATCACTTTCGACTTTATAAAATCCTTCGGAAACTGCCCATTGTTCCACATGTGGTAAAGATACATAGACAGGATTTTCAAAAGTTCTTTTTCTTTTTATCTTCTGAGGAGAAGGTTCCTTTGAAAGGATATAATCCAGAGGGAAGGAAAGAGAAAAAGAAACATTTTCTTGGGATAGACCCCCCTGGAATTCTCCCTTCTCAAGACCTTGCGGGAGGGAATTCCCTAATATCCAATATCCATTTTTTAAAATAAATAGTCCTTTTAGAGAGACTTTTATGGGGGAATACGTTTTAAGAATTTTCCCCATTTTTGCCAGATCCTGAGGGATTCTTTCGACCCGTGCTCTTGAGTCCTTGTCTCCTTTTAAACGTCCTCGTTTTGAGGTTTCCTCTCGTAACTCAAGCTTTTTAATCTTCTTACTTACAGAATCTACGGTTCTTCCTAAAGCTGCAGCAATCACCTTAAGTTGGATCTTTTGTTCAAACGCTTTCCTAATACATGTATTCTCCCAGTCCTTCCAGCGCATCTTTATCGTTGTCATACACATTTGCCTCCTGATTTTTGAAAGGTTACTAATTTTATCATATCTAATATGATAAAATTAGTTATCTCATTTTTGCCAAAGAATTAGTTTATTGTCAACACATTTTCGAAGTCGTTTTTGGTCAAATTTAAATTATGGAAAATCAGCAAAAGTAAAAAAAGACCGTAACTACTCACCTAATGGTGTTTCAAGGAGTGCGTGTAAGAGTTGAAGAACAGCTGGAATTTCTCCCGGTAAGTCTTCTGCAATAAGACCCTGCCCTCTGCGACTTGCGGCTTCTCCATGAATCCAAACTCCAGCTGCCGCGGCTTGAAAGGGAGGAAGACATTGAGCCAAAAGACCCACCATCAATCCCGCAAGCACATCCCCCGTACCAGCGGTGGCAAGCGTAGCCGGAGCGTTCGCATTAATGATGAGCTCACCCTGAGGGGAAGCAATAATTGTGTCATAGCCTTTGAGAACCATTACGGCTCCTGCTTCAATGGCAGCTTTTTGGGCCTTTTCAGCTTTGTTCTTTAAAAAAGCGAGATGAGGGAACAACCTTTGAAACTCGCCTTCGTGAGGGGTTAGAATCACATTTTCATGGAGATGACTCGTAAGATCAGCGGTCCTTCCTTCAAAACTGGAAAGAGCCCCTCCATCCAAAACACAAGGTTTTTTTGAGGAAAGAAGCAGAAGGGCTTGTTCTCGGGTTGATTCCTGAGGCAAAGCTCCCGTCCCCCATAACAAAGCATTAAAACGTGCATTCATGGTCCAATCTAAAAATTCCTGAGCAGCCGCCACGGGAGTAACAATTTCACCCCAGGCAATCGTTGCGAAAATAGGGTATTCATCGACTTTGCACATCAGACGGACAAGCCCAGCTCCCACCCGTCTGGCCGCAAGGGATGCCAGTCTTACGGCACCCGGCATGCAGCCATTTCCAACGACAAGACACGCGCCACGTGTATATTTATGATCAAGGGGTTGAGGACCTTTTAGAAATTTCCCCCATAAAGAAGGACTATTGGCATAATAGGTTATCGAAGGGAGCAACTGGTCAGGTAGTCCAATGTCTTTGACATAAAGTTTTCCCGTATATATGCGACCCGGAAGAAGATAATGCCCAGGACGTGCTCTGAAAAAAGTTACTGTATAGGTCGCTTGAACGGCATTCCCCCAGCAAGCCCCTGAATCTGTATCTATCCCCGTCGGAAAATCAATAGACACAACTGGTTTTCCTGAGGCATTTATGAATTCCACAAACTTTAAAATATTCCCTTCTAAGGGTTTGGAAAGACCTGTCCCCAGCAGGCCATCGACAATGAGTTCTGCGTCACTTAATAATTGTTTCAGCGCCTCCTGTGAGAGATGATCTTTGTGGGTTATAACTGTAACCGGCCAGTCCTTCTCTTCCAAAAGTCGAGCGACAATCTTCCCATCCCCTCCATTCTTACCAGGACCACAAAAAACGACTGTAGGACAAGGAGAAAAATGTTTGAGGATGACATCAACGACGGCTTTGCCCGCACGTTCCTGCAGGTTCTCTTCAGAAATTCCATCCGCAATCGCAGCCTCTTCAGTTGCTTTTAGCTGTTCTGATGTTAAAAGCTCATTTTTCATGATTCAATCCTTAAAAACCGTGTACCTATTATAGAATTGACTTTAACCTAAAGAAAATAATTTTATGTTAATCCTTTAACAATGACGATTCTCCCACTCCATCATTGCGAGGGCTATAGCCCGAAGCAATCCAGAAAAACAGTAAAAGAATGGATTGCTTCAGCTACTTTGTGGCTTCGCAATGACAGAGTAGTGGAATCGTCATTGCCATTTATTTATTGTAATTTTCTAAAATTTATTATACTTAGCCTTTCCGTGAATGGATCGAGGCGAAAAGAAAAAGAAATCGTGAAGTCGAAGGGATTACGAATAAAAAAACACCTCATCTGGATCCCCTTTAATAAAGATGGATCCATATATGCTTTTGAAAGATGCGTCAAACCTAATAAAAGTCGAAAAATTAAGGAGATAAGCCCTATTCTATGCACTCAGCTCATACCAGTTATGACAAAATCCCTGTTTGACAACAAAAGAAAATGGTGGTAATAGCGTGGCAGTTTTTGGTGGATTCACTTAAAACTGCTTTTAGTTATATTTAGATTTTTTTAGTCATTATGCCGATACTAAAAAGGCAACATAAAAGGGTAAGATCACAATGTCCGTACAAGCAATGCCTCAAAAGGAACCTCAGTTTTCAAAGGTTCGCGCCGCCATTTGGCCTATTCAAGGCTCCGAAATGAAGAAATTCTTGCCTATGGGCATGATGATGTTCTTTGTTTTATTTATCTATACAATTGTGCGAGATATAAAAGATGTCCAAGTTGTGGGGGCCTCTGGTGCGGAAGCCATTAACTTCCTCAAGTTTTGGGGTGTGACTCCATCGTCCATTCTTTTTGTGATCTTGTATGCGAAGCTCAGCAACATCCTCTCAAAAGAAAATTTGTTTTATGTATGTATCCTTCCCTTCATTATCTTTTTTGGACTTTTTGCTCTCCTTATTTACCCTAATAAAGAACTCCTCCATCCCACAGCCGAATCAGTTAAAGCCTTACAGCAATCTGTTCCTTCTTTAAGGTTCATTTTTGCCTTGTGGGGATCTTGGTCTTATTCCATCTTCTATGTTATGGCGGAGCTCTGGGGAAGTGTTGTCGTCTCTCTTTTATTCTGGCAGTTTGCCAACGAAATTACCCGCACGGGGGAAGCCAAACGCTTTTATCCTCTCTTTCCTTTACTCGGCAATATAGCCCTCATTTTGTCCGGTCAAACCGTTACCTATTTTTCATCCATCGGTGGTAATTATGCCCCTGAAGTAGATGTCTGGGGTATTAGCCTCAACTACATGATGGGGACAGTTGTGGTTGCGGGCCTCTCAATTGTTGCTATTTATTGGTGGATGAATCGGTACGTCTTAACGGATCCTTTCTATTATGATGAGGCAGAAACCAGCAAAAAACCCAAAAAGGATAAGCCAAAGCTCTCGATTGTAGAAAGCTTCAAATACTTAATTTCCTCTCCTTATTTAGGTCTCGTCGCTGTTTTGGTCCTTGGCTATGGAATGTCCATTAACCTTGTCGAAGTAACTTGGAAAAGCCAACTCAAACTTCAATATCCCGTTTTAAATGATTATGGTGCTTTTATGGGGAATTTCTCAACCTTTACGGGAATTGCGACCATTATTTTGATTTTACTGTGTAAGGGTATTGTCCGCCGTTTTGGATGGTTTACAGGTGCTGTTTTAACACCGATCATTCTTTTAATCACAGGCGCACTCTTCTTCACCTTCGTCATCTTCCGTGACAGCCTCGACTGGCTAACCATTGCGATGGGAACAACGCCTGTCTTCATGGCCGTCATGATTGGGGCAACCCAAAACATTTTAAGTAAAGGTACGAAGTATTCGCTCTTCGACCCCACAAAAGAAATGTCTTACATTCCATTGGACCAAGAGCTGAAGGTTAAGGGTAAGGCAGCTGTTGACGTCATTGGCGGACGTCTAGGGAAGTCCGGGGGTGCCATTGTACAACAATTTTTGCTCGTCGCTGTCTCAACAACGGCAACGCAAATCACCATTGCGCCCTATACTTGTTCTATCATGATCCTCGTCATTCTTGCCTGGATATTTGCTGCCGGCGCTCTAAGCAAATTGTATAACAAAAAAGTGGCTGAAAAAGAGCGCGAATTAAAGGCTGCTTAAGAAGTGTATTAAGATCACTGGATTGCTTCGGGCGCTTCACGCCCTCGCAAAGACGAATGGGGGGAATGTCATTGCGAGGCTCATTAAGAGCCAAAGCAATCCAGAAAAAATAGAACCTCTTTTCACTTTTTAAACTGCATTTTCCCCATCAAAGGAATCACTGATGTTTGAAAACAAACTCGTTGCAATTATCAATAAATCTTGTGAACCAGGCGTCGCGATGAATGCGCTAGCGCATATGGCGTTTGGACTAGGACAAATTGTTGATGAAACCAAAACTCTGTTGTGTGACTATATTGATGCCAATGCGACCTCCCACCCTGCCATTTCAAGCATGCCGTTTATCATTTTGAGTGGAAACTCCAATAAGATCCGCACAGCCATTCAAGGAGCGAAAGAGAAAAATATCCTTTGCGTAGATTTCACCAATACCATGACAGGTGGCACCTATCAAGAACAGCTCGAAAATACGAAGAATACAAAAGAAGAAGACCTTCAATATTATGGACTGTCTTTTTTGGTCCGTGGGATGCTGTCACGGAACTGACAAAGAAGTTTTCTTTGTGGCGGTGAACTTCAATAGGAACCTCATTTAATTTTTCTCTAATCTTCTCGTACATCTGCCTCTCTGCTGGCTTCTTCATCCTGCCCTGTTGTTTCAACTAGAGCATTCTTGATTTAAGTGTTTACATATCCAGAGGAAGCAAAATAGTTTTTACACTCCTGAGGAGTAAATACGTTCAGTAATCTCCCAATTTCATCCCAAAGAGCACAAAAAGTCCTACGTGC
>Ga0209935_1001418_pt1 | contig 38005 bp, 35 predicted proteins | sample ThiBio_1000_plan_2_FD_183958 | JGI IMG/M metagenome (GOLD analysis project Ga0209935, IMG submission 183958) | Wastewater bioreactor microbial communities from Cape Town, South Africa - Thiocy_cont_1000_plan (SPAdes) | ecosystem: Engineered > Bioreactor > Thiocyanate-remediating >...
CAAGCTCTCGGTGAAGGTATCGGCTCCGCGCATCGTCTGGGTCTTGGGTTGCAACTTTCGGGGATCAACTACTAACGGTTGAAGGCTGCCACGCGTCGACCGGTTGCAGAGGTATTTCAGCACCCTGCTAGGGTTTGGATCGGCGTCCTCGCCGTGCTCCTCTACCTAATTCTGAGGTTCAAATTCTCGGACTTGCATGCCAAGGCAAGCGAAGAGTTGCGCACGGAGTTCGATGCAGCACGCTTGCGTATCCTGAAAAGGTATGCCCAGTCGCAACTAAACCGTTTCGCGCGAGGGATCGAAGCGCCCATATTTGGCGACGCTCTTCTTTCCAAGTTCAAGCACCGTCAGATGATTTCCGAAATGCTGAAGCATGAGCCGAATACTGTGGTGCAAAGAAAGATAGCAGGAGGAGAAGTTCGATACGACCCATCGCGTCGAGTTGGCGACATCACGTTCAATACCACAGATAGATACGCAGGCGGGGGCGGCTCATTTGGCGAAACTGACATGGTGACTTTTGAGGTTTCCCACTGGGCGCACGTTCGGTTCAACCTGCAATCGTCCCTTTGGATCGCCATGTACTCGCGCGCAGCGACAGCGATTCTTTTGCCATGGGGGCTCTGCTTCCTCGCCATGATGGTCTCGATCTGGCGACTTTTACAGGCTTGGTGGGCATGACACCCCAGTAGGGATTGGAGCCTGGGCGGGGCGGCGAGAAGATGGCGGCTCTCGCACTTCAACCGCCTGAGGATGCGCATGAAATCCTTCCGCTCCAGCCGCTTCTTCGTTTTTACTCGCCAAGCGCAACTGTCCGCGCGTCGCGTCCGGCTGATGCTTGTGCCCGCTGTGTGATCTCACGGCAGCCGGACGCAACTCTTCCGTCTGGCTCAAACCGATAGCGCTGCATCGCTTCTAACCGCCATCGGGATATTGATCCCCAAAAGGATAGGGCTTATCGTCAATAGCTGCCCACATGGTCTTGATGACATCTAGTGGAACTCTGTTCGAAGCGACGTCATGATCTGGAGGGGACTCCAGGTGCTCAGCCTGCCGCGTGGCAGCCGTGATGATGCTCAATAGCCTCATTACGGATCGGCGGAACTTTGAGCCTGCAGAGAATGAGGGAAGTACAGCGTGTAAGGCGAGCGCATCGCAGAGTTGGGCAACGTCCTTATTGTCGAAATCAAGCGGACCGGCGTTATGAGCAAACTTGTTTCGGATCTGCCGGACGAGGTGGAGGTCGCGGCGTGCATTTTTTGGGATTAGCCCAAGTAGAAAGGCAAAATTAATGCGCGAAGAGAACGACCCCAAAGGGCCATTGAACTCGAACGCTTCACTAGTGATGTTTTTTGCGGGCACCAGGCGCTTCTCAATCAAAAGCCTCAACCGATCGTCAAGAAAGGCCGCGGCCATCAGCGCAGCCCCTCTGTCAGTCTCATCTGAGAGGGTCTCCCGAAACTGGATGACCTCCGCCAGGGTCTGTCGATGTTCAGGCGGCGCGGCATCGAGCATCGCGGTGGTGAATGTGCGGTAGCCATCGAGGATTTTCTTGCCGCGCTCGTCGTTGCTTGGTGTATTCATTCGACGATTTTCCGTTACGCCATAGTTCATTCCCCCCAGTAGGGTTTGTCGGTATCCAAGGCGCGGGTAACCATCCGGGCCCATGAGTGCAGATGCCCCCGCCGCAAAGCCAACGCCAGACTGGTCAGTCATTGAGGCCGAGTACCGCGCGGGCGTGAAGCCGTTGCGCTTGATTGCCGAGGAAAGCGAAACGCGCAAACTGACAAGCCCTGCCCTCCGAGGGTTACGGGGTTTATCTAAGTGACCGGTTAAATGGCTGGTTTTGGCCGACTGTAGTCTCAGGCGTTGGTGGCGTAAGGGCCTCCGCTTCTGAGTGGCCCGAGGCCCCCGACAGCATCCGATTGAAGCCAGGAGCAACGCCCGACATCAGGTGCAGGATCTTTGAGGAACGGGCAATCGTCACCGTCGCCAAAACTGCCACCATCGCGCGCGAAGCAACTGAACTTCTACTCCTGAAGTATCTGCTTGAGCATGCACTGGCGAGGCTGACCTGCTTTGAAGCTGATCGCGCTGGAAGAAGCCGCGAGTCAATGGGCTGAAAAACTGATCTTCGTTCAGACGGACCCCAAGCGGCTGCAGCAGCGTGGCTAGGTCGACCTCGTCTTTCCCTGAGCTGAATGCCGCGACGACTTCTCCGCACTGGAGATGCATTCCCTGGTGCATGCATACCCCGCCGAAGCAATCGACCTCGATGTAGACGATGAACGCCTCCGGAAATTGCGCCGAAAGCGCCGCCAAGCCTGCTTTCACTTCATCGATCTGGGTGAGCAGACGTTCCGCAGCATCCTCTCCGTCAAGTGGATGAAGGTCAAGCATGTTCGGGCAGCGGACGATGAAGCCGTCAAATTGGTCGTCCAGGCGCTTGGCCTCACAAAAATCCCAGCGCCGCAACGCCGTATCCGCCGCTTCTGAGTTCGCAGTCAGAAAACCGTTGAATTGATAACCCATGTTGAAAGCTTGAGTTATTCAGCCGCACCATGCGATACCCCAATCCGCGTTGATCAAGGTCGTCTTCAGCTGAATTTCGCCTTAGTTTCGAGTGTCTGGTTGTGGCAGACTGTAGCCGGTCGCAGAGCCATCGCGAAGGGGCCCTAAATGGTTATTGCATGCTTCGAAGCGGTCACTCATGAAAGCACGTGGTATGGCTCTGACTCAGTGCCTCGACCCCTATGGATGTAGTTGTCCTCACAGACAGGACATCCTCGGTTCCACGTGTATAGGGAATGAGTGGCGCAGTATGGTGCTTGCTCTCCTGGAGCAAACGAAGCCACTGTCAGTTTCTCGGTGCCGGCTTCGACGAATGCCGGCAGTCTGCCAAGCTCAACGTGCGCGTCCTCCCATCCCAGGGATTGGAAGAGTTCAACCGGCTGACCAGCATCTACTGCTGTGCCAAACAGTCGGTGAACGTCGATTTCCCTCCATCCTGTCTGAGTGGCCATCCACCTCCGAAACTCTCGCTTAGCGTCTGCGCGAATCTTGGCCCACACCGAGAAAACAGCTATTTCAGTCATGTTTTTGAAGCTCCACGACTCGACTCAATGGTTCCTCCCAATAGACCGCTTCTGGCTGTATGCAGGGTTCAAGGGTCACTTGCCCGACGACACCGCCCGCTGAAAACCCTGCGCAAGCTCGAGGAAGTCGTCAGCCACCTTGATTGCCGCCTCTGGCTCCATGCCGATCATCGGAAGCATGAAGACAGCGCCAACCGCGTCGAAGGCATAGATTTCACCACCGCCGTTCCCAGCGAAGGCCACGAAACCCGGCGCATACACGTCCATGTCTATCTCGGAATCGGCGGTGGCGACCTCATCTTCGCCCCAGAGGATCACGTAGTGTTCCTCACCCGACAAGACAGCGAAGCCCTCATATAGACCGTTCGTGTCGATGAAAGCGCGGTAGACAGCGGGCAGTTGGAAGGTCATTGGCAATGTCTGGTTATGGCCGACTGTAGTCCGTCACAGTCTGGCTGCGAACGCGTGAGTCTCACTGGCACCTGCCCAACGCCTCGCCGCTATGTGCCGGCCCTTGCCATGCTCTCGGCAAGCCATCTGTCCACCACCGTTGGGACAAGCTCGGTCGCCTTGCCTCGAAGGAACGCGTATCCGTATGGCGGCTTTGTGACGCCGAATCCGACCAGGACCTTGTCGGCCCTGCCACGTGCAGCCTTCACCAGAGCGGCGACCGGGAAGACCGAAAGTGATGTTCCGACCACGAGCACACGACCCGCGCTCGCGACGTGGCGTTTTGCCTCCCTCAGAAATTCGACCTCTTCTCCAAACCAGACCACATCTGGCCGTAGTTGCGTTCCATCTTCGCAAAGTTGCCCCATCGAAATGGGTGCACCGCCAATTTTGTAGCGTCTTCGCGCTGCAGAGGTTCCGCGCGCGTACGCAATTTGCCCATGGACATGGATGACGTTGCTGGAGCCTGCTCGCTCATGCAGTTCATCGACATTCTGGGTGATGACGATGACTTCGTAGCTAGCCTCCAGGGCGGCAATCGCGTGATGCGCGGCGTTCGGTGCCGCCTCCCAGGCCTGCCGGCGGCGCTCGTCGTAGAAGTCGAGCACCACTTCGGGTCGATGCTCCCAGCCCTGCGGGCTCGATACTTCCTCCCATGAATACGAGTTCCAGATACCTGCCGAGTCGCGAAAGGTTGGTAGGCCGCTCTCGGCGCTGACTCCAGAGCCCGAAAGCACGACAACCTTGTTCGATTGAACTTCTAGTTTCATCCAGCGCTCACGACTTTCGCGGACAGCGGTTGGTAAGGAATGCAGGTCGCAGGCCTGATCTACGTCATTGTGGCGACTGGGTGCGTCTGGTCGCTCTCAGCTGTCATTTTCAATCAGCAGCCTTCGACAACTTTTTTTTGCACCATGGTCCGGACTCTCCGGACGCGCGAACCCAATCACGGGCAATGAACCGAATCGGGCGAGCTTCATCAATCCCCTGCACTGACTGAGCGCGGCAACTTCGGCTCAACGAATCCTGCACTGCTTCTGTTTGTGCACTCTGCCGCACCCTCGTGGAAGTGGACGCACATCTTGTCCGTTCCATCGTTGATGAATTTGATAACAGCCTTGGGGCCAGTCGTTGACTCGCTATAGGGAACTGCGCAGCCGAGCAGTGCCACGGTTGCAGCACACACTACGCCTGCTGCGCCCGGTACACCAACACCTTCAGCGACCGCTCGTCGGACACGTCGGGAAAGGTGCTTGGATTCGCCAGTCTCTCCACGAAATCCAGCTCCGGTGCCAGTTCACTCATTTGCTCCTGCAGGAATTTTGGCCCCAGTTCTGGGGCATTGAGGCACAGCAGGACAAAGCCATCGGGCTCCAGCAGGTCAGGCAGGCGCTTAATCAGGCGGGCGTAGTCCTTGGTCGCAACGAAACTACCCTTTTGATAGCTCGGTGGGTCAACGATGACCAGCCCGTAAGGGCCTCCGCGCGTGATTTTGCCCCACGAACTGAAAAGGTCATGGGGGAGGAAGCTCGCGCCGGCGAGCACGCCGTTGACGCGGTGGTTCTGTTGCCCCACGGCCAGAGCGCCCTTGCTCATGTCCAGGTTGGTGACGTGCCGGGCCCCTGCCTGCAATGCGACCACCGAAAACGCGCAGGTGTAGGCAAACAGGTTGAGCACTTTGACCCGCGACCGGGCGTCTGGACGCGCCTTCACAAACGCACGAACCCAGCGCCGTCCTTCGGCCATATCGAGAAAAAGCCCGTGGTTCTGGCCCCGGCCCACGTTGACGCGATAGCGAGCACCCTCCTCGGTGACCCAATGCGGGTCGGGCACCGAACCGCCCATGAGTTGTGTGCTGCTCTGGCCTTCATGCCGGCACTGAAACACCCAGTGCAGCGTTTCACCCGGCGCCAACTGTGACCAGCGACGCTCCAAGGCGGCGCCAATTGCAGCCAGTTCGCCGTCTGACACAGGCTTGAAGCTGGTCAACACCCAAACCGGCGGGAAAAAGTCCAGCGACAAGTGAGCGCACTCGGGATGAAGCCCACCGCGGCCGTGGAAGATGCGCTGCGCATCCACCGGTGCGGACATTGAAGCGATTGCGTCGAACAGGGGCTGCATAGGCATAGGCTCCCATTCTGACCTGATATCGCGGGGGTCCTGGCCAAGACTTCACTGGACGAACTGGGACCGCCAAGCCTCGAAAGAGGCCGGAAGCACCAGAAGCATGCGGACAACGAGCACACCTGCTCCGGCGACGAAATCCAACCAGCCGATTTCATCGCGAACGAGTTGAGGGCGAGCCTTGCCGCCAGCCATCCTTCAACCAGCCAACGTCGACTGCGCATAGGCAAACGCCTCACTTCCTTCGAGCCGCAGGGCATTCCGACCCAGTGGAACTTACCGAAAAGCCGCTTCTGGCGAAGTACCGCCTGCAGTCGCCTTCTGACCAGATCGACCCCCCTTGGTGAAGCACGACGCCTGAACCGCATCCCACAGAAAGCAGAGCAACGTCCAAACGAGGTTTGCGCATATGCACATGCGCAATGGGCGCATGCAGCGGAGGCGAACTTTCCTAGCATTCAAGCACTGCATCGCGCCCCTTCAGTCGCCACTCCCATGTCCTCGTCGACCGACACTCTCGCCGCCTCCCCCACTTCCACACCGCAACTGGCTCCCGAAGCCTTCCGCATCACGCCCATCGACGCGGCGCTGGGCGCCGAAGTGACGGGTCTCGACGCCACCCGTCCGCTGAGTGCCGACCAGGTGCGCGCATTGAAGCGCGCGCTGCTCGAACGCCATGTGCTGGTCTTCAAGCGCCAACAGCTCGACGACGCGCAGTTCGAGCGGCTTGCCAGCTACTTCGGCAGCGTGTTCCGCCCGCCGGCCAACGTGCCCGTGCTGGGCTCGGACCCCTACGGCGGCAACACGCCCGACATCGTGCACGTGTCGAACCTCGCGGGCGGCGTGCTCGGCCACGACGAGCTGGCCGCCCATGCCGACCATCACTGGACGCCGGTGCCCTCGTCGGGCTCGCTGCTCTACGGCATCGAGGTGCCCTCCGAAGGCGGCGACACGACCTGGTTCAACCTGGCGGCCGCCTGGGACACGCTCGACGCGGGCACGCAGCGCGAGATCGCGGACCTCAAGCTCATCACCTACAACCCCTTCCTGCGCAAGCTCAAGCCGCTGACCACGGGGTTCCCGCTGTACCGCACGCCCGACATCGAGCCGCTCACGCCCTTCGAAGTGCACCCGCTGGTGCGCACCCACCCCGACAGCGGCCGCCGCATCCTGCACCTGGGCGAGAAGACCGAGGTCGAGATCGTGGGCGTGGAGCCGCAGTACGGCGCGGCACTCGTCGCACGGCTGCGCAGGCACCTGCTGCAGCCGCGCTTCGCCTATACGCACCGCTGGTCGGTGGGCGACATCGTTTACTGGGACAACCAGGCCACGCTGCACGCGCGCAGCGCCTTCGACAACGGCGAGCGCCGGCTGCTCAAGCGCATCAGCCTCTCGGGCAGCCGCCCCTTCTGAAACAACGCCGCACCCACGTGCGCGCCGGCCGGCAACAACGGCCTGCGCGCGGCACCCATGGCCTTTCGCCGCCCTATCCTGCTGAACGCGTTCGACATGAACACGGTCGGCCACATTTCCCACGGCCTGTGGCGGCATCCGCGCGACCGCTCCACTGAGTACAAACGTCTGCCCTACTGGCTGGACCTGGCGCGCACGCTGGAGCGCGGCCTGTTCGACGGCCTGTTCCTCGCTGATGTCACGGGCGTGTACGACGTGTGGGGCGGCAACGCCGACGCGGCCCTGCGCGATGCGATACAGCTGCCGATCAACGACCCCGCGGTGCTGGTCGGCGCCATGGCGAGCGTCACGCGGCACCTGGGCTTCGGCATCACGGCCACCATCTCGGCCGAGCAGCCGCATGCGTTCGCGCGGCGCATGTCCACACTAGACCATCTGAGCGAAGGCCGCGTCGGCTGGAACATCGTCACCGGCTTTCTCGACAGCTCGGCGCGCGCTGGGGGCGACACGGCCACCGCGGGCCACGACCAGCGCTACGACCGCGCCGACGAATTCATGCAACTGGTCTACCAGCTCTGGGAATCGAGCTGGGACGACGACGCGGTGATCGCCGACCGCGCGCGCGGCATCTACACCGACCCCGCGAAGGTGCGCCCGATCCGCCACGAAGGCACCTACTACCGGCTCGACGCGGTGCACCCCTGCGAGCCGTCGCCGCAGCGCACGCCCCTGCTGTTCCAGGCCGGTGCCTCCGCGCGCGGCACCGCGTTCGCGGCCCGCCATGCCGAAGTGGTGTTCGTGCCCAACCAGGGCCTGCAGGCGAGCGCCGCCGTGGTGCGCAAGCTGAAGGCCGCGATGGCCGATGCGGGTCGCGATCCCTCGAGCGCGCGCTTCGTCACCACCTTGCAAGTGGTGGCCGGCAGCACCGAAAGCGAGGCCCGCGGACGCTACGACGACTACCGCCGCCATGCCCGTCCCGAGGCCGGCCTCGTGCAGTTCTCCAGCGCCATCGGCGCCGACCTGTCGCGCCACGGCCTGGACGACCCGGTGACCGGCGGCAGTGCCGACGCCATCCAGAGCGCGGTCGCCTCGCTGCGGCGCCAGGGCGCCGCGCCCACGGTGCGCCAGTTGCTCGCGCAGATGCCGCTCGGCGGGCGCCACACGCCCGTGGTCGGCACGCCCGCGCAGATCGCCGACGAGATCGAAGCCTGGGTCGACGAGGCGGGCGTCGATGGCTTCAACCTCGTGCGCACCGTCAGTCCCGAAGGCCTGGAGCACTTCGTCGATCTCGTGGTGCCGGAGTTGCAGCGCCGCGGCCTGCACAAACGCGCCTATGCCGAAGGCAGCTGGCGCGAAAAGATCTTCGGGCGCGCGAGCGTGCGCCCGCCCGCCGTTCAGTCGGCCAGACAGTTCACCAACCGCCCATGACCGCCCACTTGATCAGAACCGACGCCGAAGCCCTGACCGTGGCCCGAGCGCTGGCCGCCGAGTTCGCGCCGACCGCCTCCGGGCGCGACCGCGAGCGCCGGCTGCCGCATGCCGAGGTCGATCGCTTCTCGGCCAGCGGCCTGTGGGGCATCACGGTGCCGCGCGCCTTCGGTGGCGCGGCGGTGTCGCACGTCACCCTGGCGGAGGTCATCGCGCTGATCTCCGAGGCCGACCCCGCGCTCGGCCAGATTCCGCAGAACCATCATTGCCTGGTCGATGCGGTGCGGCTCATCGGCAGCCCCGCGCAGCAGGACTTCTTCTTTCGCGAAGCATTGGAGGGCAAGCGCTTCGGCAATGCGGTCTCGGAAAGCGGCACGCCCAATGCCAAGGTGGTCACCGCGCGCCTGAGCCGAAGCCCCGAAGGCCTGCGCCTGAACGGCCGCAAGTTCTACTGCACCGGCGCGCTGTTCGCGCACTGGGTGCCGGTGGCGGCCAAGGACGAGGAAGACCGCCAGGTGCTGGTGTACGTGCGGCGCAATGCCCCCGGCCTGGAAGTGATCGATGACTGGAGCGGCTTCGGCCAGCGCACCACCGCCAGCGGCACCGTGACGGCCGAGCATGTGGCCGTCGAGCCGCTGCAGGTGTTGCCGCGCGCGCAGTTGTTCGACCCGCCGACCATCCACGGTCCCTTTGCACAGATCCTGCACGCGGCCATCGACCTGGGCATCGGTCGCGCCGCCATGGCCGACCTGCGCACATGGGTGCGCGACCGTGCGCGGCCCTGGCCCGACAGCGGCGTGTCGCGGGCAGCGGACGATCCGCTCACGCTGGCGAAGCTCGGCGAGCTGGTCATCCAGCAGCATGCCGCCGAGGCGCTGGTAGAGCGCAGCGGCCGTTACCTCGACGAGGCCCGTGACCACAGCACGCCCGAGCGCGTGACGGAGGCATCCATTGCCGTGGCCGAGGCCAAGTTCGTCACGACCGAGTTCGCGTTGCGCGCGGCCACGACGCTGATCGAGCTGGGCGGCACGCAAGCCACGCTGGCCGAACACAACCTGGACCGCCACTGGCGCAATGCACGCACGCACACCGTGCACGACCCGGCGCGCTGGAAGCCGCATGCCGTCGGCAACCACTGGCTCAACGGTGCCACGCCTCAGCGTCACGCCTCGCTGTGACCGGCCCCCGCGCATTGCTCGATCACCCCGAACCAGTTCTTCAGAGAGAAAGTTTTCCCATGGACCGTCGCCGTTTCATTCAGCAGGGCAGTGCCATCGCCACCACCGGCCTCGGCCTGCCGCTTTCAGCGCTCGCGCAGTCGCGCAAGGAAACCGTGCGCGTGCTGGCCGAAGGCGCGCCCAACTCGCAGGACCCGCACGGCGAAGGCGTAAGCCGCGAATCGCTCGGCCTGTTCACCAACGTGTACGACCGGCTGATCAACTTCGACCGGGTGCAGGTATCGCCCGGAGTGTTCAAGTACGACTACGGGCGCTTTCGCGGCGAACTGGCCGAGAGCTTCGAGCAGTCGGCCGACGGCCGCACGCTGACCTTCAGGCTGCGCCGCGATGCCACTTTCCACGACGGCAAGCCTGTTACCGCCAGCGACGTCAAGTGGTCGCTCGACCGCGCCGTGTCGCTGCCCGCGAGCAAGCGGCAGCTGGCCACCGGCTCCCTCGAAAACCCCTCGCAGTTCAGCGTGGTGGATGCGCACACCTTCCGCATCACCCTGCCGCGCGCCGACCGCTACACGCTGCCCAACCTGGCGCTGTTCTTCGCGTCGGTGCTCAACGCCGAGCTCGCCCGTGCGCATGCCACCGCGGCCGATCCCTGGGCCGCCGAATGGGTGAAGGCCAATTCGGCCGGCGGCGGCGCCTACCGCGTGGAGAACCTCACGCCAGGCCAGCAGGTGATCTACGCGCGCTTTCACAACTGGAAGAGCGGTGCGTTGCCGCAGGTGCGCCGTGCGGTCTTCCAGGTCGTGCCCTCCGCCTCGAACCGCGTGGCCGCGCTGCTCAAGGGCGATGCCGACGTGGCGCTGCAGCTGCCGCCGAAGGACCTCGATGCGCTCACCGACACCACGCGCGCCAAGGTCGTCTCCGTGCCCGTGACCACGAGCTTTCGCTTCGTGGCGTTCAACACGCAGGCCAAGCCCTTCGACGACGTGCGCGTGCGCCAGGCCATCGCCTATGCACTGCCCTACACCTCGCTGCTGCGCGGCGCCAACCTGGGGCGCGGTGAGCCGCTGTACGGCGCCAGGTCGGCCAAGCCCACCGGCAGCCGCTTTCCTCAACCCTACCCGTACGAGACGCAGCTGCTGCGCGCACGCGAGCTGCTCGCGCAGGCCGGGCTGGCGAAGGGCTTCAAGACCAGCTTCAGCTACAACGTGGGCGACGCCACGCTGGCCGAGCCCGCCGCGCTGCTGATCCAGGAAGCGCTGGGCAAGATCGGCATCGAGCTGTCCATCGAGAAGGTGCCCGGCGCGCAATGGGGCACGCTGCAGACCGAGAAAAAACTGCCCTTCTTCATCGACAGCTCGTCCGCCTGGTTCAACGACCCCGACTACTTCTTCCGCATCTTCTTCCAGGGCGACTGGCGCTGGAACTTCGGCTCGTTCAAGAACGACGAGCTCGCCAAGCTGGTCGACCAGGCGCGCTGGGAAACCGACCGCGCCAAATATGACCGCGCCATCCAGCGTGCCATCGAGATCGCCTTCGAGCAGGTGCCGCTCGTGCCGTTGTGGCTGCCCTCGTTCGAAGCCGCGCTGCAGCCGGACCTGCAGGGCTTTACCTACTACATCCACGGGCAGGTGGACTTCCGGCCCCTGACACGCGCGTGAGCACGGGCACCCCCCTCGGCCTCGCGGGCCGCGTCGCCGCCCGGATGCTGGCCGCGCTGCCGGTGCTGGCGGGCGCGGTCGTCTTCACCTTCCTGCTGACGCACGTGCTGCCGGGCGACCCGGCCGCGTTCCTCGCCTCCGGGCCGAGCGCGGGGCCGGAGGAAATCGCGCAGATCCGGGCGCGCATGGGGCTGGACCAGCCGCTGCCGGTCCAACTGTGGCACTACCTCGCGGCGCTCGCGCAGGGCGACTGGGGGCAGTCGCACACCACGGGGCAGCCCGTGTGGACCGACCTGCGCCAGCGCCTGCCCGCCACGCTCGAGCTGACCTTCGTCGCCTTCACGCTCACGCTGGCGGTGGCGCTGCCACTGGGTGCAGCCGCGGCGCTTCGGCCGCGCTCGATCTGGGACCGCGCCTGCACGCTGCTCACGGTCGGCGGCAGCTGCATGCCGACCTTCGTCATCGCGCTGCTGCTGGTGTATGTCTTCTACTTCCTGCTGGGGTGGGCGCCGGAGCCCACCGGGCGCATCGACGCCATGCTCGCGCCGCCGCCCGCAGTCACCGGCTTCCTGCTGGTGGATTCCTTGCTGGCCGGCCGCGCAGACGCCTTTGCCTCGGCCGCCGGCCGGCTGCTGCTGCCGGCGGTGGCCATGGCGCTCTTCTCGCTCGCGCCGCTGGCGCGGCTCATGCGCGCGTCGCTGCTCGGCGTGCTGCGCAGCGACCCGGTGCGCACGGCGCGCGCGCTCGGGCTGCCGCGCCGCGCGGTGCTGGCGAGCGCGCTGCACCTGGCGCTGCTGCCGGTGGTCACGGGCGCGGGCATGGTGTTTTCTTACATGCTCAGCGCCAACGTGGTGATCGAGAAAGTGTTCGCCTGGCCCGGCATCGGCAGCTATGCGCTCGATGCGCTGCTGGCCTCCGACCACGCGCCGCTGCAGGGCTTCGTGCTGCTGGTGGCGCTGCTGTTCGTGGGTGTGAACCTGGGCGTCGACCTGCTGCATGGCCGGATCGATCCGCGCGCGGGGAGCCAGGCATGACGGCGCGCCGCCCCCGCATCGGCGCAGGCGCCGCCACGGGCCTGCTGCTGCTGGCGCTGTTTCTCGCCGCCGCGCTGCTCGGCCCGGCGCTGGCGCCCTTCGATCCGCTAGCCACCGACGTACTGAATCGCCTGCAGCCGCCCGGGGCCGCGCACTGGTTCGGCACCGACGCGCTGGGCCGCGACCTGCTCTCGCGCGTGCTCGTTGCCACCCGGCTCGACCTGGGCATGGCGGCCGGCGCGGTGGTGCTTTCCCTGCTGCTGGGCAGCGCGCTGGGCGCCTGGTGCGGTTTCGTCGGCGGGCGCATCGACCGCTGGATCGGCCGGCTGGTCGACGTGCTGATGGCGTTCCCGCTGTTCGTGGTTGCCATGGCGCTGGTCGCGGCATGGGGCAACAGCGTCGCCAACATCGTCTACGCCACGGCGCTGATCAACCTGCCCTTCTACATCCGGCTGGCACGCAGCGAAGTGGGCGTGCGGCGCAACGCAGGCTATGTGCTGGCCGCGCGCCTGGGCGGCGCGACCGCGCCGCGCCTGCTCTTCGGCGTGCTGCTGCCGCACGTGCTGCCGATGCTGGCGGTGCAGGGGTCGATCAACCTGGGCTGGGCATTGCTCAATGGCGCCGGACTGTCCTTCATCGGGCTGGGCGTGCGGCCGCCGACGGCGGAATGGGGCGTGCTCGTGAGCGAGGGGGCGCCCTACATCATCACCGGCCAATGGTGGCTCGCCTTCTTCCCGGGACTGGCGCTGTTCGCGGCCGTGGGCTGCTTCACGCTGCTGGGCGATGCGCTGCGCGACCTGCTCGATCCGCGCGGCGCCGCGGAGGCAGCCCAGGCATGAGCACGCCGCTGATGGAGGCCGAGAGCCTGAGCCTGCGCTTTCAAACGCCCTCGGGCCTGGTGAACGTGCTCGACAACGTCAGCTTCACCCTGCACACCGGTGAAACGCTGGGACTGGTCGGCGAGAGCGGCTCGGGCAAGTCGGTCACCGCGCTCGCGCTGGCCGGCCTGCTCGATGCGCGCGCGCAGATGCGGGCGCGGCGGCTGCGTTTCCAGGGCCGTGACCTGCTGGACGGCCAGGGCGCGCCCAACGCCGCCGCATGGCAGGGGCTGCGCGGGCGCCGCATCGGCTTCGTGTTCCAGAGCCCGCGGCGCGCGCTGCATCCGCTGCGCACCGTGGGCGACCAGCTGCAGCAGGTGCTGCGGGTACACCGGGGCCTGACGGCCGGCGCGGCGCGCCTGGAAGCGCTCGCGTGGATCGAGCGCGTGGGCCTGAGCGAGCCGGGCCGCCGCTTCAAGGCCCATGCGCACGAACTCTCCGGCGGCCAGTGCCAGCGCGTGATGATCGCGCTGGCACTGGCCGGCGAGCCCGAGCTGCTGATCGCGGACGAGCCCACCACCGGCCTGGACGTGAGCACGCAGGCCCGCGTGCTCGACCTTGTCGCCGGGCTCGCGCGCGAGCAGCACCTGGCCACGCTGCTGATCACCCACGACCTGGCGCTGGCAGCCCAGCGTTGCGCGCGCATCGCGGTCATGCACGCGGGGCAGTTGGTGGAGACGCTGCCCTGCGCCGGGCTGCGCGACGGCGCGGCGCACCCGTACACGCGGCAGCTGCTGCGCGCCACGCCGCAATCGGCCGCCACGCTCGACGCGCTGCGCAGCGTGGACGGCACCGTGCCCGATCTCACGCGCACCGACCTGCCCGCCTGCCGCTTCGCCGAACGGTGCGACAAAGCCGACGCACGCTGCCGCTCGCAAGCCCCGCCCAAAACGCGCTTCGGCACACAGCACGCGCTGTCGTGCTGGCACCCGGTGCAAGTCATTCATCCATCGCTCCCCATCGCCGCATGACCGCTTCCCACACGCCCCCTGACACCGACCATGGCTTTGCCGGCCTCTGGCACGCACGCTACGGTGAAGGCATCGCGCCTTCGGCGCCGGCCACGCCCAACCCCGTACTGCAGAGCCTGCTCGCGCACCGCTCGGTGCGCGCCTTCGATCCCGCGCCGCTCGACGAAGGCACGCTCGAGTGGTTGATCGCCGCGGCGCAGTCGGCGCCCAGTTCGTCGAACCTGCAGACCTGGAGCGTGGTCGCCGTGCAGGACCCCGCGCGCAAGGCGCGCCTGGCCGAGCTCGCGGGCGGCCAGGACCACGTGCGCGATGCACCGCTGGTGCTGGTGTGGCTTGCCGACCTTGCGCGGCTGCGCGGCCTGGCGCAGCAGGCGCAGGTGCCGGTCGAGGGCGCGGACTACCTCGACTCCTCGCTCATGGGCGTCATCGATGCGGTGCTGGCCGCGCAGAACGCCGTCGTCGCCGCGCAGTCGCTCGGTCTGGGCACGGTGTACCTGGGCGCCATCCGGAATCAGCCGGAACGGGTCGCGGAAGAACTGGGGCTGCCGCCCGGCGTCTTCGCGGTGGTCGGCCTGTGCGTCGGCCGGCCCGACGCGGCCCGCCCCGCGGCGATCAAGCCGCGCCTGCCGCAAGCCGCCGTGCTGTCGCGCGAGCGCTACGCGCGGCCCGAGGCACAGCGGCATGTGCAGCGCTACGACGCCACCATGCAGTCGTTCTATGCCGCGCAAGGCATGCCCGTTGCGCGCTGGAGCGAGCATTCGTTGGCCCGCCTGCGCGGACCCGAACAGCTGCGCGGCCGCCACCGGCTGGTGGAGGCGCTGCAGGCGCAGCACATCGGGCTGCGCTGAACGCATCGCCATGGCCGAGCTGCCTTTGCTGCAAGTCCAGGACCTGGTGGCGCGCCACGCGCTGGCGGGCGTGCCCGCCTTCGGCGGCCTCGTGAAGCGAAAGCGCTGGCTGCAGGCGGTCGACGGGGTGAGCTTCACGCTCGCGCGCGGCGAGGCACTGGGCCTGGTCGGTGAATCGGGCTGCGGCAAGTCGACGCTGGTGTCGCTGCTGGCGCGGCTGAGTGACCCGGTGTCGGGGCGCATCGTGTTCGACGGCACCGACCTGGCAGGCCACCCGGCGGCGAGCGCCGCGCGGGCACCGTGGCGCCGCCGCGTGCAGATGGTGTTCCAGGACCCGCACGACAGCCTGGATCCCCGCGGCACCGCCTTCGATGCGATCGCCGCTCCGATCCGCGGCCTGATGGGCCTGGATGCCGGCGCGGTGCGCTCCCGCGTGCTCGAGATGGCGCAACGCGTTCAGCTGGGTCCCGACCTGCTGCAGCGCCGCCCGCACGAACTCTCCGGCGGACAGGCCGCACGCGTGGGCATCGCGCGCGCGCTGGGGCCGGGGCCGGAACTGCTGATCCTCGACGAACCCACGGCCGCGCTCGATGTGTCGGTGCAGGCCGGCGTGCTGGCCCTGCTCGACCGGCTGCGGCGCGAACTGGGCCTGGCCATCGTGTTCGTCTCGCATGACCTGGGCGTGGTGCGGCTGCTGTGCGAGCGCGTGCTGGTGATGCGCGAGGGCCGCATCGTCGACCAGGGCCCGGCGGGCGAACTGCTCGACCGGCCCGCCCATGCCTACACGGCGGCGCTGGTGGCCGCCATCCCGCGCTTTCCGGACCGGCCTTCGGCATTTTTCCCCTAATGCGAGCTTTGCCTAAGCAACAGCCAAAGCCTTCTTTGGCAAGCGCGCGGGCCGCGCGTAGCCTGCGGCGTTCCTTTCCCCACCCAAGGAACCGCAGATGAACGATCGTTTGAACCGCGTGCACGCTTCGCGCTCCGCCGCCGTCAAGGCCGGCCTCGACCATCCCGTGATCGATACGGATGTCCACGTCAACGACTTCGCTCCCGTGCTGGAGGACTACGTGGCGCAGTACGGCGGCAACAAGCTCGTCGATGCGCTGCGCAAGGCGCTGGGCGGCCGCTTCGTCACGCGCAACGGCGGCGGCAAGGACTGGTACCAGCAAAGCGCCGAAGAGCGCCAGTTCCACCGCACGCTGCGCGCGCCCTGGTGGGCCCGCGTGACGCGCAACACCTACGACCTGGCCACCTACACGCTGCCCGCGCTGCTGCACGAGCGACTGGGCGAGCAGGGCTCGGACTATTCGATCCTCTTTCCCAACGACGTGCTCTCGCCCGCCGCGGCCGGCAGCGAGTACCGCCAGCCGCTGCACCGCGCCATCAACCATTTCCACGCCGACCAGTACCGCCCCTATGCCGACCGGCTGACGCCGGTGGCGGGCATTCCGCTGCATACGCCGCAGGAGGGCATCGAGGAGCTGGAGTTCGCGGTGAAAACGCTGGGGCTGAAAGTGATCAACATCGCCGGCGGCGTGCGCCGTCCGATCCGCGCCATCGCCGACAAGTACCCGGCCGCGGAGCACCCCGACATCGCCAAGCAGGTCGGCTACATCGACTTCTACGGCATCGACAGCGAGCACGACTACGACCCCTTCTGGGCCAAGGTGGTGGAACTCGGCGTGCCGGTGACCACGCACTACGGCAGCCAGGGCTGGACCGGCCGGCAGTCGATCAGCAACTACATGAACAACCACATCGGCCACTTCGCCGACGGTTCGCAGGCCTTTGCCAAGGCACTGTTCTTCGGCGGTGTGACGCGCCGCTTCCCGGGCCTGCGCGTGGGCCTGCTGGAAGGCGGCGCCGACTGGGGATCGCATGTGTACACGCACCTGGTGGACCGCTGGGAAAAGCGCAACAGGCATGCAGTGCGCAACTACGACCCGGCCGAGGCCGACATCGAGCTGCTGGCCTCGCTCTTCGAGCGCTACGGCGGCGACTTCGTCAAGGGCCGCACGCTCGACAAGCGTACGCTGCTGCGCGACAGCCTGGGCATCTCGGCGTTGCCGCACAGCCGCGAGCCGAACGAATCGGAGATCGACGACTTCGCACTGGCCGGGATCGAGAAAGTGGAAGACATCCGCGACCGCTGGGTGAACAACTTCTACTTCGGTTCCGAAGCCGACGACCGCACGGTGGCTGCGGCCTTCAACGACAAGGTCAACCCGCTGGGCGTGAAGATCAACGCGATCTGGTCGTCCGACGTGGGCCACTGGGACGTGCCTGAATTCACCGAGCCGCTGGCCGAGACCTGGGACCTGGTGCAGCAAGGCGTGATCTCTGCGGCGGACTTCAAGTCGTTCGTGTTCGGCAATCCGCACCGCTTCTACACCGAGGCCAACCCGCGCTTCTTCGAAGGCACGGAGGTGGGCCGCAAGCTCGCGCTGAAGGAAGCCAAATGAAATCAGGCATGAAGTACCTGCGTTACTTGCGCCTGTGGGCTGCCGCATTGGGTCTGGCCCTGGCCGCGTCGGCCCATGCGGCGCCGGACACCATCCGCATCGGCGTGGCCTCCGCCGGCGGCGGCGATCCGCTCACCTTCGGCGGCTCCCCCGGCGGTGTGGCTCGGACCAACAGCTGGCTGGAAGAGGAGTTCAAGTCCTCGGGAATCAAGATCGAATGGCTGTTCTTCAAGGGCGCGGGGCCCGCGGTGAACGAGGCGCTGTCGAACAAGCAGATCGACTTCGCCTACCAGGGCGACCTGCCGCAGATCGTCGGGCGCTCCAACGGGCTGAAGACCAAGCTGCTGATGGTCAGCGGTGCGCGCAACAACCTCTACCTGGTGGCGCCACCCAAGTCGGACATCCAGTCGGTCAAGGACCTGAAGGGCCGCAACGTGTCGATCTTCCGCGGCACCAACGGGCATCTGGTCGCCATCAACGTGCTGGCCGAAAGCGGCCTGACGGAGCGCGACATCAAGGGCGTGAACCTGGACGCGGGCAGCGCGCAGGCCGCGCTGGTGTCCAACGGCGTGGATGCGGCCTTCGGCGGCTACGAGTGGTTCAAGGTGCGCGATTCCGGCCTGGCCAAGGTGGTGTATTCCACGCAGGGCAAGGACCCGGCCCTGACGCGCCAGGCCTCGCTGCTCGTGCGCAGCGAGTTCGAGCAGGCCAACCCCGCCGAAGTGCAGCGCGTGGTCGACGTGTTCGTGCGCGCGGCGCACTGGTCCTCCGAGGAGAAGAACCGCGACGAGCTGTTTCGCCTCTGGGCACGCAGCGGCACGCCGGTGGCCTCGTGGGCGGCCGAGTTCGACCAGCAGCCGCTGGCGATTCGCAACTCGCCGCTGGTCGACGACTTCATCGTCGCACGCTACAAGGCCGTGGTGGCCGATGCGCTCAAGCTCAAGCTGATTCGCCGCGAGGTGTCGATCGACGACTGGTTCGACACGCACTATCTGAAAGCAGCACTGAAGAAGCAGGGCCTGGAGAACTACTGGACCGCCTACGACGCCAAGGGGCAGCCGAAGGCGGGGCAATCGGTCGCGGCGCGATGAGCCCGTTGTTTCGTCCATGAGCGCCGAAGCCGAACTGAGGGCGGTCCTGCAGCGCCAGGACCCTGCCCCGACGCGCGCCCCGCTGCCCTGGCGCCGCATTGCGGCACGGGCGACAGACGCTGCCCTCCCCTGGCTGCTGCCCGTCGCGCTGGTGGCGCTGTGGTTCGCCGGCGCCGACCGGGGCTGGATCTCCGCGCAGGTGCTGCCGCCGCCGCAGTTCGTGTGGGACACGCTGCGCGACCTGGCCACCAGCGGCGACCTGTGGCTGCATGTGAGCACCAGTTTCACGCGCGTGGGCGTGGGCTTCATCGCCGGCACGCTGCTGGGGCTGGCGCTGGGTTCGGCCATGGGCCTGTCGCACCGCTTCGAGGCCTATGTGCTGCCGACCTTCAATGCGCTGGTGCAGATCCCGGTGCTGGCGTGGCTGCCGTTCGTGCTGCTGATCGTGGGCATCGGCGAGCCGCTCAAATACATTCTCATCGCCAAGGCCGCGCTGGTGCCGGTGGCGCTCAACACGCTGCAGGGTTTCCGCCAGACGCCGGTGGCGCTGCGCGAGGTCGGCCAGGTGTATGGCTACAGCCGCCGCCAGCAGGTGATGGAGATCGTGCTGCCGCACGCCGTGCCCACGCTCTTCACCGGCGTGCGGCTGGGTTTCACCAAGGCCTGGCTGTCGCTGGTGGTGGTCGAACTGGTGGCGTCGAGCGAAGGGCTGGGCTACCTCATCGTCTACGGCCGTCAGCTGTTCCAGCTCGACCTGGTGATGGCGGCGGTGATCGTGGTGGGCGCCATCGGCTATGCGATCGACCGGCTGCTCGATCGCCTTGAGACCGCGGCGAACCGCCGCCGCCCCGGAGGTGCGCGATGAGCGGCATCGCGAGGGATGCCGCCGAGCTGGCGGCCGTGCAACCGCTGCGCCCTGCCGAAGGCAGCCGCTGGCGCGGCCTCGTCTTGCCGGTGACGGCACTGGCGCTGTGGTGGCTGCTGTCATCGCTGGACATCGCCAACTCGGCGCTGCTGGTGTCGCCGGCCAAGGTGTTCGACACCGCGGCCGAGCAGGTGGCAAGCGGGCGGCTCTGGCGTGCGCTGAGCGCGAGCCTCGCGCGCGAAGCCACGGGCTTCACGATCGGCACCGCGTCGGGCCTGGTGCTGGGTGCGCTGCTGGGGTTGTCGCCGCTTTTCAACCGCATCGTGGGGCCCAGCTTCAACACCTTCAAGCAGATCTCGCTGTTCGCGTGGATTCCGCTCATCTCGGTGTGGTTCGGCCTGGGCGACGTGGCGAAGGTGGTGTTCCTGTCGCTGGCCGCGCTGGTGCCGGTGGTGGTGAACACCTGCGACGGCATCCGCACCGTGCCGCCCGGCCTGCTGGAAGTGGCGCGGGTCTACGGCTTCACGCGCTGGCAGACGGTCACGCAGGTGGTGCTGCCGGCCGCGTTGCCCGCCATCTTCACGGGCGTGTACCTCGCGCTCATCTATTCGTGGCTCGCGACCATCGGCGCCGAATACCTGCTGGTGTCCGGCAAGGGCATCGGCAACACACTGATCGAGGGCAGCGAGCATTTCCAGATGGACCTGGTGATCTTCGGCATGGTCGTGATCGGCACGGTCGGCTGGCTGATGAACGCCTCGGCCCGCGCGCTCGAACGCCGCCTGGCGCGCTGGACCGGCCGCGCAACCTGATGAACCCCTGAGACCCCATGAGCAATCTCCTGAAACCACGGACCTCCAACGAACTCGACATCCGCGGCCTGGGCAAGCGCTACACCCATGCGCAGGCCAAGGGCGGCGAGTTGCAGGTGCTCGAGGGCATCGACCTGCACGTGCCTGAAGGCCGCTTCGTGAGCATCGTGGGCGCGAGCGGCTGCGGCAAGTCGACGCTGCTGCGGCTCATCCTCGGGCTGGACACCCAGTACGAAGGGCAGATCCTGCTGGGCGGCCAGCCCATCTCGGGCACGGGGCGCGAGCGCGGCATCGTGTTTCAGGACCACCGGCTCTTCCCCTGGCTCACGGTGGCGCAGAACATCGCGGTGGGTTTGCGCAATGCGCCGTACACCACGCGCGAGAAGGCCGAGCTGGTGGCCGAGCACGTGGCGCTGGTGGGCCTCGAAGGCTTCGAGCGCTCCTGGCCGCACCAGATTTCCGGCGGCATGGCGCAGCGCGTGGCCATTGCGCGCGGGCTGGTGAACCGGCCACGCGTGTTGCTGCTGGACGAGCCCTTCGGCGCGCTCGACGCGCTCACCCGCTCGCGGCTGCAGAACGAGCTGCAGCGCATCTGGCAGAAGGAACGCATCACCATGCTGCTGGTAACGCACGACGTGGAAGAGGCCGTGTTCCTGGGCGACCGCGTGGTGGTGATGCAGCCTTCGCCCGGGCGCATCCGCCGCACCGTGAACATCGACCTGCCGCATCCGCGCAATCGCAGCGACCCTGAATTCATCCGCCTGCGCGACGACGTGCTGGGCGACTTCATCGACAGCGGCGTCGAGCCGCCGGCTACGCCAGCCTCGCCCAGGCCGCACGGCGACCTGCCCGTGCCGGGCCTGGCGCCCGGCCTGCAGCTGGCCTGGTGAACACGGGCTAGATCCACCCCCGGGTCACAGCCTTCAGCGTGGCAGCCGCGCGGGTCGTGCATTCCAGCTTCTGGAACAGCCGCTCCACATGCGTGCGCACCGTGCTCGGGCTGATGCCCAGCGCGCGCGCCACCTCCTTGGTGTTGTCGCCCCGTCCGATGCAGCGCAGGACCTCGAGTTCGCGCGGCGAGAGCGCTGGCTCGGCCTGTGGTGGCGCGGCGGCCTTCGAAGGCGTGCCGTGCAGTATGGATGCGCACAGCGCCGCGACCACCTCGGGATCGAAGCGGCCCGCGTCGGCATCGGCCTTCATCCGCTCGAGCGCCTGCGCCTCGCCGAGCCCGGCGCGCCACGGGCGGCGTGTGCTCAGCGAGACCCACTGCTCGGCGGCGGCGACGACCTGCCCTTCCAGCGGCATCGCCGCTCCGGAACGGCCGCGGAAGTGGCCGGAGCCGTCGCGCCGCTCGAAGGCGAAGGACGCGATCTCCGCCTCGGCCGCGAGGCCATCGATCTGCCCGGCGGCGCGCGAGGTCCAGTACGGCACGAGGCGCACGCGCTCGAGTGAGGCGGCAGGCAGCGGCTCGGGCGTGTTCCAGACGGTGTTGGGAACCGATGCGCGGCCGATGCCGTGGATCAACCCGGCCCTGTACGTCCGGCGGCAGGCCGCGGCGTCCAGTCCCAAATGCACGGCGCTGTCGCGCGCCAGCCGGGCCACCCGGCGCGAGTACCCCGTCATCCAGGCCAGCTTGAGGTCGATCACGTCGCCCACGAGTTCCAGCCCGATGGGCCGCGACATCGACGCAGGCTGATCTGTGGCCTGCATCCATGGCGCGACGGGCGCATCCAGGGCCGACGTCCAGGCGGCCGCGCAGGGAGCGCTCGCGTCGACCAGGAAGGCGGGATACAGGCTGTCCGCGCGTCCGCGGGCCAGCGCGAGCGCCTCCTCCACCCCGTACAGCCGGCCGAAAATCTCCAGGTCGCTCGCCAGCGCCACGATGCAGGTCGCGAGCGGCACCTGCCCGCCCTGCAGCACACCCGGGACGCCATTGCCGTCGTAGGCCTCGAACACCGCGCGCAGGGCCGCTTCGGTGTCCGCGCCCAGCCCGAGGGTTTGCGCAAGGTCGCCGGCGATCTCGCAATGAATCCGGGCCATGGCCAGCACCGCGTCGGGCAGTGGCGCATGGGGATTCGGCTGGCGCATGCGGGGCGCGCGCGACGCGAGCAGCAGGCGCCGGCCCTGCACATCGTCCTCCAGGAAGTCGGAGAACGCCTGGGCATTGGCCGTGCAGCCCGACCATCGCAGCAGCGCAACATGCCGCACGACCTCGACCTGCGGCGCGCCGCAACCGGCGCGCTCCGCGATCTGCTGGGCGAGCCAGGCCGTGCGCAATGAATGATCGGTCGGCTGGCCCATGCTCAGGTCGCCGATGAAGGCCAGCGCGCGAACGGCGTCGAAAACGGTGATGGTCGTGTCGTCGGACATGGCAGGAAGGTCGATGCGGCGGGATGCAGCATCGCACAGCCGGACGGCCGCCGGTGTCGGTCATCCGACGGATACCGGCCGCCGGCCCGCCCGGAAAGAATCGCCGCAGGCCTGCCGCCCGGCGGGCGCCAACCACTTTCCACACCGAACTTTCCGCGGCCTGCGCCGCCCTCCTCATGTCACACGTCACCACCACCGCCACCACGCCCAGAGCGATCTGGCTGCGCAACTACTACTTCGCCCGCGCCGCGTTCTCCTTCGCCTGGGTCGCCATCGCGCTGACCGCCGCCGGGCGATCCGGCGCGCTCGCCGCGCTGTTGCTGGTCGTTTATCCCGCCTGGGATGCGCTCGCGAACATGCTGGACGCCCGGATGACCGGGGGCACCGGCGCCAACCCCACGCAGAGACTCAACATCTGGATCAGTGCGCTGGTCACGCTCGCGGTCGCGGGCGCGCTGGTGTCGCGCTGGGAGGTCACGCTCGCGATCTTCGGGACCTGGGCCGTCGTGGCCGGAATCCTGCAGCTGGCCACGGCCATCCGCCGCCGCAAGGACAACCGCGGACAGTGGGTCATGATGCTGAGCGGGGCGCAGTCGGCGCTGGCCGGCGGCTTCTTCCTGTCGCGCCAGGGCACCGGGATGCCCACGCTGCAGACACTGGTGGGCTACGCAGCCATTGGCGCGACGTACTTCCTGCTGTCCGGGCTGATCGTCCTGCTGCGAAACCGACGCGAGACGAGCCGCGACAGCAGCGCTGCCGCTTGAGCGGGCGGCCGCCGCCAAGTCCTGCTTTTTACCGGGCGTAGAACCCCGGTGAGCTCGACAGCAGCACGGCGTCTGCCTTGCCGCCGCCCTTGATCAACGACCGCTCGCGTTCCACGGCCATTTGCAGCAGCGCCAGCGTGGCGATGCAGGTGAACACGGCAATCAAAAGCCAGAACTCTCCGCGCAGCGGGTGCGCGGTGGATTTGGGGTCTTGTTTCTTGGGCATCGTCTTCTCTCTCACGGCTCCTGTTGATGGCGCAGAGGATGCGGCGGGGCCGAGGCCGGCGCTGTCAGACGACGTTGAAACCAGTTGTAGCGGCGGGATGACGCGGCGCGAGGGCCAGGCCCTAAGCCTCCATGTCGGGATGCCCTCCGACATGAGGCGCCCGGCATGCCCGATACATTTTTCCGGCCGCCCATCCGCTGAAAAGACAGAGAGAAACTCCCGCCCATGACCGTCCTGGTTCCGCCCTTGCGTCCACGCCCAGCCCTCGCACGACGCCCCTCGATCGTCTCGCCGGCGGCGGCCACCGCTGCGACGTTCGAGCCCGAAGACCACCCCGGCGGCTGGCGTATCCATTACCGGCTCGCGCGCACCCGGGAGATGTTCTGCGGCGCCGCCGAGATCCACTGCCACGGCCAACCGCACTGCGAACTCCCGATCTTCGAGCCGCAGGCCAACGCACTCGCCTCCATCGACCTGCTGCGCGAGCAATGCCTGGCCTGGATCGCGGCGCGCGGGCAGGACACGGCGGGCGCCGGCCACCTCAGCGCGTGAGCCGCCGCGCCAGCGATTCGCCCACGAACTGCACCAAGCTCACCAGCAGGATCAGCAGCACGATCACCACGCGTGAACGGAATGAGCGCGCAAGACCTGACGCCGGTCAGGTCGGCGAGCGCGCATGCGCATCCAACTCGGACTGGATGCGGTTCGCCAGGTCCACCAGCGCCGTGCTGCGTTCGAGCAGATGCCGCCCCGCGTCGGTGACGAGCACCACGCGCGTGCTCCGGTGCAGCAACTGCACGCCCACCTGCGTCTCGAGTTCGGTGATGTACTTGCTGATGGTCGACTTCGACAGCCGCATGGCACGCGCCGCGCGCGTCAGGTTGCCATGGTGCGCGACCTCGCGCAGCGCCTCGACCAGTTCAATGCTGAACATGGCACGCATCCGGCGGCGCGATGCCATGAATGGCCTCGTACACCGCCGCCTCGACCTCGATCAGCGCCTTCTGCCCCCGCACCCTCGGCCGCGGCACCGCCACGTCGAAGATCCGGTGGATGCGCCCCGGCCGCGGCGACATCAGCACCACGCGATCGGCCAGGAACACCGCTTCGCCCACATCGTGCGTCACGAAGACGATCGTTCGCCGCTCGCGCTCCCACAGCCGCAACAGGTCTTCCTGCAGCGCGATGCGCGTGAGGTGATCGACGGCGCCGAAGGGTTCGTCCATCAGCAGCACCTCGGGATCGTTGGCCAGCGCCCTCGCGATGCCCGCGCGCTGGCGCATGCCGCCGGAGAGCTGGTGCGGGTAGGCGTCCTCGAAGCCAGCAAGGCCCACGCGCGCCAGGCTCGCGACGGCGCGCGCACGGCGCTCGCGGCGCCCCAGCCCGCGCAGCTCGGGACCGAAGCCCACGTTCTGCGCGATGGTGCGCCACGGAAACAGCGCCGGATCCTGGAACACCAGGCCGCGGCGCGGTTCAGGCCCCGCGATGGGCCGCCCGTCGAACAGCGCCGTGCCGCTGCTCGGGCGCTCCAGGCCCGCGAGGATGTCCAGCAGCGTGCTCTTGCCGCAGCCACTCGCGCCCAGCAGGCAGACGAACTCGCCGGCGCGCACGCGCAGGTTCACGCCTTCGAGTGCAGTGACGGGCACGTCGCCCCCGAAGGTCTTGCCCAATGATTCGAGAACGAACTCCGCCATGGATGCCGCTTGCGTTCAGGGCGCGGGCGACGCCGCGCCCTTCGGGACGAACGCGAGGTTGACGAATTTCGCGGCGTCGTAGATCTCCTTCTGGAAGCCGAGCGCGAGCTGCACCTGCTGCGTTTCCTGCACCTCGTCGAGCGACACCTTCGGGTCGTTCGCCCAGATCGGCAGTTCGCGCCGCACGGCGGCATCGACCACCTTCGGGTCGACACTCAGGCGCTTGGCATAGAAGGCCTTGTACTCGTCCAGGTGCGCCTTGGCGTATTCGTTCGACCGGAAGTAGGCGCGCAGGAACTTCTCGAGCAGTCGCGGGGAGCTGGCGATGAACTTGTTGTTAGCGACGATCACCCCGGTGTGAAAGCGCGGCAGGTAGTCGTAGCCCGCGGCCAGCACCTTGCCCTTGCCGCTCGCCTCGGCCAGCGAGGCGAAAGGCTCGTGGATGATGGTGGCGCTGACGGATCCGTTCTCGACCGTGGCAAGCGCGGCGGCGTTGACGCCGTTGGCCACGAAGGAAACGCTGTCCAGCGGCACGCCCTCCTTCGAAAGGATGGTGCGCGCGTACACGTCCAGGCCGGTGCCGAAGGCGGCGGCGCCCACCGTCTTGCCCTTGAGCGCCGAGACCGAGGCGACATCAGGCGCGCCGACCAGGTAGAACGGCCCGACATGGCGGAACATCGACGCGACGATGGTCAGCGGCACGCCCTTGCCGGCCGCGACGATGGCACCGGTGGTGTTCCAGTCGGCGATGTCGATGTCGCCGCTTGCCAGGCCCGAAACCGCGTCCTGCGTGTTGATGAATTCGAGCGCCAGGCCTTCGTCCTTGAAGAAGCCCTTTTCGATGCCCAACTGCACGCCCAGGCCGGTCACGCCCGGATAGCCGGCGTAACGCACCTTCTGGGCCGCTTCCGCGGCCGGTGCAGGGGCGGGCACGGGCTCGGTGCGCGAGCACGCGGCGAGGATGGCGGCCGCCACGCCGAAGGCGGCAAGGCGCGCCCATCGGGTTCGGCGCGCGGGAGCGAAGGAAGCGGTGGAGTTCATGGATCTGCGTTGAGGAAAAAAAGAAAGCGAAGAACGGATGCGCGCGGCCTCAGGCGGGCCGCCAGCGCAGGAAGAGCAGGCGCTCCAGCAGGTCGAGCGCGGCGATCATGGCCACCGCCAGCACGGTGACCAGCACGATCAGCGCGAAGGTCTCGGCCGTGTCGAGCGAGGCGGTCGAACGCGTGATGAGGTTGCCCAGCCCTTCCTTGGACGACAGCATCTCGGCGAACAGCGCGCCGACCAGCCCCACCGAGGCCGAGACGCGCAGCGCCGCGAAGATGGTGGGTACAGCCGAAGGCAGGATCACCTTCCACACGGTCTGCAGCGTCGACGCTCGGAACGCGCGCGCCACCTTCAGGTGCTCGCGGCGCGTCTGCTTGATGCCGGCGATGGTGCTGTAGAGGATCTGGAACACCGAGAACAGGAAGACGATGGCCACCTTGTGGCTGAAGCCGATGCCCAGCCACAGCGCCAGCAGCGGCACGATCGCCACCTTGGGCACCGACATCAGCGCGGCGACGAAGGGCTGCGCGAAGCGTTCCGCCGCAGGCGTGAGCACCAGCAGCACGCCGAAGCCGATGCCGGCGACCACCGCCGCGGCATAGCCCACCGCGAACTCGGCCAGCGTGACGCCCGTGTGGTGCAGCAACTGGCCCCGCATGAGCATCGGCACGAAGCTCTCGAAGATGGCGCTTGGCGCGGGCAGGTAAAGCGCACTCACCGCGCCGGCACGCACCGCGCCTTCCCAGGCGGCAAGCAGCGCGAGCGCCGCCGCGACCTGCGCGGCAACAACGCCCCAGCCCCGCGCGACCCGACCCGGCCGCGGCCCGCGCTCAAACGACACGGTGATGGGTTTCGGTGATCCGGCCGAACTCGGCCTGCGCCGTGCGCGCGCCCTCGAAGCGGTTGGCCGGCTTTAAGGCACCCCCGAAGTGCGCGGCGAACGTGCGGCCGGTGTACTCGTCCCGGAACAGGCCGCGCGCGCGAAGGATCGGGAGCACCAGTTCGATGAAGTCGTCCAGCCCGGCGGGCAGGTGCGGCGGGCAGACGTTGAAGCCGTCGGCCGCGCCGTTCTCGAACCAATGCTGGATGGTGTCGGCCACCTCCTCGGCGCTGCCGATGGCCAGGAAGTGGCCGCGCCCGCGCGCGATGGCGTATTCGAAGACATGGCGCACCGTCGGTGACTCGGTGCGGTTGAGCTTGCGCGCCTGCGTGATGAAGTGGCGCGCCAGCGCCAGCGCGGGGTCGGCCTCGTCGAAGGCCGGGAACAGGTCGTCGCCGCCCAGTCCGGCCAGCGGCACGCGCAGCTCGCGCTCGAGCGCGGCGGTGTCGAGCCTGGCGGCGATCAGCGCGCTCAGGCGCTGGTAGAGCGCATAGGCTTCCTCGCTGGTGCGCCCGATGTAGGGCACCAGCCCCGGCAGCACCGACACGTCTTCCGCACGGCGGCCACTGGCCACGGCGCCGGCCTTGATCTCGCTGTAGAAACCCTGTGCGGCCTCGAAGGTCGGCACACCGGCGAAGACCACCGTCGAACGGGCGGCGCCGAAGGCGCGCGAACGCGGCGAGGTGCCCGCGTTGACCAGCGGGATCTGGCCCTGCGGCGGTCGCGCCACGTTCAGCGGCCCCTTCACGCGAAAGAAGCTGCCCTCATGCTCGATGGGGTGCAGCTTGGCGGGGTCGACCAGCAGGCCGGCGGCCTGGTCGCCGAGCAGCGCGCCGTCTTCCCACGAGTCCCACAGCTGCGAGACCACGTCCACCAGTTCTTCCGCGTAGTCGTACCGGCGGCTGTTGTCCCAGTGGTGGTCGCGGCTGAAGTTCTTCGCGGCGCGCTCGTCGGCGCCGGTGACCACGTTCCATGCGAGTCGGCCGCCGCTCAGGTGGTCGAGCGAGGCGGTCTGGCGCGCGATGTGGTACGGGTCGGCGTAGGTGGTGTTGGCGGTGGCGATCAGGCCGATGCGCTGCGTATGCGCGGCCACGTAGCCGATCATGGTGAAGGGCTCCAGCCGCACCGTCTGCGACGGGAACACGTACTGCTGCTCGGCGCTGGTGGCGAGCGCGTCGCCGAGGAAGAAGAAGTCGAACTTGGCGTCTTCGGCCTTGCGCGCGATCGACGCGATGAAGGCGGGGTCGTGCGAGGCCTTCGGGTCGACACCGGGCAGGCGCCAGGCGCCGGGGTGGTAGCCGATGGAGAACAGGAAGATGCCGAAGTGAAGCTGGCGCGGTGAAGGGGAAATGCGGGGAGTGCTCGGCATCCGGAAGGGTCGGTGGTGAAGGGAAACCCTCGAGTTTTCACCGCCGCGCGGCCTGCGCGGAAATCAGATTTGCGCGCTTCGATATGAGGTTTTCTCATTTGATCGACACGCCCGTCTGTCTGCTATGCGGGCGGCGCCTAAGCAAACGCGAAAGCCTTCTTTCGGCGGCCGGGCGGCGCACCTACGCTGAGGCCCCCTTACTCGCACAGTTCCCCATGGCCTCATCGACACGCCAGTTCAAGCTCGGCGCCTTCCTCATGCAGACGGGCCACCACATTGCCGCTTGGCGCCACCCGGGGGCGCAGGCCGATGCCGGCAGCAACTTCCGCCACTACGTGGCACTGGCGCAGAAGGCCGAGGCCGCGAAGTTCGACGCGATCTTCCTGGCCGACTCGGTCGGCATCCGCAGCAGCAACCTGCCCTCGCTGTCGCGCACCGCGCGCAGCGACCACTTCGAGCCGCTCACCCTGCTGGCGGCGCTGGCCGCGGTGACCGAGCGCATCGGCCTCATCGCCACGGTGTCGACCAGCTTCAACGAGCCTTTCAATGTCGCGCGCAAGTTCGCGTCGCTCGACCAGATCAGCGGCGGGCGCTCGGGCTGGAACCTGGTGACCTCCAGCGGCGTGGGCGAAGCGCAGAACTTCAACCGCGAAGAGCACTTCGAGCATGCGTTGCGCTACGAGCGCGCGGCGGAATTCCACGACGTGGTGACGGGCCTTTGGGACAGCTGGGAGGACGACAGCTTCGTGCGCGACAAGGCCAGCGGCCAATACTTCGCCGAGGACAAGCTGCACGTGCTCGACCACAAGGGCACGCATTTCTCCGTGCGTGGCCCGCTCAACGTGTCGCGCTCGCCGCAGGGGCGGCCGGTGGTGGTGCAGGCGGGCGCCTCGGAGGCCGGGCGCGACCTCGCGGCGCGCACGGCGGAAGTGATCTTCGTGGCGCACCAGACCTTCGAGGAAGCACAGAGCTTCTACCGCGACATCAAGGACCGCGTGCGCGCCTACGACCGCGACCCCGACGGCGTGAAGATCATGCCGGGCATCTTCCCGGTGGTGGGCCGCACGCAGGCCGAGGCGGAGGAGAAGTTCGCGCAGCTGCAGGACCTGGTGCACCCGGTGGTGGGCGTGTCGCTGCTGTCGAGCGTGATCGGCGGCTTCGACCTCTCGGGCCTGCCGGTGGACGGCCCATTGCCGGACCTGCCCGAGACCAACGGGCCGAAGAGCCGGCAGCGGCTGCTGCTCGACCTGGCGCGCCGGGAGAACCTGAGCATCCGCGACCTCTACCTGCGCATCGCCGGCGCACGCGGCCACCAACAGGTGGTCGGCACGCCGTCGAGCATCGCAGACCAGCTGCAGCAGTGGTTCGAGGAAGGCGGCGCGGACGGCTTCAACATCATGTCGCCATGGTTCCCGGGCGGGCTGGACGACTTCATCGAACTGGTGCTGCCGGAGCTGCGGCGGCGCGGACTGTTCCGCACCGAATACGAAGGCCGCACGCTGCGCGAGCACCTGGGTTTGCAGCGGCCGTTGCATCCGCGCCGCCGCGAGGCGGCGGCTGCTGCCGCCTAGGCGGACACTGCGCTAGAACAAGTGTTGCTGCGCGGTCGTCAAGGCCGTGAAGCTCTCCCCCACGGGCTGGAGAATCGCGTCGGCAATCGGTTGGAGCTGCTTGCTCAGATAGTGCTCGTAGTCGATGCGGGAATGGCGCGTCTCGAGCGGCTCCGGCCCGTTCCGGGTCATGACATACCGAATCCAGCCACCGCTCTGATACTGCATCGGACGCCCTATGCGGGCGTTGTACTCGTCGGCGATGCGTGCGGCACGGACCTGCGGCGGCACGTTGACCAGGTAGGCATCGAGCCGATGGCGCAGGCGCTTCCTGTAGATCAGCAGGTCATCCTTTTCGCCGGCCAGCGTCGATTGCGCATAGTCGCTCACGAATTCCTTGTAGGGCTCGCCCTGGAAGATGCGCGAAAGCAGGCCCTCCTGGAACTGGCGCGCCAGCGGAGTCCAGTCGCTGCGGGCCATCTCCAGGCCGCGGTAGACCATTTCCTCCTTGCCTTTGGCGTCCACGCTGAGGCCGGCGTAGCGCTTCTTGCTGCCCACATCCGAGCCACGGATGGTGGGCATGAAGAATTTCCTGTAGTGGGTGTCGAACTCGATCTCGAGAAAATTGTCCAGCCCCTGCTCGTCGCGAAGGGAGCCCGTCCACCAGTCGTTGATGTCCCTCACCAGGTTGGCCGCGACAGCGTGCGCTTCCTCGTTGGTGTGGGTTCGCTTGAGCCAGACGAAGATGGAGTCGGTGTCTCCATAGATCACCTCGTAGCCCCGGCTCTGCACGAACTCGCGCGTGAGCTTCATCATCTCGTGGCCGCGAAGGGTGACGGCGGAAACCAGCTTGGGATTGAAGAAGCGGCAATCGGCCGCGCCCAGCACGCCGGCGAAGGAGTTCATGAGCAGCTTCAGCGCCTGGGACAACGGCTCGTTCCCGACGCGCTTGGCCTCGTCGCGGGCGCGCCAGAGCGTGGTCACGATTTCCGGCAGGCAGTGCCGCTCGCGCGAGAAAACAGTCCCCTGCGGACCCTTGACGACCATGGCCGGATCGCCGGCGTGGGTACCTTCCACGAGGCCCACGGGGTCGACAAGGAAGGTCCGGATGATCGAGGGGTAGAGGCTCTTGTAGTCCAGGACCACGACCGAGTCGTAGAACCCCGGTTTCGAGTCCATCACGTAGCCACCGGGGAAGGCCTTGCTCGCAATCTCGCCCACGTTCGGCGCCACATAGCCCAGGCGATGCATCCGCGGAAGATAGTGGTGACTGAACGCGGCAATGGAGCCGCCGAAGTGATCGGCCTGAAGGCCCGTGGTCTGGGCCCGCTCCATCACGAACTGCAGCAGCTTCGCCTTGTCGAAGATCCGCAGGACCAGTTCGCAGTCCCGGATGTTGTAGAGGGCGAGCGCCGGCTTGTCTTCCTGGTAGCGCCGCTCGATCTCGGCCATCTTGTCGTATTCGTCACCGATGGCCTTCCCCTCGCCCAGCAATGCTTGCGAAACAGTTTCGAGACTGAACGAAGGAAAGCTCCACATCGCGGCCTTGAGCGCGTCGATGCCATCGATGATCACCCGGCCCGGCGTGGGTGCGAACAGGTAGCCCTGCTTGCCCGGATGGGTCCGCCATTCGATGGGCCGGCGCTCCCGTCCCAGCAGCAGCTGCATTCCACAGTCGTTGGCGGTCTTCTGGAGTACGCGCAAGTCGAACTGAATGACGTTCCAGCCGATGACGACGTCTGGGTCGTTCCTCTCGAACCAGTCGTTCAAGCTTTCCACCATGGCTTTGCGGGTCGGGCAGTAGACCAGCGAGAAATCCATGGGCTCACCCGGCCCGGGCGGTGCTTCACCGAGCATGAAGACGACACGATCCTGCAAGCCGTCCAATGCGATCGAATAAAGCGCCTCGTCCTGGCTCGTCTCGATGTCCAGCGACACCATTTTCAGCACCGGCCGGAATTCGGGCGCGGGCTTGAGCCTGCAGTCGACGATGGTCGCGCCGTCCGCGCGGCCCTCTTCCACCGTCACGCCAGCGGTAATGAACCGCTCCATCAGGTAGCGGTCGTGCGGGCGCACGTCGGCTTCGAGCACGGGAACGCCCTGCGGCTGCAGGGCTCGCGTCAGGCGGCCCAATTGGCGGTAGTGCTTCGCATAGACCCCGACGACTGGCTGGCAATTGAAGGTCTTCAATTCAAGCTCACGGACCTGCATTCCCGGCATGGCCGCAAGTTGCGCCTCCAGCGCCGGCCGGTGACGGGACTCCACGAATGCGACCGAGGTCTGGGACCTCAGAACCGCCTTCCTCGGTCCCTCATCCGTGGCCAGCCAATATTCGATTTCGGTGCCCGACGACGCGTCTCGCCAATGGCGAGTGAGGATGAAGCCCTGGAGGGAGGGCGCCACGGGAGCCGGGAGAATCGGGGAAAGCGTAGGGGCAGGTGCGGGCACGCCCGATTCTCTCCCGGTTGCGGCCGGGCATGTCGTCGCCGCCCACGCTCTCCTTTCAGTGGACCAAGCTCATCACTTGTTCATGGCACTCAGCACCGCCGTCGTCATGGCCTGAACGCCCATCTTGATGGAAGGCTCGGGCACGGGCGCGAAGAAAGGCGAGTGATTGAATGGCAGCGGCTTGCCGCCCGGCTTCAGCGACTCGGCAACCTCCTTGGGGTCGCTCACGCCGACGAAGAAGAACATCGACGGCACACCGGCGTTCACGTATTCAGAAAAATCCTCGCTTGCCGTGATGGGCGGCACCTGTACCACCCTCGCCGCGTCGAGCTTCGACTTGAGTGCCGCAACGGTACGCTGGACGACTGCCTCGTCGTTGATGACCGCCGCACCGCCGTCCCCGAACTCGACGACCGGCTCGGGCGCGCCGGCCATCGCGGCGGCAGCCTTCGCGGTGCGTCGGACTCCGGCGAGCAGCTTCTCACGCACTTCCGGCTTGTAGCTGCGAACGGTGCCACGGAGCACGACCGAGTCCGGAATGATGTTGCCCGCGGTGCCGCCCTGAATGGCCCCGATGGTCACGACACCGAATTCGGCCGGATCCTTCTCGCGACTGACCACGGTCTGCACATCCGTCACGAAGTGGGCTGCAATGGCGATGGGATCGATGGTCTTGTCGGGCGCGGAGCCGTGGCCGCCGCGCCCCTTGAAGGTGATCTCGAGGCCGTCGGATGCCGAGGTGATGGCACCCACGCGGTATCCCACGAAGCCGTATGGCGAGGGGCTCGTGTGCAAGGCAAATGCGAAATCGGGCTTGGGAAAACGCTTGAAGAGGCCGTCGGCCAGCATGGCCTTGGCACCGCCACCGGCCTCCTCGGCCGGCTGGCCGATGAACATCAGCGTGCCTTTCCACTGGTCCTTCAGCGCAAGCAATGTTCGAGCGGTCCCGACCCAGCTTGCCATGTGAATGTCGTGCCCGCAGCTGTGCGCAACGAAAGTCTCGCGTCCATTCCACTCGGCCTTGACCTTGCTCGCATAGGGCAACCCCGTCTTTTCCTCCATCGGCAGCGCATCGAGCTCCGTTCGCACCAGCACCGTAGGTCCGGGGCCATTCTTGTAGATCGCAACGATGCCGGTGCGACCGACCTTTTCCGTCACTTCGAAGCCGAGATCACGCATCTCGGCCGCAAGCTTGGCGGCCGTGCGAGTCTCCTTGAAGCTCAGTTCGGGGTTGGAGTGGATGTCCTTGTAGATCGTCTCGAGCGACGGATACATGCCGTCGACAAGCGCATCGATGCGCGCGGTGGGTTGCTGCGCGAAGGCGGCTGGCGCAATCGCGCACATGGCGAGGAGGGAAAGCTGGCGAAAAGCTGGCAAGTGCATCGGATGTCTCTGTGTGATTTGGTTTTCTGCGGTGCCGTGCGGCCCGGGATGACCTGACTCGACCCGCGGCGCACGGAACCCGCAATCTAGGGAGACGCCAAACCAAAGTCCAATGCATTGTTGTTTTCATTGCCATAATTTGATCTCATGGAAATTGCCCGGCTCCCGTGATGACGCTCGTACAACTTCGGCACTTGATTTCGCTGGCGGAGACCGCTTCGTTCACGCGATCGGCCGAGACGCTCTTCCTGACACAGCCGGCGTTGAGCCGAAGCATCAACGCATTGGAAGAGGAGCTGGGCCAGAAGCTTTTCGACCGTGTCGGAAGACGCAGCGAACTCACGCATTTCGGGCACGAGGTATTGCAACGGGCGCGCAGACTGGTGTTCGACGCCGATGAACTCGCGGCATCCGGAGGGCGCAAGCTCGGCGGCCGCACCAGCACCTTGCGCGTGGGTCTCGGGTCCGGGCCGGGCGCATTGCTGACCAGACCGCTGCTGGCCGGCATGGCGCAGCGAGGTGCAACGGTGCGCGTCGACATTCTTCGCGGTGAAGAGAACCGGCTCGTCCAAGCGCTTCGAGACCGCCAGATCGATGCAGTGGTCCTCGAAATCCACTCGTTCAGGCCGGCAACGGACCTGCGCGTCGAGGCCGTGACTGAGATGCGGGGGGCCTTCATGTGCAGGACCGGCCACCCCCTCACGCGCAAGCGCGGAGCAATACGCTTCGAGACCGTGCGCGAGTTCCCGATCGCCTCGACAAAGCTGGGCAACGACGTGGTGCGCGAGATGGTCGAGACCTATGGTCCGCAAGGACATCCCGACGAATGCGTGAGCCTGCGCTGCAACGAATTGTCGAGTCTGGTCGAGGTCGTACGGGAGAGCGACGCGGTTCTATTCGCGATCCGGGCAGCCGCGCCGGACCTGGTGGAACTGCCTGTGCGGCCAGCAATAGAGACCCGCGCGCACTTCGGCCTGATCACGCGTGCGGGACATACGGACGCGCCCGCCATGTCGATGTTGCGCACGCTGATCTCGAAGATACTGCGCGACTGACTTCGGGTGCCAAGGACATGTGCCCGCCTGTTATTTCTGGAGCAATGCCATGCAGTCGCATCAACTCGAAATCTTTGCTGACTACTTTCAGTTCTACCTGCAGGACGAAACGGCCGACGGCGATCTGTCGAATGCCTGGGATGCCCCGGCGGTAGAGCGCATGCTCGCCGTCTCTTCAGGCGCTGTCGGCCTGGGCACCGTCCGCAACATGGACGTACCGGTCACGCTCGAGTTCCTGGACTTCGAGCCCCTGAGCGAGCTCGCCGATTTCGACCATGTGGTCGAAGGCTCCTTGACGATAGAGACCGGACCGCTGGTCATCGCGGGCTGCACGGACTATTTTCCCGACGCCGCGCGTTTCCCCGTCGAACCTGGAACCTACAGGGTCAGGCTGTCGTGTTCCGGCTTGGACTCCCTGTCGGAAGACGGACTCGAGGGGAAGGATCGCTATCTTGTGCAGCTATGGCTGGCTCCGCCCATTGACCCAAGAGTGCTCAAGCAGCACGCCGCCTGACGTCCGCCGAACATCTGTCCACCCGAACCTGAAAACGCATGGCTGAACAAGACATCACTCCGCTGCTTCTCGACGCACTCGGCAAGCGCATCGACGACCCTGCCGCCATCCGGCTTGCGGAAGCTCTCGGCAAGAAGCCGTTCAAGAACGCGACGCCGCTCAACGGCGCGAGTCTCGGCAATGGCAAGCTCGGCATCGAAGTCGGGGCCAGCGCAAGCCTCACCAGCAGATCCCATTTCCCTCCGCGCAAGGAAGGACGCACCTGGGTCACCTGGGTTTCACATGCCTTCATCTACCCGAACTATCGCGGCGCCCTCCCGGCCGGTTTCGAATGGCAAATGAACGATGCAGCCCTCGGCTCGCGATTCGTCCGACGCATCGAAAGTGCCTTGGAGGAGATCCGCTTCACGCTGCCGCCACCACGCGAAGGCCTGCGGGCAAAGGCCACGCTAGGCTCGAACGGCTTGCCGGAGCTTCTGCTCCTGAGCGTTGCCGAAGAAGAGGCCTATGCGACCATCCATCCTGGCAGCGATCCGGCGCATTCGGTCGAAGACGGCTTCTTCGCCAGTTGGTGTGCGCTGAACGGAATCCTGCGGGAGGACCGGCTTGCACAAGAGCGAATCGACGCGCTTCGCCAGCGGAAGATCTCGCCCCTTGCCTTTCTTTCTTCGGACCTTGGGGGCCTGTTGTGGGAAAGCGATGTCCGGCAGGAACACGCCGCCTTCTGCCACGCCTACATGAACCGCCTGATGCAGCCGGAGAAAGCCTCCGCGCTTTTCGATACGAAAGAAATATTCGGGGAGAGCAACAACTGGCGAAAGCCGGGTGAGGCCACGACACAGGACAGCTGGGACAACTTCGACCGGATCGCGCCGCGGTATGCGCAAAGGCTTCTGCAATGGCGGCACGAGAAGATCCGCTCGATGGTTGATTGGCCGGATCAAGCGGAGACTGCATAGCACAGGCCGACTTGCAGAGGCTGCAAGCCGACCATCGACGTTACTTCGGCGTGTAGGTCATCTTCGTCACGACCATTGGTGATTTCGGGTCGATTCCCTTGAGTAGCTGGCCTCGGTAAGGCCCCTCGGAAGCCAGCCAGAATTCCTTCGTGCTGTCTTTCGTGATCCCCGAAGCGCTGAGCGTGATTTTCAACGAGAGCTTGCATACGTTGAATGTTCCCAGCGGCGTCTTCAACGATTCCCGGCCGTGGTAGATGAGCTCGGCACTCGCCGGCACGGAAGACGTCGAACCGCTCACACCGTTGATGACCTTGGTCTTGGCAACGGAAGTTCGCTGACTCACGACCTGCCCGGGCTTCATGTCCATCGGGAACGAAACTGGAGGCGAAAAGACCTGGGAGTCGGAAATGGTCTGCTCTTTCGGGAAGCCGGGGGGAATCACCTTCGGGTCGTACTTGGTCTTGGAGACCGTCGCCTTCCCGTAGAGCATGATGTTGCCACCGACGAGATCCTTGTACTCTTTTTCGGTAATGGTGTTTTGGACGTAGGAGTAATCGAATGTCTTCGAATCGACGTTGAAGGCAATCGGATTCGCTCCGCCAAAGGTCTCTCGTCCCTCGGTCACGCTCTTTCTGTGGAAAGAGGCAGTCGCCGGATCAGTTCCCAGCTTGGCCGCGTCGAACTCCAGCAATGTGCCTTCGCGAAAGTCGGCTTCGTTGAAGCATGGGCCTGAATTCTCCGACACGGTGGCTGGCGGCGCTGCAGGTGCCGCTGCTTGTTCGGTGGGGATGGGCAACGCGGGAAGTCCACCTCCACCTCCACCACCGCCGCCTCCACACGCGGAAATCGTGGCTGTCGCGGCTGCGATGACAAGGAATCTCGCGCACGGCAGATCGTTAACATTTACTCTTTTCAAGATCTCTCCCTTTAATAAAAAAGCCACCAATCGATGGTGGCTTTGTATTCTTATGAAAGTTTCATTTCATCCGCGCGAATCTGATTTGCAGATTGCTTAATAGTTCTCCTTACTACGCACCGCGTGCTCGGGAAAATTTCAACTGCTGCCGCGTAGTAGCCGTGAACAGAAATCTATGAATGAACCTAAAGATCAAACTCCAGCTCAGGCTAATTAACGAAGATCGAGACAATTCTGAGACAAGCTTGAAGTCCAATCTTTGGATTAACTGAACAGAATCGACTGAGATGTTCAGTCAGACGATTGCATCGACCGGTTGAATCCGCCAGACATAACGGGCGTTGGCCGCGTCGTAGGCGATCATGGCGAATGCGGCCGCGCTGCTCACATACAGGTTCCTAGCAGGATGCGGAAATACTCCCGTTCGAAGCGAGCCTTCTCCTTCTGTGAGGATTTGCTTTTCACATAGTGCGTCGAGCAGCGATTTCGGAAGCCGTTTTCGCTGACTCGAGGCCGTTTTGCTGAC
>Ga0209935_1001425_pt1 | contig 37794 bp, 52 predicted proteins | sample ThiBio_1000_plan_2_FD_183958 | JGI IMG/M metagenome (GOLD analysis project Ga0209935, IMG submission 183958) | Wastewater bioreactor microbial communities from Cape Town, South Africa - Thiocy_cont_1000_plan (SPAdes) | ecosystem: Engineered > Bioreactor > Thiocyanate-remediating >...
CGCCATCAATGAGACTGCCAGCTGGTGGTGCGCGTGGTTCGGCGAGCCGCACAGTACCATCGACCATGAAGTCGAACACGAGCTTGTCGCTCACGTCTCCGAGTTGTTTCTGTGCTCTACGGCATGCGATTCTCCATCAGTTAACTGATAGCAACGATAGCAGCGACAGCATTCCGTACGAAACATGGCCCGGCAGCGAGGGGTTCTCGAGTGTCAGCATGTCACGCATCAGTACAGTTGGCACGGCTCGCTATCGATACATGCCAGCCATTCATTCAGTCATTCGATTAGTACTGGATGAGTCGTACGTATGGAGCGCAGGGTCCTCGAACCTGCAGATCGTCGATCCAAGGTACCAATGCCATGAGCACTGGATGCTCGGGCGACCATCGTTTGTAGAAGCCATACCACGACGAGTCCCACTTGTACAACTGAGCTCAGTTCAATCAATCAATCAATGAATCAAGCGAGCGAGTGAGCGATCACCGAGTCAGAGAGATCACCATCGATCAAGCTTGTTGAACTTGATCAGAGCTTCGAGAGTGAGCGATGATGTGTGTGGTACTTGACATACGATCTTGTTCGAGATCATGCGGCCGACGATCGGGGGCTTTCGATTGAAGCCAAGCAGCTTATCGACCTATGAATCGTGGGCACGAACAACATGTTGGCGAACCGATTGAATCAAAGTATCGGATTGTAGCAGCAGTAGCAGCAGAGCCCAGCGCGACCTACGTGATAGCCAGCGATCTCGGACCATCCTTGATAGAGCCACTCGGCTCGAAAGACCGTACGTCGTTCATATCGATGGAGCTTGGTGAAGTTCTTGATCGGTATCTCGCTCGAGAACAAGGTCTCGGGATAGATCGGCTTCGCAGCTACGATATGACCCGATTCAAAGATGACTGATGCCGCCCAATGATGAGAGAGATAGAGAGATAGAGAGATAGAGAGATACATCATCATCATGATGCGTGATTGAGATATCGATTGAATCGATGGCATAGTGATTGATCGCGATGAGTGGCATCGTATGGTTAGCTTCTAGGTGTAACGTATATACACCAGGGAGAGTGGCACACGTACGCTGATACTTGGCAGCGAGTCCTTTGTCGTAGAGTCTCACGTTCACGATCGGAGCATCACGCATCACGGCGAGCCACTCTCGCTCTTGTTCCTACATCACACGAACGAATATCTCTACCATTGGCACTGGCAATACATCGATCCGGGGGATGGGCACCACCACCACGCAGGTTCTCATACTTCTGAATCGATTCGGCCGTATAAGATCGGTTCGGGGAGTGGGGGGTCGACGGGGGTCCATGCATCGAGCAGCAGCAGCATCACGAACGACGCGAGCATCGAGCCGAGGCATAGATACGCGAACACTCGAACGCCACGACCTCGTGGGCCCGAGAACATCTGGCCAAAGGAATTGGTAGCACTGATGCTACCGGCTCGACGCCACATTGTGTGGGTGTGGGGGAGGTAGATTGAGGTATCAAGATGCTCGCGAGGATCGATTGGTGGTGATTGATGTTCACGTGAGAGGGAATGAAAGCGAATGGCTGATCACGATCACGATCGATTACCAGATGCCCAGCAGCGAGCGAACTTGCTCGGACTCGATGATATTATCGCATGTATTCGATAGATCGACACGCACACAAATAGACAAGTTGATTGATTGATGGATGGATGGATGGATGGGATGGGGAGTTGTATGGGCTCATATGGATCATGACTTGAGCATGGTCTCTGCGAACTTGGCCTGTACGCTCGCCAAGGCGTTGTTGGTAGCGAGCCTCACGAGGTCCTCGATGGTCGGCAAGTCGTTCGCGAGCTTGGGATCGATCGATACCTTGGTGATCTCTACAACCCAATCGGATCAATGACCCATCTCATGATATCCGATCGATAGATAGCTTGGCGTACTGTTGCTGACGATAGTGACTCGAACGAGGCCGCCACCAGCGACGCCCTCGAATGGCTGCTTCATGATCGATTGCTGGAGCTCGTATCCTTTCGCCATGACCTTGGGTAGCATGTTCTTCATGGCGTCATCGAACGAACTCGACATATTGCGCGCTCGGTTCGTGCGTGCGAGCAACATCCTCGTTCGATGTGAGATTGCGAATGCGTGTTGCAATCCAAGTCGTTTGAGTACCGACGACGACGACGCCATGATCTGATATGAGCTAGGAGAGATCGGTCGTTATTGAATCTTTTGATTCGATTGTTCGAATGAGTTGCTTGGCGTGTTGATTGATGCTTGGGTCTTGATGATGATAGAAGATGAATGATATCGAGCCAGCGATCGAGATCGATTGCCATTCGCTTGCTGCCTCGCTCACAAACCAACCCACAAACCAACCAATCGATCGATCGATCCTATCTATCGATCCACTTGCTACTTGGTTCTATCAACACAATGTGGCGAGTGTTATTCCATGCAGTCAAGACAACGACCAGGAGCACATCGGTACCATCACCATCGAGTCTGCGACGACCACTCTATCGATTGGCCATCGTTCGACCACACGTCGTCGCCGTCGTGTTCTCACACCGTCATCTGAATACCACCGTTCGAATCAGTAACTCCACGACACATGCTGACCACACACCTCACACGATAAGTACTCTTTCTCGAGCGACCTACACGACTTCCACGCGATCTACTGCGGCTCGTGATCGACACAACGTCGAGTTCTCGCGACAATGTCAGGATCGCTCGGTTGGTATCGCTGCGATACTTGATCTCAAGAGCTCGATCGAGCATGCAGGAGTCGCTCTCGATGCTACGTCGTATCGGATCTTGCTCTCACGCTTGCTCGAGAATCGAGCCGTGGCATTGGATTGCATCCGCAAGGTGCACTGCGAAGCACTGCGCGATGGCGTGTCGCTGCCGCACTCGCTGCTGGACGTGCTGCTCTCTCGCTATGCCATCGAGCCGCCCAACCCATCGATCGATAGTGCATCGAACGATACATTGGCATCGAGCGAGAGCAGTAGTACAACCACCGGTGGCTCGTGGTACCACACGAAGCTGCTCGAGTGTCTCGAACGAGACGATGTGCTCGCAGCGTGTACTCTCAAGAGTCGCTATCGAATGTCGCTGTCGCACTCCGAGGCAGAGCAACTGTATCGTCGCAGTGTCGCGTTCGATCCCTTGATCGGCCGTGCGCTCGTTCGAAGCATGCCGGGTGAGCGAGTACTCGCTGCAGTCTTTGATGGCTTCGTGCAATCGGGCGAGATTGCGTTGGCACGCCAGCTCGAGCACCACCTCCTGGCATCGCCCTCGATCGCGAATGACGTCTGGCAGCGCTTGTTCATGCACTACATCAAGGCCGAGAACGTCACTCGCGCGCTGGAACTCAAGGACATTGCCCTCGAGGCCAACGTGGCTCCGATCGCTGCGCTGAATCGTCTCGTGCAGTTGCTCGTGGCCAAGAAGATGCTGCTCGAGGCTGCCACGCTCGTGGCTGCCATGCAGGAGCGGCGATGCTTCGTGTTCGATGACACGATCGCGAGCCTGCTGGAGCTCTACGAGCAGCGACCGCCGACGCGCGAGCTAACGGTACTGCGAGAGCGAATCGCCGAGACTCTCGAACGACTCGATCAGCGTACAGTAAGCCCTCGTGTTCGACGGCAAGCGACGCAAGCCAGGCAGCAATCGCTGCTGCAGAGTGCGTCTCAGATGCTGCAGAGCACCACCGAGACGCTCGAGATCGAGCAACTCCACTCGCTCCTCAAGAAGCTGTTGCGTGAGAACTTTGAGGCCGAGGCCATGCAACTTGTGCAGCGCCACTCGCTGACCGATCGCGCTACGTGGAGCATCCTGATCGCGCATGCGCTGTCGCTGGGCGACATGCCTCGCGCCACCGACATGCTGCGTCGTATGCAACTCGAGCACGGCATCGTGCCCGACCTCGCAATCTACCTTCACTTTTGCCAGTACCACATGCGTCACGGAGACCTTGCGTCGGTGTACCGCGTGATGGTCGACATGAAGACCGACGGCATTCGCATCGACGACGCGGTCGTGCTGCAGCTGACCGGCTACTGCAAGCACATTGGACGCCTGGATCTCGCCGTGGCGCTCAAGACTCACCTGGGCCAGGTCGGCGTACACTCGAGCCAGCTGGCCGACGAGCGGCTGCTCTCTCAGCTACTCGAGAACCAAGACGTCGCCACGGCGCTCCAAGTGTTGGCTGACATGCGGCGGCACGGCAGCGAGCCGACGCTGCCGACGCTGGCACACTTGCTCCTCGAGCTGCGGCACCAACGCATTCAATGTGATGCCGAGGCAGCGATCGAACAGCAAGTGCTCTCGGCTCCAGAGGGCCACGCGGCGCTCTTCAATCGACTGCTCGCGTACCACATTCAGCGCCAGCACCTGCAATTGGCCCTGCGCCTCAAGTACCGCATGGGCGAGCTGTTCAACGTGCCGACCGACCAAATCAACTACGAGATGCTGATCGACCACTTTACTCGACGCGGCATGCTTGAGCAGGCCGAGACACTGCGACAAGAGATGTGCGACAAGGCCATGACACCGAGTGCCGAGAGTTACATGCGCCAGTTCCATCACGCAGCCAGCCTCGGTGCTATCGACGAGGCGCTGCAGGAGTTTGATGCCATGCGCGAGGCTGGTCACGTGCCTGATGTGCAGTCGTACACGCGAGCGATCGATCTCGTGCTGCAAGCCGACCGATTCGACATTGCGCAGCAGCTCCTGGGCGAGATGGAGGCCAACCAAGTGCCTCCGACCGATGCGACCTATCTATTGTTCCTCGCAGCGTTCATTCGTCGCGGAGAACTCGAGTCGGCAGTGCAGATGATTGACGAGCTCGCCAGCAAGCCCGTCTATGCAATCGAGCTCGAAAAGAGGCCACTCATCACGCCGCACTATGCCGTGGTGCTCGACGCGCTACTGCGTGAAGGCCGCCACGAGAGCGCCGCCAAGCTGCACTCGCGTATCGAGCAAAGTCGAAGCGCCAATGCCGTGCAGCTGCACCCGACCACCTACCAGGCGTTGTTGGATCGGCATCTCGAGCGCGAGCGCTTGGAACACGCGCTGGCGACGCTCGAGTCGATGGAGGTCGCCGGCGAAGCGCCCGAACCGGCACTGCTGCAACGAACTCTTGCGCTCAGCATCATACAAGGCGACCTTGCGACCACGATGCGCGTCAAGGATCTCTTGCGTGCGCACGGCGTCGTGCCGGCCGAGAGGGTCTACAAGCAGCTCGTTCGGCGCCTCGTTGCTCAACCACACTGCGAGGAAGCAGTCGAGTATGCAACGAAGCTGCTGCACGAGTGGTGCGAGCCGAGCGAGCTCGTCGTCGTCGATTCGTGGTCGATCGCACAGTTGGTGGCCTTCTTGATTGAGGGCAGGCGTACGAACCTGGCGCTCGGGCTGTACAAGCGGCTCACGAGCAATCCTGCATGCCGGCCAATCGACCGCGACGGCTACGTTCAAGTGATCGAGGCGCTGCTGCAGAACCACGCCGTGCACGAGGCATCGCAGCTGCTGCGAGAGATGCAGCGGGCGCTTGGTGTCGCGGCACCGGCAGACGTGTACCACCGAGTGCTCGACTATTACGCGTACGCGGGCGATATGGCCAACGCACTGGCGACCCAGAAGACGATGCAACAGCACGAGATTGCGCTCACTGCCTCCAACTACTCGGCTCTCGCGTTGCTATTGTTGTCGGCGGGTCGCATCGATGCGGCATTGTCACTCAAGAACGAGGCTCGTGCGCAACAGCTGCCATTCGCCATGCCACTCTACCACCGCTTGCTCGACGAGCTTTTACGGCACAACCAAGGCGACGCCGCCGTCGCATTGGTCGATGAGATGACGTCGACGCTCGAAGGCTACGTGCCATCAGGCAGCGTGTACGCCAAGCTGCTCGAGCACTTTGTGCTGCATCGACGACTCGACCAAGCTCTCGGCGTTCGAGATCGAATGCGACACGCAGGCATCGTGCCACATCATCATACGTTTCGCTCGCTGCTCACGTATCTCAACAAGCACCAACTGTACCTCGAGCTCGCACACGACCTTGAGCAGGAGCTAGCACGATCCAAGCAACTCGTGTAGCTCCCCCCATCATCGATCGATGTACACAATGAATGAATGAATGAATGAATGAACGATACGAGGTTGAGTATGAGAGGCAGAAGTAACGCGAGTGTATGTATAGATAGAGTAGTTGGTTGTTAGATAATAGCTTCAGCTTGGGTACTTGGATCGATGGGCGATTGCCTAGGGACCTCAGCAGACAGAAGCAAACCGCGTCCATCACATCGACGGCAGCAGCACACGGAGCACCTTAACAAATCAAACAGCCGGCCTTCTTGGCCTTCTTGAGCGCGATCGCAAACTCGGCATGTCCATTGTCTGCTGCTACAAACATGCAATCGTGGCCGAACATATCCTTTGCTTTGATATCTCTGCACCGCGCGGGAGAGTGGGAGAGAGGCGCGTGAGTGTTTGCTTGATCGAGAGGCATGATGCATCGACGTACGCGCCAAGAGTCAAGAGCGCCTTGGCGATCTCGACGTCGCCATTGGCAGCTGCCACATGCAAGGGCGTTCGTTCCGAGTTGTCCTTGGCGTTGATGTCGGCGCCGAGGCGCTTGAGCTCCTGCATGCAGTTGGCGTACTGCTCGGTCTTGGCGCCGCTGGCACGCTTGGCGAGCATGTGGAACGGCGTCTCGCCGTCGACCGTGCGCGCGTCCTTGTCGGCGCCCTTCGAGATCAAGAACGAGACGCATTGCGTGTGTGCCTCGCGTGCCGCATAGTGGATCGGCTGCATCTTGGCCTTGCTGTTCATCGGCAGCGAGACGTCCATGCCGCCCTGCTCGATCAGTGCGCCGGCGCACTTGAAGTGGCCCAGCGACGCGGCAATGTGCAGCAGCGAGTCGCCGCTGGTCGTGGCGGCGGTCGTGAGGTCGGCGCCCGCCGGTAGCCGCGCTATCAGCGGCTCCAAGAGTTGCTTCTCGCCATCACGGATCGCGCGCTCCATCTGCTCGGCGAGGTCGAACGGCACCAAGACCTTGCTCTGGTCCTCGACGCCTTGGATCGCGGGGTCCTCGACCACGTGGCCGAAGCGCAGCGTGTTCATTGCCGTGGTCGCCATCGCTGAGACACTTGTCTGAGAGATGGATCAAAGATATCAAACGGGTACAAGAGGGACGGAGGGAGATAGATAGATGGATGGATAGAGAGGTAGGGTTGGGACAGGGATTGGATTGAGGTCGCGTGTGGGTGTGTGCTGTTGAGCGAGCGAATGAGCGAGTGAGCTAATGAACGAATGAGCGAGCTGCTGCGCGCTTGGCTATCATCAACCAAGGCTGCTCAATCGACAAGGCCCCTCAATCAAGCAACCATGGACGACGGATGACCTCGATCGTTTCTATTGGTGGCACACTCAGCTGGTGGTCGAGAAGGTCGAGATACGGCGTCATGGTGTGAGATAGTGGTTCGTTCGTTCCGGGATTGGAGCGGGCGCACCGTGCCGCTCCCTCGCAGGGTGCGGCACTCGAGTTATTAGCCTGCGCCTGCCCGCCGCGCAATCATCGCTCATTCCATCCCGCTCCCGCTCCACGTCCCGCCACCGAGTCATTCCTATCTGCCCTTCCCTCTCTCTCTCTTTCTGTGTGTGGGTGATCGTGTGGCACGAGGAGCAACCATGGCGGATGACGTGGCGGGATTCACGAATCTCATGCACAAGTACCGCTTTGTGCCGGACCTCCTCAAGAACTACGATGCCGACGAGCCGGTCAAGCCCGAGGCGCAGGCCTACTACGCCATGTACCTGGAGGAGCTTGCCACGCACCTTGGCGACCAGCGCGCACTCTCGGACGACCACAAGGTCCTTCAGATCCTGAGGAACAAACGCGTGCCGGCCGTCATGTTCCAGGAGATCCACCGCGATCGAACGCAGGAGGTGCCGGACTCGAGCGACTATGTCGACGTTCGGATGATTGGCTTGCAGGCCGCGAAGCAGCTCTCGCGCAGCTCGCGCACCTTCATCGAGCGCGCCTTCTGGGAGGAGATGCTCGCGTGGAGTTGCGACCTCATCAACGAGCGCCGTCCGGTGACCGAGGACTTGATCGGTGCCATCGAACGCCGCATTCGATTCGTCGCCGCGGTCAACACGGTCGTGACCGAGAGGAACGGCAGGCGCCGATCATTCCTGCTGGCAGACACCGTCGACCAACAGCTGTTCCTGCAGCTCGCCGAGTGCACCTCGTGCCTCTCGAAGCAGATCGCAGTGCTACAGCGCACGTCGGTTCCCGCTCGCATCGAGGTACGTCAGGCTCGTGGTGCTGCGAGGGCTTGGATCGAGCTGACACTATGGAGCTTGGTGGTGCGCCGGCGCACAGGGGCTGTTGACTGCCATCGTGAACGCCAAGTCGCTCTTCAGCCAGACCATTCCGACGATGCTCGCGCTGCTGGGCCGTGCTCCCGACGATGTGGAACTCCTCGACCTCTCGGCTGCCAACCCCAACGTACTCAAGCAGGGCGTCGGGACTCTGTTGTGCGAGGTGCTCTCGTGCCACGTCTTCCACACGCTCCGATGTACGCGAGGATGCGTTTGTCCCATCGGCGGACTCACGACCGAGCAGCGCAAGAACATCGAGACCACCTATGTCGGCCAGTATTTACTCGAGTGCACGAGGCCGTCGAGCGACGAGTCGTTGGCAGCCGTGCTGCAGCTCAAAGTCTTTAGTAGCTTGAGGGCGCTCGAACGCGACAGCGAGCTTCGTCGTGTTCGAGCGCACCTATCCAGCGACGTGCTCGTCAGCAATCTGGTGGGCACCTACCAGTCACTACTCGAGCTCGTGTTCCTGTTCCTCGGCATCGAGAAGCTTCGTGCCCTTCAACTGTGCGGTGGCACGTCGGGACTCGCGATTGTATCAGCCGTACGCACTCATCTTCATTCAATGGTCATGGCTCGATAAGGTTCTTGTGTTCACTGACCAAATGCACTCACGGGCAACAGACGGCCTGTATGCTGTCCAACTGCTTCGTCGACAGCATTGACAAGTTCATGAACCACTCGGACCTTCTGTTCTGTAGCATCATGTCTTCGTTGAGCAAGCGCAAGAACCATCCTTTGCTGAGCTCGACCATGAAGGCTCACAAGCAGTTCTATGATCAAGTGCGACCGAGACTCCACCAACTGCGCAGGTTGCTAGTCGACTTTGGCAACGTTGCTAGCAGGCTTCAAGTGGAACAGGAGCTGTACGTCGAACCACTGCATTGCTTGTATCTGCTGTGCAAGGCGCCACTGACGCTCCGAGTACCTGTGCAGCTCAAATGCCTCCAAGGCGTTGGTCTCGATCGAACAACTTGCAGAGCAGCTCAACAGCCACAATCGCCCGGACCTAATGCCGGTCCTGCGGTTCTCCGAGCACTATGCTCAACCTCTGACCCGAACGCGCCTCGAACATGGCCGTTCTCATCAGCTGCCAGTCGGTGCATCGAGCTGCTCGACGGTGCCGTCTGCAGAACCGAGCCTGGTGACGTCAAACTCTCCTGGGAGCTCGGTCGCCGCGCCGCAGGACCGGCCTTCTGCCGTGTCGGTGGCACTATTGGTTCTTCTCGTGAGTGCCGATGGCAGCCACGTGAAGGTATTCCAAGACATGGCTTCCCTCCGAAACCTCGCGCCGCCGACCGATGGCAGCACCGCCAACGCCATGGGACTCAAGCACTTTACCGTGCCACGAATTCGCGCCGATGGCCGTACCGAGAACGCCGACGGCTCGGTGATCGTCCAAGCCCTGTCGCAGCAAGAGCTCGATCGCGACCAGTCGATCCTGCAGCGAGCGCACTTGATCTTCTACTCGTGCAGTGCCGCCGGCAGAGTCGAGGCACGCGCTGCTTGCCGTCGAATCGAAATGCTGCCCGACGTGCAATCGAGAGCCGCCGTCAATCCTCTGAATTGCTCGCTGCTGATCGTCGACGCTGCCGAGCACTTGGGATTGTTCGATCCCACGAAGCACCGGTCGCGCGAGGAGGTCGAGGAAGCTCGTTGCTCGTTGCTCAGCATCGAGGACCTGCCGGGCGCCTGGATCTCAGTCGCTCGGGCATCATCGTCCACCACGAGCGAGGCGGCCTCCAATCCCGAGGAGGAGGACAAGCAACTCACGCAAGTCGGTGAGGCCGAGGCTGCCCGCCGCGTGATCCTCTTCGTGGACCAGGAGCGTGCGCAACGCTTCGTGGACTCGGAGTTCGCTCGCGAGCTGTTTCTCAACGGCTGCTTGGTCACGAACTCGGGTCTCTCGGACACGATCCGGAACGAGACTGCGGCTCTCCTGCAGGGCGAAGACGCGACGCTCATGGCGGCACGGAACGAGTACAAGCTGTACGATCGACTGCGAAAGGAGCAGGCCGCGTACTGGTACAGCCTGTTGGTGTCGGCACCCTCGGTGGCCATCATGTTGTACTTGCCAGGAATGTCTGCGTATGGCGCTTGGGGAGCGTCGGCCTACATTACGGTGTTCGGCGTGGCGGTCGGAGCCGTGCCGGTGGCAGTCGGGCTCGGGTTGCTGGCTGCGCTCGCCCAAGGAGGCGTGGTGCTTCACCGATACCTCTCGGGAACCGACTCTGAGTGCTGGAACCATTACTTTGTATTCGGCAAGTCGGTGTGGGGCAAGTGGGAGTGCTGCTGCGTGTGCAAGGAATCACGCATCTGGGCCACCAACTGGGGTCAGTGCGTGCACTGCGCCGAGCTCGCTCACAAGGAGTGCGCCTGCAAGCACAACGCCAACTTCGCTCTCGAGCCGCCGAACGCGACTGCCGCCACCGCAATGTCAACTTCAATGTCAATGTCCATGTCCTCCTCGATATCCTCCTCGATGTCCTCCTCGACCACAGGAGCTGCTGTAGTATACCAACCCAAGTAACGAACGAGATGTGTGCCTCCTCTACAACTATACACTCACTTGTGAATTTTAGTCAGCATCGTCTGAATCTACTTTGCTCAATATAATGATGAACAGTGACTACAATCTCACATCTAATAACCACCTGACAAGCAGTGCACGTCGTGCTGTTCGTGCCATTCGTCTCGTGTCGTCGTCGTGCCACCTTGCTCTCGCGTGCCATTCGACAATGAGCAACAAGTCGAGCCTCAAGTTCTTGTTCGGAGTGGGCGATGAATGCCCCATATCAGAGATGAATCACTCTGGCGTGGCATTCGATTCGCGCGGCTACCTGCTCGCGTGCGACTGGCGACAGGAGTGCATCCGGGTGCTGTCCTGCATCGACGGCTTGCCGATCACGACCTTCACTCTCGACAAGCGTTTCAAGGCTCCGAGTGGGATCGCATTCGATCCTGAGCACCAACGCGTGCTCGTCTCGTTCTCGGTGTCCCATGGCATCTTGGCGCTCTCGCTTCCGCGCTTCTCGCTCGAGTTCTCGGCTGGCAACGGCGAAGGACGCCAAGCCGATCAGTTTGCGTACCCGGCAGGCTTGGCCATCGATCATCGACGCCAGCGCATCATCGTTGCCGATGCGCACAACAGCCGCTTGCAGATATTGTCGTTGCTCGACGGCTCGTTCATCATGACCGTCGGGGAGTCGGGCAGCGGCCCGCTCCAGTTCCGCGATCCCAGAGGAGTGTGCGTCGATCAACGGCTCGACCGCGTGATCGTAGCCGAGGCCAACAACCACCGCGTGCAGGTGCTCTCGGCGTGCGACTACTCGTTCGAGTTCGCGTTCGGCACGCAGGGCTGGCGCCCGGGCGAGTTCGACGCCCCGAGCGCCGTGTGCGTCGATACCAACTCGCGCATCCTCGTCGCCGACTACACCAACATGCGCCTGCAGGCCTTCACGTCCGACGGCGCCTACATCTCGATGTTCGACTGCTTTCCAAGGAACCCCTGCGCCGTGGCGTATCTCGAGAACCGAGGCCTCATTGCATACGCAGCCGAACCGATCGTGGCCGTCATTCCAGCGTACCGATGGCTGCCGTTTGTGTGGAGAGCCGACCTGCATCGCCACGCCCCACAGAGCATCCGACGCATCGTGCACACAATCACGATGCTTCGCTCGATCGCGCATTGGTCGGCACTCTCGTACATGCCGAACGAGCTCTTGTTTGAGGTCTTTGCGGGGCTAGATGTGACGAATGCGGAGGATGAGCCAGAGTTCGACTACGCGCCGAGTGACTGGGTCGTCGAGCAGCCAGACACCCAGGAGCAGAAGCAAGACGAGGCTACGCAGCAACCACCGCCGTCGCGCGACATTGCTCGTCGTGAACGTAAAAAGTGCTTGTTAATGTAGATAGCGGTCCAGATGGTAGCTTCCAATCGATCGATTGATTGATTGATAGATAGATTGATTGATGGCTTGATAGATACGACACATTCCATCGAACGACGACGACATTCGCTCGCAACCGCTGTTCCTCGTTCATTGTCTTGCTGTCGCTGTCGCTCGCGCACCACCTCCAGCTATCCATCCCATCCCATCCCATCCCATCCAATCCATCATGTTGCGTCAGTCGGTGGTTCTCGTTCGAGCCATGTCTCGCTATGCTCCGGTGCTGGCTCGTCCCTCGATCGCCAGGCTCTCGACTGCCGCTGCACGTACGCCCTCGCTCTCGCGCTCCGCTACTTGGTCGTTCTCGTCGCTCGTGCTCATCCAGCAACGGCTGCGATGCTCGCTCTCGCTCTCGCTCACACGCACAGCCAACTACGAGTATATCCTGCTCGAGAAGAAGGACAACGTGGCCGTCATCACACTCAACCGCCCCAAGGCTCTCAACGCCCTGTGCACTCCGTTGTTCCGCAACATCAACGCGGCACTCGACGACATCGAGGCCGATGCCACGGTACGCTCTCGACCACCGATGACGCATCTCGAACCCATCGCTGCCTCCAACGATCCCCGCGGCCCGCTCATTCGCCCATTGTCTGTGTGCGTTGTATAGATTGGTGCCATCGTGTTGACTGGAAGCAAGAAGGCGTTCGCTGCTGGTGCTGATATCGCTGAGGTTCGTGAGATATCTCACTCACACGTACAAGCCCCGCTCGACGCGACGCCTGACCTCGTGCTCGCTCGCTGCAATCATCATCATCATCATCATCCATCACCGATAGATGGCGGGTAAGTCCTTCGTCGACATGTCGACCGGCGGTCAGTTCGAGACCTGGGACCGCATCACCAAGTGTCGCAAGCCGATCATCGCCGCCGTCAACGGCTACGCTCTCGGTGGCGGTTGCGAGCTGGCCATGATGTGCGACATGATCATCGCTGGCGACAACGCGCAGTTCGGCCAGCCTGAGATCAAGCTCGGCACCGTACGATGGATGATGCAGCGCCTCTCTGCCTACGGAACGTGACACTCACTCTCGTGTTCGTGCGTCGGTGTGCGTGTGTTGGGATATCGACAGATCCCTGGTGCTGGAGGAACGCAACGCCTCGTGCATGCTAGTATGTCGATCGGCGGCATTGCGCGCGCCAGACATGGAGAGTGTTGCGACTCGCATCATAGAATCCTCACGATGGGGTGGGGGGAACGTTCGTGTTCGTGTGTGAATGAGCAGTTGGCAAGTCGCGCGCCATGGAGTTGGTGCTCACGGGTCGAATGATCTCAGCCAAAGAGGCATCCGACTGGGGTGCGTGTGCTTCGAGTGTTGCTCGTGCATTCACGAGAGCCATCGAAGGAATGAGCTAGGACTCACGATGAGCGTGTGATGGTGATGATGATGATAGGTTTGGTTAGCCGCGTCGTGCCTGCCGATGAGACGCTCGATGCTGCTCTGAATGTCGCCAAGCAGATTTGCGCCTACTCGAAGCCGATCGGTACACATTCGAGCTGTCCACCAAGATACGCGCCTGCTAGTATCCAGCGCTGAATGAATCTCGTGCATATGTGTAGTGGCTATGGCCAAGGAGAGCGTCAACCAGTCGTTCGAGCTCGGCCTGAGCGAGGGCCTCAAGTACGAGCGCAAGCTCTTCTACTCGACCTTTGCCACCGCCGACCAGAAGGAGGGCATGCGAGCGTTCGTCAGCAAGGAGCAGGCCAAGTTCACCGACAAGTAGAGTGCAACCACGGCTGCGGCTCACGTGTGTGTGCCTTCCGAGGACATTGCACCAACAATGCTGCTTTGAATGATTGATCGATTGGTTGCGTCTCGATTTATTGGTCGGCATTTGCTTCGGGAGTCGACAATGTAGCCTCCGTGGACGAGGCAGTTGTGTTACTTGAGGCTGTGTGAGGTTGCTCCTCGGAGGTTCCAGGCGTGGTAGTCGCCGGCGCCGTTGTTGCTGTCTCCGTCGCCGTAGCTGGCTCAGCAGATGCAGTTGTGGCTGCTGTTGCTGTTGCTGTTGCTGCTTCCGCCGTCGTGGCAGCAGCAGCAGCAGCCTTGTTCGCTTGATAGACCGACTCGCGTTGGAAGAGCATCACCAATTCGGCCTGATCAGTCTGAGGAAACATATCCACCGCCTCACTGCGCACTGGCACAAAGTTCTCGCCGCCGAGATGCTTGGAAGCCGCGCGACACAGCGCAGCGGCATTCTGCACGAGCGAGTCTTGGTTGCACGAGACGTAGATCAGCTGCTTGATGGCCGCGCACTTGCGGATCGCTCGAATGACGTCCATGTCTGCACAACGCAATCACCCACACCATTCTCGATAGATGAGTCTGAGAAGCACAACGAGAGAGAGAGAGAGAGAGAGAGGAGCGAGAGGCGCTTCGTACGCAATCCAGGACGAGGCGGATCGACTACGCCAATGCAAGCACCCTGTGGTCCGTACTCGGCCATCAACGATGCTGCCACAGCCTCAGCCTTCGAGGCGATGAACGTGGCATTCGTAATGTTGTTCTGCTCGGCGTTGTAGCGCGCATCGACAATGGCGTCCTCGACCATGTCGACGCCAATCACCTGCTTGACTTGGCTCGCCATCGAGAGTCCGATCGTACCCGTTCCGCAGCACAAATCTGCAAGTGCCCGTTGGCGAGTAAGCAAGACTCTCCCGCACACACGCAAAGGTGCGATGTTGGTGCACGTACCAATGAGGATACTATCAGCTGTCGGCGCACACCAGTTTCGCACGATACCGTACAAGATCTCGGTCGCTGCGGTGTTGATCTGAAAGAATGCGTTGGGTGACACGCGGAACCTGCAGCAATGGTAGAAAGCGATCAATACCGCTACCACTGCAGCCATCGCATTTGCATTCAAGTACCTCAAGCCAAAGAGCACCTCGGTGCAGTACTGCTGGCCGACCAAGACCTCGACGGGCCATGTGCTGGGAACAGCGTTCGCTACACCGTCATACTCTTGCCACAACAACGAGCCGTATCTGCCAAGAGAGTTAGCGTGAGCGAGTGAGTAAGTGAGTGAGCGCTGGCTTTCAGCATACCGATTGTTGTGCTGTGCATTGCGTTCGATCCACAAGGCCTTGACTCGCTCCTTCTCAGCCTGCAGCTTCTCGGGCGTGACATTGGATGGATACACCAATACGGTTGAAACAGCTGCAAGAACCTCCAGTCAGATCGGTGAACTCGTTGGCTCGTTGGCTCGTTGGCTCGCCATGTGAGTGAGTGACGCACCATCGCCAGTCGAAAAAGTTCGAACGGTCAAGACACGCCATTCGCCCGTGTGCTTGATCTTGCAGTGTGGATCAAGCTCGGACGTGTCGAGCACCTCCTGAAAGAGCTGACAGATCGCCATCGCATGCTCACTTACGAGGAGGCTGTTCTCGAAGCTCTATCGGCGGCCGAGAGTAGTTAGACAGCGCGTTGCATCGAGCGAGCTCGAGGCCTCACGGGTCAGGTCGAGAGTGCAATCTGGCAGCAACGTACAGCAACGGTAGTGACGCCCTTGATGACACGGCCTGCAGCGAATCCAACGATCTTGCGTTGCACACCCGATTCATCCGGCGCCGAGAAGCCGATCGTCAACGAGACCTTGTTGCGATAGCCAGTCTGCTTGGGCGATGGATGGATGGCCCCGAGGTAGCAGCACACATGATGGGCCTTCTTTCTACACGCTCTTCAACGTTGGCAACCTGGTGCGGACATTGTGGTGCATCGATCGATAGGTACTCACTCTTTCAGCCATTCGGGTTTACCGTTCTTGGACGATTGCTCAGTCTGCTTGGTGATTCGCTTGAGGATTTTGATCACTGGCACACGAGAGAGAGAGAGAGAGAGAGGCGTTATCAGCAATCCAACAAAGATCCCAGTAGCACCATGATGACGGTGATGCTCACATACGAGCCTTCCTCTTGAACTGCAACTGCTCCTCGTAAGGCATTCTGTGCGCCATGACATTGAGGTGGTGAATGCCAGAGTGTCTCTCGTGTGTATGTGTGAGCGCGAGCGCACCTCCACAATGGAGTAGTGACATCTCGAATGTCCTTGGGCTCGGTCGAGTCACTCGCTGCAGCATCGCCGTCCTCTCCATCCGCTGCGCTCGACTCGTCAGCAGCATCTCCCGTGCGCTGTCGCTTCACTCGAGCTCGATCGTTCTCAGCATCGCGATCGAGCGTTCGTTTGCGAACCTGCTCGATGCCAAGGCCCAGTGAGATAGATCAACACCACCACCACGCGACGTACGAATAGGTAGATCCCCCATCGAACGTACGACATCAGCCGCGACGAACTTTGAGCCGTTGAACGTGTTGTTGTTGATGGCGGCCATTGCTGCGGCTCGATCCTCCAGATTCTGCAGGGACCACGCGCCATCGATCAGCGATCGCCACGAGTACGACGCCGCGATGCCGTGATGAGATCCTCACGTACTGCAAACGTGATCTGGCCAAACAGCTGGCCGCTGGGCTTCTTGGCCTTGACGTACGGCACGTTGAGCTTCTTGAGAACCACGCTCTCGAACTGCCCCACGAGCGAGTGAGCAAGTGCCTGCCAGCCAGTCAGTCGTTATAGATGCGAGTACCTTGCTGAGACCCCACATCTTGGGCACATTCAACACGCTCAACCGCAGCGAGTCATCTCCTAAACATCGATTGCTATCGCGTCAGTAAGGGGAGAGGGAGAGAAGGGATCGTGTATGAGTGGGTGGTTCGCGAGCAGCACCTTGTGGTGGTGCCAGCTTGGCGCTTGATGGTGCCTGCTCGACCACTGCAACCGCAGTAGACTCATCGGTTGGTGAGGTTGTGGATGGAGCTGTTGATGAACTCGAGGAGTCGGTCGAGGTCGAGGAGTCGATATCAGCCATCGTGGCGAGAGGAGCGAGCGAGATGATGCGCCAGCGAGAGAGAGAGAGAGAGAGAGAGAGAGAGAGAGAACAGAGGCACTGCCACTCGTGCTGTTCGTTGAGAGAGATTGGTGGCATCATATCTTACCTTGGCAACCCAGAGACAAGATGGCGATGAGTGGATGGGTGAGTGGGGTTATTGGTAGGAGCAAGCTCCTTGTTTATCGAGAGTGAGAGAGAGATAGATGGAGACAGCCAGCCAGTGTATGAGATTGTATGCCATACATATGAACATATCGCGCGTTATGAAGTGTAGCTTGCTGCCATCTTGGAGTCGCCAAGCGGAAGAATGCACTTGTCATCGATCCATTGGATCAACTGATAGACCGTGCAGCGTGCGAGACGCATGGCAGCCGCTTACATTCCAAAACCAGGGGGCGGCTGTGGGATGTTGCTGGCGATGACGGCGGTGCCGACGCCGAGAAACACCACAAGCACCACCCAGATAATGACGAAGCAGCAGGCACACGCACAGCCGCAGCCGAACAAGCACACGCTGATGCGACCAAGGAGGCGCGCCGTCTGGTTGGGCGAGTTCCACCAGCTGCATTGATAGAGAGAGAGAGAGAGAGAGAGAGAGAGAGAGAGAGAGAGATCGATAGAGAGAGATCCAGAGGATTGGCATTGGTAAGCGAGATATGGCAGTATCTGGCAATCTCTATCTATCTATCTCGCTCTCGCGATACGTACATGATGCCAAGAATCCACACGAGCGGTACGACGATACCGATCGCCAGCACCAAGGCGCTGAAGAGTACGTGGTTCTGATCGGCCGGCTGCAGAATGTGAACCTCGACCGGTTGGTTGTCGCGGCCATCACCAAAGTCGCTCATCGGCACCTCGGTACTCACGCCGAGCGTCGTGTAGTTGTCCTCTTGACCCATGACAATGATCTGATCTCACACGAGGACGGGACGAGAGGTGTGGCAGAGAGAGGCACGACGCGAGCTTGCGAGGTGTGTCTGGGAGCGGAGGAGCCAAGAGGTGTGTGCGCGGCAGAGGATTTATGTCCGCCAGAGAGGACTCCGGACCGAAGAATTTTCTGCCACGTGCGCAGGAGCGAGAGATACTCCGGAAGGCACTAAATCAAGAACGCGGAATCTCTCGCATTGCGTACTCGGAAGATATTAGCTGAGATCAACCCCGGCGGAGATCCCCTGTGTGTGTGCGTGGGTGTGTGTGGCACATCGACTCCGCGGAGGAGTCTCTGATGAGTAGAGCAAGGGATAAGCGTTTGTTTGAGGCTTGCAACAACAGGTCTCGAGGCACACCCTCTCGCGCCAGCCTACTGCTTGCTGTTGTTGGGGCTGCCCCACTTTGGGAAGAAGTAGCACTGCTCGAAGCTGCTGCCATACGGTGCCGTGTACACGGGCGCGTCTGCCAATGCCACAACCACCCCGCGAGAGAGTATTATGAGACGATCAGCCCGCAAACCAGCCTTGCCTGCCGTCTGCCATCTCTCGAGTGGCAGGCACGTAACGTACAGTTGTAGATCAGTGCTGCGCTCTCGTCGGCGCTCGTCGGGTACGTGTGCTGGCTCTTGCGTGCCTCCGACACCAAAAAGTCCGACATGTACTGCATGGCGGTGATGGCGTCCGGCGTGTGGTTCGTGACCTCGTCGGCGTCCCACTCGAACTGCGGCTTTTCGGGGTGCCATTGCGTGCCGTACACCGGGTACTTCTTACCCTCCATCGACGAGATAAACGTCACGCCCTCGCGGTCGTTGTTGAGCGACAGCTGGTTGTAGAAGTTGGGAAGATACTTGTTCGCTAAGGGAGGGCGAGAGCGCGCAAGCAGTCGCATAACGTGAGCTCGCTCGCGTGCATTCAATCGCTCGATCATGCACCGTGTGTGTCGCATACCTTGGAACACTGACGGCGTCACGCCCCATTGATGATTGTTCATCGTCACAGGCTCGTTCGCAAGGATATCAATGACCTCTAGCGAGTGCACACGCGACAGAGACACCGCGTCACATCAAATCAGATGCAGCTCGTCAAGCTCTCTTGACCACACTCACTCCAGCGTACGCTTGGGCGCCTTGCCGAACATTCGGCTGCTCGGTGCGAGCGACGTAAAGTTGAGCGGCAGCGTAATGTTCTCGGCATCGACCGGCGAGAGGATATCAAAGTTCTGGCTCGTGATGATCGACAGCAGCTCGAAGCCCATGCAGTGTCCAAACAGTACAAAGTAGTCGCCACGATCGTTGGCCTGCATCGAGTCATTGGTCGATAGGTCGATTGGATCTGAGCAACCAAGCGCTCGCTCGCTCTCGAGTCATCGTACCTGAAGCGTGAGGTTGTACAAGTACTGGCCAGCGTAGAAGAGCGTCGTGTTGTCGAGATCAGATCCGCCACCTGGGAACAGGATGCCATTGATCGAGTCGAAGGTCGACTTGAGCTCCGAGAACGGAGCATCGTGGCTGAAGATCGAGCACGTCGTGTATGAGCGAGTGCATCAAGATCGCGATCAAGGTAGCCACGATACGTACTGGATAGGAACAGCTCGAGCGCCTCCTGACTCGACATACTAGCAAGATAGAGAGAATACCAACGGATCAGCGAGTACTATTGTGTATTGTGTGTGTTGTGTGTTCGCGAGATACCTTCACATACGAGGCAGCAATGTAGTTGTCGCCAAAGCGCTTCATCGACGCCGACGACGGCTGCGTCAGAATACCAATGATCGGTCGGTCATTCTGTGGTGCTGCCGCGCCAGTCGGGACAATGACGGCGTAGAGCGCAACGAATGTCACCACCAGAAGCGCAACGATGCCAGAGGCTTGCATGGCTGCGGATGCGTGTGTGTGAAAGAGAGCGAAAGAGAGCGATACTGAACGATTCCGCGAGTGCGTTTATCAATACCAACCCAAACCAAAACACACGATGACAGAGTTACAAGGCACTCCTCGCGCGTTCGTGTCCTGAATCCCAGGAGTCAGTCTCATACTCAGACTCAGCAAACCGATACTACTCGAAACGAGACTCTCGCATACACACTCTGCTCGAAAGCATCCAGGCCTTCTCCTGCCTCGCCGCCTCCTGCCTGCTGCTCTCGTTTGCTCAGCGGTTCCTGCCTGCTGCTCCCTATGTTGGCGTCTCATACCACGAAGTCGATGACGATGACGGTGATGGTGTGTATTGACTTGTTTCTGGCGCCTAGGCGAAAACAAGATGGTCTTTGTGATTGTCACACACCGCACGAAGGTATCCTTGACTCCACCCGCCCTCGCGGCGGTTGTTACGAGAGACTCGCAAGTTCACACCGTCGTACAGGGCACAACATGCTAAACACTTGAGCTGCAGACCAGCCGGCATTCCCCGCGCTCCATTGAGGCGAGCAGTTTGTATGTTGAGGCAGGCGGTAATGTCGATGTTGCTCACGTTGCTGTTCGAGAGGTTGGTTTCCGAGAGGTTGCTGTTCGAGAGGTTGGCATTCGAGAGGTTGGCCTCCGAGAGATTGAACCGAGTGAGATCGCGGCTCGAGAGATCAATTCCCGACAGATTGCACCGCGACAAATCGAGCGGAAGACGTGTGCCGGCCACGTTTGAACCAAAAAGGTTGCATCCCGAGAGGTGCGTGGTCGAGAGGTCGCAGTTCTCAAGGTTACAGCTTGAGAGATCACAATTCGCGAGGTTGGTGTTGGCAAGAACGAAAGTTGTCAAGTCGCGACCTGATAGGTCGGTGCCCGACAAGTTGCAGCTTGAGACATCGGCCGGCAGACGAGTTCCAGTCAGCTTGCATCCTGCGAGGTTGGTGTTGGCAAGAACGAAAGTTGTCAAGTCGCGGCCTGATAGGTCGGTGCCCGACAAGTTGCAGCTTGAGAGATCGGCCGGCAGACGAGTTCCAGTCAGCTTGCATCCTGCGAGGTTGGTGTTCGAGAGGTTGGTTTCCAAGAGGTTGGTGTTCGAGAGGTTGGCACTCGAGAGGTTAGCACTCGAGAGGTTGGCGTTCGAGAGGTTGGTGTTCGAGAGGTTGAAGCCTGTGAGATCGCGACCTGTGAGATCGACTCCCGACAGGTCGCAGCCCGACAAGTCGAGTGGAAGTTGGACGCCACTCAACTTGCATCTCGAGAGATTCGAGCCCTTGAGAACCGTCTCTCTGAGATCGAGTCCTGAGAGATCGCGGTCTCCAAGATCCACGCCCGACAGGTCAGTGCCCGACAAGTCGAGTGGAAGATGGCATCCTGTCAGCGTGCAGCGGCTCATCACCTTGCCTCGAACATCCACGTCTCGAAGGTCGATGTCCGAAAAACTCGTGCCACTCAAGTCGTTCGGCAATCGCGCTCCCGACAGCTGGCATGCTCGAAACTCGCACTTTCGAACATCGGTGCTTGTCAAATCGATCTCTCTCATGTCACTCGACGTGAATCGAGCTCCTCGAACGTCGCACCGAACCATCCGTCGACCTCGAAGATCTGTCTTCTCGAGGTTCGCGTCTCTCATGTCGACTTCGACCATCTCGAGTGGAAACCGAGCTCCTCGTGCATCGATTCCGACCATCGTCGAACGATCAATGTCGGATTGAGAGAGATCCACCTCCACCATCGACGCGCCCGAGAAGTCAGCCTCTCGCGCCGACACGTGGCTCATGTCGCATCCACTCAAGTCACTCTTGCTCAATCGAGCTCCTTGCATCGAGCTGCCTCTCATGATCGATGAACGCAAGTTCGACTCGTTCATCGTGGCTTGATCAAAGTCAGCCTCGATCGCTTGAATTCCGACCATGTCAGCTCGGTCAAGGTTCGATCCTGAGAGATTCGTGTTGTCGAGCAGTGATCCGCTGAGCTTGGCTCCTTGGAGAAATAGGCCACACAGCCACTCGCCCGAGAGATCGGCATTCTTGAGGCTCACTCTCTCGGATGGAGTCTTGATGGAGGACACCCTTGCGGTCAATTGCTCGGCCGTGAACTTCTTGCGTCGGCCCTTGGACGAGAGTTCGTTGAGAGCCGATTGGAGGAGTTTGAGACCCAGCATCCGAGATGTGATCGAAAGATTGTCGATCTCTCGGTTCGAGAGGTCTCGAGGAAGTCGGCCACTGTATCACCACCACCACAGCCACCACCATTGAGTGTTGAGTAAGCGAGGGAGTAACATGAGAGAGAGAGAGAGAGAGACAGAGACATACGATCGCAACCAATGAAGAACGTGCTCGAACGATTGAGCATCACAGTCGATGAACAGTCGTCCTCCTCGCTCTTGTGCTCGTTCTTGTTCTGGTCGATCCTCTGCACTTCCATCTTGCTCAGTGTCGGCCTCGTCTCGATGACCAGGAGGGAGCTGCGAGAATCCTCGATGATACGAGCCTCGAGGAAGAGCAAAGTCTCCTGAGAACAAGCGATCCAGCACCGAGCCGCTCTCGCGTCGCAGAGTCTGCTCGCTTGCTCGGAACGTGCGATCTCCGACATCGATCGAATACACTCGACTCGACAATACCGCTCTTGCCATCTTGTCGCTCCAGCCTGAGCCTGAGCTCGAGGAGGAAGACGTGGAGGGCGACGAGGAATGAGAGGCATCGCACTCGGTGGCTTGGTGGAGGAGCGCCTCTCCGTTCGATCCAACCCAGCGACACCCAGACCAGGCGCTGTTGGGGCATGGATGGTGGTGGCAGCTCGACGCCAGATGCTCCGCGAGACTGTGTGCTGCTTCGCCCACCCAGCTGCAGCCTCGTTCATGGTTCGTGCATTCCATCGGCTTGCTGTTGCTTGCCGACGATGTCGATGTCGATGTGGATGTGGATGTGGAGGTGGATGTGGATGTGGAGGTGCTGGTGGAGGTCTGGGAGATCGGCACGAGGTCGGAGAGGTTGTGGATGGGAGATCGGCACACAGGACAAGCGACAGGCCACAGTGATACGTGGCCGAGCATGTCAGTGATGCACCGAGAACAGAATCGATGGCCGCACTGCGTCTCGAGTGGTTGGTGTGGTTGGTGTTGGCACACAGCGCACACCAACACCACGTCGGCTGGCTCTCGTCGTTGTTGCTGTTCTTCTGATCGTTGAGCTTGGATCCTTCGTTTTTTCGCTGGAGGTATTAGTGGCCTCGAAGACATTGTGGGAGTGAGATGATGGACCGCAGCGAGTCCCGACACACACCAACCAAACGAAGGAGAGGCAGAGCAATCGAGCGAGAGAGGCAGACACGAGAGGGCGAGAAACACAAGAAGCGAGCGAAGCACGGAGCGGCCTCAGAGACTCGCCTCCTCTCTCGCACCTGCTCTTTCTCATTTGCTGCCGCTGCGCCACTCCTTCCTCGCCTCCTGCCTGCTGCTCTCGTTCGCTCTCGAAGCCACCAAGATGGCTGCTGCACTCCTCGATGATGTCGACACTGCATACCAAGATCTCGACATTACGACCGAGGATGTGAACTTTGATGAGATCGATGGTATACACCCGCGCCCGCGATCACCAGCGATCATCAGCGTTCGACTCGCGCGTATCTGACGATCACGATCACGATCACCAGCTCTCATGTCCAAGTTCCAAGAGGACGAACGCGTACAGGAGGCTCTCGAGAAGGGCATTGATATGCGTCAATACACGCGCCAGATCGAGCGTGATCTTCGTGATCTCGAGCGCCAATCGATCGACGATTGTACGCACCTCGCTCGCTCGCTTCGTCGATATCGGGTTGCTGATGGGCATATGGCGCATATGTAGATCTCCAACATGCGCCCCAGTTCGTGCAGCTCTGCCAGCAGATCAAATCATGCGATGAGATCCTCGAGCGTATGGAGAACCTGTTATCTGGTTTCCAAGCTGATCTTCGTGCGTATCTCGCCCGAGTGAGAGTGAAGCCACTACTGCACCTGATCCATCGATTGACCGAGTGCGTGATTGGTTGAATTGGATGGATTGTAAATAGGTAACATCAGCGACGAGATTCGATATCTACAGGATCAATCGTCTGAAATGAGCGTCAAGCTCAAGAACCGTCAGGTACCGTGCTCTTGATACCATGAGCAACAGCGAGCGAGAGCATATGATCGATCGAGCTAACACACCATTCGTTCGTTCATTCGTTCATTCGTTCATGTGTTGGTATGGATTGAATAGGAGGTCACCACGAAGCTTGGACAGTTCATCTCGGACGTCTCGGTCTCTCCTGAACTCATCGAGTACGTTCGTCGATTCACGACTGCAGTACCTTTTGATATGACGAAGATTGTGCGCGTATGAAAGCGTGGTTGTTGACGACGGTACCAATCGAACCAACAGTCGATTGCTTCGTGCTGAGGTCAACGAGCAGTACGCCGAGTATGCTCGCGAGCTTCACACCAAGATCAAGTTCGTTCACCAAGACGAGACCAAGGGAGCTCGTTCGTGCGAGTTGATCTCTCCCGAGCTCGAGAAGCTGCGCATCAAGGTCGTCACCAAGATTCGAGAGTTCTTGCTTCGTCAGATTCAGAACCTGCGCAAGCCGACCAACGTGCAAGTGCGCCAATCGAGCGAGATGGTCAAGTACAAGTTCCTCAATCAGTTTCTGTGGTACTACGCCAAGGACTGTGCACTCGAAGGTAGGTTGCGCCGCCATCATCGATGGGCCTTTGCTTGATACCAATCGAATGTGTGCGTGCGCGTGTGTTGGTCCGAGATAGTTCGTCAAGAGTATGTCAATACGCTCTCCAAGATCTACATGGCATGTGCCAAGGACTACATTGGTGCAGTCATGCGCCTTCACGTATGTGCTCCTCCTTCTCCGTCTTCGTCTTGGTATCATGCGCTGATCGCAACACGTGCAGATCGAGATTGGAAGCCGAACCGATTTGCTCGGTGCCGAGGAACGATCGCTAGTTGATATCCTACTTGGCCGCGTGTGCTCTTGTGCCAGTTTGCGCGCGCACACCCTGTGCACTGTCTCGTGCAGCTTATCCGTAGCCTCTACGTTTGCCTTAACCCAACGCCCTTGTTGCTGACTGCACGCTTCTTCACGTCCAAGTTCGCCAAGACTCGAACCAATGTCTTCTCGCCTGGAGAAGAGCCGACCTCACGAGTGCTCATTCTCCGCTCGTTGGAGAAGCCACCAACCGAGGCCTACACTGTGCTGCAGCAGACCTTGCGCAAATACCGATTGCTATCGCCTCCCAAGCCCAAGTCAGGTGGCTACACATCGACGTCGTCCTCCTCATCTTCGTCGTTGTCGTCGTCATCCTCGTCGTCAAGCGGGGCAGCTGCAGCGGCGAAGCCAGTACCCGATCCGCGACCTCCCAAGTTCCTGTTGCCTGCACAAGAGCTCGCCAAGAATGCCACCTATCCGTACGAGGTGCTGTTCCGCTCGATGAACAAGTATCTCCGAGACGCCGTCGTCTCCGAGTACCTCTTTGATATCGACTTTTTCGGCAAGGTCAATCTCTTTGACAGTCTCTTCGGCAAGGCGGTTCACTTGTTCATGGTGCGTGTCGTCGCCGTCGGCCGTTGGTGCTCGTTCCAGCGTGCCTTACAGCAACAACACTAACAACTCTTCTTGTGCAGGACAACTTGATCCAAGCGATGGCCAACTGCTATGACGTCATCGGAATCCTGCTCGTCATCCACATTGCGCGTATCAGCCAGGATGCAATGCGCTCGCGCAGCATCATGTGCCTCGACAGCTACTACGACAGCGTGCTCACCATCTGCTGGGGCCGCTTCACGTCCGTTTGTGCCTTGCACGCCGAGAGCCTGAGCACTGCCGATCCGCTCAAGCTGGGTTCGATCGACACGCGCCCGCACTACGTACGCTCTCGAGGAGCGCTCCCCTTTGCTACGTACACGAGCGCGCCTACATCTCCTAACTAACCACCTCTCGGTCCGAGCACAGGTGACGCGCAGGTTCGCCGAGTTCCTGACGGCTCTGCATTGTCTCAACGTCGACTTGGGCTCGCACCAGGTGGCCGAGACCATCACGCACCTCCAGCGCAACATGGATAACTTGCTCAAGAAGCTGGCGCAGCAACATCGCCAACTCCAAGACCGACTCGTGTTCCACATTAACAACTACTTTCATATCCTCAGCGTCTTGGAGGTGCCTACTTTTCATCTCGTCTTTGGATCTGGATGTCGATGCCTAACTGCTGTCACTCTCGTGGATGCATGTGCGCGCGCGAATGATAGAGCCGTGGATTGCCACTGGCAGCGACGCAACACGTCAAGCAAATGATCGACGCGCGTATTGCGGCATTTGTCGAGATGGAGCTCGACAAGTACTACAAGCGCTTGATCGTGTTTGTCAAGCACTATGAGCCTCTCGTTGCTGCATCGCCATCGCCCGAGACTGCGCGGATCATCGATCGAGGTTCGAATGTTAATACCCTTCATCGTGCCGCATAGCAACTGTACTCTCTCCGCTCACTTTGATTATAACGACGACGATGGCGGTGATGGTAATGATAATAGGCGAGGTCGAGTCGCTGGTTCAAGAGTTTTCAGGCAGCTACAAGGCCGTGCTCGAGAACATCAAGACCGATCTGCTGTCACTCTTTCCGAATCTCAATACCGTGTCGGACATTCAACAGCTGGTCCTCGCACAGCTGGTAATGTACTACACCAAGTTCGAGGACATTCTCAAGAAGTGCTTCCGAGGCTCGACGCAGTTCCCGGACTTTGTACCGATACCGACCTTGACCTATCAAGTCACACGCTCGCGCCTGCTTGATATTCCTCGCTGATCGGGATGCTCAAGCGCTCTCATGAACCAACCATTCGCAATCTCTCTCTCATCTTTCAAGTAGTCATCAGCCCCTCTCTCGCTCGCGTGTGTGTGTGTTTGCTCACTCTCATGATTCAACAACTATACAATGTAACTTATCGTACATTCATGAGCTACGAGTGATGCGCATCAACGATGATCCCACTCACTCACTCGATGGCGCGCCCTTGGTCGAAGATATCTATATTACCGCCAGCTCAGTGGCTCAATCTCTACATGTGTGTCTATCTCCATCAAGCGGTTGCGTCAGTTGCTGGTGCTGTCGGGGCTTCGGTGGTCTTTGGAGTCTTCTTCTTCGAGCATTCAAGTTTGTACGCTGCGTTCCTGGTCGTCAGTTGACGGCAAGAGCGATGCGAGGCAGCGACGGGTACACCAAGGAGCTCGTACCAGCGAGACTCTGTGTCAGCACTTCCTCAAATTCATCGAGGTTGATGTCTGCGAGAGCTTGTTGTACGTCGCCTTGCGAGATGGTCGAGCGGTTGTTCTCTTGACAACACTCGTTCGCTCTTTGGGAGACGGAGGGAGCACAAGCACATCGAGTTACAACGTGCATCCTACCGTGCAAGACCAAGCGCCATCGAGAACGCGTACGCAGCTGTAATGTAATGGATGTAGGTCGTGGCTGCTCGTTGTAGCGCGAGCTTGGCTTCTTTCGAGACCTGTACGTTGTCTGGGAGCTGCAGATACACAGACAGACAGTCGCACAGCGAGACGTCAGGTATTGTGGTTCTATCACATTGCTCGAGCTCACACGACAAGAACGCACCGCAGACTTGATGATGCGATGCACAACAGCTTTCGGGAGCTCGTATTCATCAGCCATGTTGGCGGTGTGTGTGAGAGGGCAAGCGATTGCGTTTGGTGTGGTGGTGTTGGATCGACTTGGCGTGAGTGTGTGCGCGAGCAGGGAACGAAGCGACTGTACTGCTGTTCCGCAGCTTGAGATGCGGTATTACAACATAGGTTTATAATGCACAACTCGACGGGAGCATCTTTCGATATATCCTCCATTTCGACGCAACGAGAACATGTACAACGCCGATATATACTGCTAACGCAAATCGTGGATGTCGTGGGTCAACGATGCCAGGTAGTCTTGGCCATCGGGCGTCGCTGCAGTCGGGGCTGTGTCCGGCATCACGCGAATATCGATCTTGCAAACCTCTTGCCTGTCCACGCGCGCCAGGTAAAACGAGAACTGGATGCCTCGAGGCTCGAACGTGCGTGCAGACTCGGCGGCCACGGCGTCGGTAGCGTGGGCAGCGGCTGCCAAGCAACGATTTTGAGTGGCGATGAGTTTGGGGATCACGTAGAACAGGCCGAATGGAACCAGGATCCAGAGAAGGTTTGGCTGGTGGCGGAGAGCATCATTCATTGGATGCTCGGCCGTCACGAGGATCTCCTCGAACTCTGCCTGCGTCACTCGGCCTTGCAGTTGAAGCGGGAGCTGTCGCGGGAAGCGAATTCGAGAAGGTTGGGCGAGAACCGCCGCTTCGATGGATTCATGATAGAAGGCCATGATGGACGCCACACACAAACACGAGAGAGAGAGAGAGAGAGAGAGAGAGAGAGAGAGAGTTGATCGTGGGTGTGGCGCTGCAATGGGGATGAGGGAGGATGAGGATGAGGATGAGGAGGATGAGATCGAGCCTGGCTTATCAACGAAGCGACGGGCGACGACAAGCGGAGTTGCTGCGCTGCTCCGGGCCTGACACGTGCCTCCGGAGCTCATTGTTCATAACAACTGACGACGCAGTTCGGCCTCCTTCTCGCTCCGGCACGCACACGCACGCACACTCCAATGGCAGCGCACCCGTCGACCTTCGTCGGGTTCACCGAGCCACGAGTACGAAAGACCCAACCACCCTCCACCACCAAGACCTTCCAGGCCACACAACGACATGGCTTCACCAGTCGCGTCGCTCCTGCTCCCGCGTTGCCCTGCTCCACCGGCGTCGCTGTTCCTACGGCGCTCACCTCGTTCCTGCACTCGGAGGTCGGCCAAGGTATGTACCGCATCCCGCGCGTATACTACGATCCATCCCCCTCTCTCGCGTACTCATACACCAACATTCGAGATCAGCGTACAAAGCCACCGAGCCTCCGACGAGCGAGCTCGCTCGCACCATCCTCATGATCTCGCTGTTGTTCAAAGGACGCGCCATCACCGAGCCGCAGAAGGCGCAGCTCAAGGCACGCCGAACCACCGACCGACCGCACGCCCTTGCTAACGACATACCGCGCAACACTCTGTAGGATATGGCAGTCAACGGCGACGAGCGCGTGTTTGCGGTCCTACACGAGTTCGAAGACACCAACGATGTCTCGCGTCTGCGCTACCTCGCGCTGCAGCTGCTCGCCTCGCTCGACGCGGCCCACGACACTGCCACGACGCCCGACACCATGGCGCAGTAGCTACACATTGCCCAAGAGTACGCTATCTCATTCCTTCATTCGTTCATTCATTCATATGGGCGTAGATTGAGCTCTGTCGATATCGTACAAACTCATCGAACACAACCGTGTTTGGTGGCAACAGCAACAGCAACAGCAGCCATGGCGCAAGCGAATCAACACTATGGCGAGAGTCTACTGCGCAACAACAGGAGGCGGTCCGGCAGCGTCAGTTGGCTGCTCGACACTGGCTGCGGCAGCGTCCTCCTCATCCAGCGGCTGGAACCATGGATCGTTGGGGTCGATACGTGGGCCAGCAGGACGGATGATCGATGCTCGATGCTTGGGCTCGGTATCGCCAGCGACGGCTGCCGTAGCAGCATTGGCCAGACCGGTCGAGATCTTGTCGGTGTAGGCGCGAATGTTGTCCATGTTGGCGGCGCTCTTGAGCGCGGACTGGATCTTGTTGGCGCTCACGACTTGGTAGTCCTCGGGCGTGAGCAGTGCTCCCAAAGTATCGGCGCCCTCCAAGGTCGAATCGTTCATGATGGCGCGGTTGCCTGTCTCAAGATCAAAGAACTTGGTCTTGTGCAGCTTGGCCTGTGTGCCCACACGTTGCAATACACGAGCACGTACGAGATCCCGATCGCGTGTATTAGATAGTTAGTATCGATTGTTTTGGCGCGCTCGGGGGGAACGAGCAGAGACGTACGCCTTTGAAGCTACAATTCACGAGCACGGCGGTCGAGAGATTGGCATACGACAGGTCGGCGCCATCAAAGATAGCGCCCGTGCAGTCGGTCGCGTGCATCGTGGCTCGTGTCAGGTTGCTGCGCGAGCAATCGACGGCTCGCAGGTTCGAGCGCACGAATGCCACCTGCACAAGCTTGGCCTGCACCATCGAGGCCGCCTCGAGGTCGACCTCGGTGAGCGTCGTTCGCGGCGCAAACGTCGCGCGGTTCAGTACGGAAGCATTCATCTTGGTGCGAGAGATCGAGCATCCCTCGCCAATGACCGCGAGCGCCATGTCGCTTTCCATCATTCGCGTGCGGAAGAACGACGAGTTCGTGATGGTGGCGCCCTTGAGGTTGACGTGCGTCAGGTCGGCGAAGCGAAACTCGCATCGATCGAGCACCGAGCCCAAGAGATTGGCGCGAGCGAGGTTGGCAGCAGCGAGGTTGCACTTGTTGAGCCGAATGTATGCGAGGTTCTCGCCGTGGATGTCGGCCTGCGGCAGCTGCAGCGCCTTGGAGCCGTTGCCCAGAAGCAGCTGCAAGATCTCTTGGCGACTCATCGTATATCGCGTGCCAGTGAGGTTGCTACGATGGTCGGCGGTCGAGAGGTCCTCCACGTCTTCGGTCTCGTTGGCGTTACCGCTGGTAGCATCGTCGGCGTCCGAAGTGCACATGTGCTCGAGCAACTCCTCCAAACTCAGCGCCTTCATTTGCTCCAGGTCGATCGTCTCGCTTGGGCTCTCGGGATTCTGTACTTGGCGCAGTTCTTGTTCGCATTTCTTGCACCCGATCATCATGAGTCATCACACACAATGGAGGCGCTTACTCCAGAGTGGCACTCTGTTTCAATCGTACCCAAAGCTGCAGGGCGATCGCACGAGCATTCTTTCGTAGCTTCTCTGCACGTGTTTCAATCATCTCCATACAATGCTGCAACGAGATTCGAGATCAATGATCGAGTTCATCCCACTCACTCACTCACTCGATCAACCTCCCCAGTGGTACCTGTTGATATTCAAGTGGAGTCATCGTTGGTGCCGCGGCGCGTCGCTCTGCCATGACAGCTTGCAACGCTTCAATGTCGACCGAGGACTCGGGCATGAGAGAGCGGGCGTTCTCGGCCATCTGCTCGATGGTCTCTCCGACGTCCTTGAGGAAGAGGCTCATCATCGACTCGGCAGCGAGCTTCTTGAGTGCCTCCTCCTTCTCGCGCTGGACGCGCTTGAGCTCGGCCTCGTCGCAGCTGTGGCACCAGAGACGGCCTTGGCGCATGGCACCAAAGTTACGCTGGTCGCGAACGGTGCTCGAGCAAATGCAGCACTTGGTGCAATCACGATGCCAGATCTGCTCGATGAGCTCGACGCCGTCCTTCTTGACGAGGTCCAAGAAGCACAGCGGGCACGTGACGACGCGGTTGCGCTCGGCTTCTTCACGCTGCAACCGATCCTTCAGCTCCCACTCTTGCTTCTCGCGCTGGAGCTGCTCGGCCGCCTGGCGTTCGATACGCTCGGCCTCCTTTTGTGCCTTGCGATCTTCTTCCTCGCGACGTCGTTGCTCGATGCGGGCGAGGCGCTCGGCCTCCTTGGCGGCGCGCTTCTCGGCCTTGAGGGCCGCCTTGGCTTTGGCCTCCTTGTCGGCGATGCAAGGGTTGCAAATGACGCTCTTGCTCTCGGGCGCCGTGGTCGCGAAGCCCGGAGAGCCCGAGTCCGACAGCGGCGTGCGGCACTCGCTGCACACGGCACACTCGACGTGCCAGCGCTCGCGATTCACAAACACGCTGTCCTTGTGCTTGACGTCTCCGGAACAGAGTCCGCACGACGCAATGCGGTTGCCCTCCTCGATCGCTCGCTGCACTCGAGCGCAGTTGCCGCAAAGAATGCGACCGTCGTGCCACTGCTCGTGTACTGAATCGAGCTTCAAGGCCGTCGAGCACTCGGCGCACTTGGCACACTCGGGATGGTAGTAGGTGCCGTAGAGCTGCAGAGCTCGGCCTGAGCGGTTGGTGAAGCGCACCGCCAGTTGGCAAACGGGGCACACGCCGAGCACATGAGTCTGGCACGAGGCACACACCATCTGGCCGTCTTGCAACGAGAAAGGCGTGGTCTTGGAGATCTTGGAGGAGCACACTTGGCAGCGCGCACACACGGCGTGGAACAGCATACCGCCGAGGCGAACGCCATCGTACACGCTGACAGTACACACGGGGCAGGGCGTCTCGCTGGTGTCAGCAACAACGATACCACCCAATGCATCGGGAGCATCAGTGGGGATTGTGGTGGGAGGCGTAGGAGCTGAAGCTGGAGCTGGAGCTGGAGCTGGTGTAGCTTCACGCGGAGCTGCAGCAGGTATCGAAGAAGCTTCGGGCTCTCGAAGCGCTGGCGCAGTGGTCGCCGGAGCTGGTGCAACAGCAGGCGGAGCTGGTGTTCGCGCTGGGGTTGAAGATGAGCTGGCTGGAGGCTTGGCTGTCGATGGCTGAGGTTGGGGTTGAGGTTGGCGTTGGGGTGCTGCCGGGGCGGCAGGTGACGGCGAGGCTGTAGGCGGCTTTGCTGTCGCTGGCTGGGAAGCGATGGAAGCAGCGGTTGGCTTCGCGGCCGATGCAGTTGCAGCAGCTTTGGTGGGAGCAGCAGCGGATGCTGGTGCCTTGGTTTGGGGTTGCGCTTGGGCTTGGGGTTGAGATTGAACTACTGGCGACTGTCGGTCAGGCCTCCGTTGCTCTAGCTCCATTCTCCGTATCTCGGCCTCGCGACGAGCAAGTTCAGCCTCGCGAGCCTGGAGCTCGGCTTCTCGGCGGCGTTGCTCTTCGAGACGACGCAACTCCTCCTCGCGTTGTCGCAATTGTTGCTCTCGCTTGCGGAGTTCGAGCTCCTTGCGCGCATCCTCGGACTGCTTTCGACGACGCTCCTCTTCGAGCCATCGCTGTCGCTCCTGGTCGGCGAGGCGCAGTAGCTCCTCTTCCTTGCGACGGCGCTCCTCTTCGAGACGACGCGCCTCTTCAGCGACTCGCAGCTCCATCTCGCGTTTGCGGAGCTCGTCCAAGCGGCGCTGCATCTCCTCTTCCTGCCGAAGAGCCTCGAGTCGAATTTGCTCCTCACGCTCGCGTTGCAGGCGCTGCAACTCGATTTCGCGCTGCTGTGACTCGAGCCGTAACTTGCGCTCCTGCGCCTCGAGTCGGGCTTGGAGCTCGGCGGCCTCGCGGCGCGCTTGAAGCTCGGCGGCCTCGCGCATTCGTCGGTCCTCTTCGAGCTCGTTTGCAGACGGGCCAGTCTCGAGCTTACGGCGTTGCTCGATGCCGTAGCACGTGATGCACCACTTGCGACCGTCGTGCATAGCGCCCACGGTGCTCTCGTTCATGGGTGCGGCGCATACTGAGCATCGTGCGCACCGAACGTGCCACGTCTCATTGAGCAGCTCGATACCGTCCTTGCGCACGAGCTCGCCAAGACATGCCGGGCACGTGACGATCTCTCTCAGGCGACGAGGAATGTACGGCGCATTGGCAAACGGCTGCGGTGCGACTCGTGGGCGCTTCTTCGGTTGAGACGCGGTGGTCGTGAGGCCGGAGCGAGGCGGGGACGGCTTGGCGGTCGCGGCAGGAGACGGAGGTTGCTCCGGCGTCGTTGGTTCGGGAGTCCCGGGTTGTGGCGGCGAGCTCGACTCACTCGCGGCCGAGCTGCCCTCGGACGCGGTCGGAGACGGGGGAGCCTTCAATGCTTGCGTGCACGCATCACAATGCAGCCCATTCTCGAGGAAGGCGTACGAAGGGCTTGGTGGGTCGACGAGAGACAGCGAGCATCGAACGCAGACGGCGCACGCGGCGTGCCAGCGATCCGCGGCACCGCCACCGGGAGCCGCTGCCGTCTCGCCGAACGTGCTGGCTTGGTGGCACACGATGCATTCGGCAGGAAGCGCGGCCTCTCGCTCGGCAAGGACCTTGCCTTGGCATGCGGAGCATCGCAGTACTTGGTCGACGTCATCAAAGGCGCAGGACGAGGCCGACGTGACCGAGGCGCTGCAGGTGCTGCATTTGCGACAATCCGGATGGAAGAAGCGGCTGTGTAGGGGCTCGATTCGCGTGCTGCCGCGGCTCTCGATCGTGACCTTGCACGTCGGGCATTGGCCCAGCACCACGGGCTTGCAGTCGACGCAGAACAACTTGCCACGCTGCAAGGAGAAGGTCGACGGCGACAAGCGCGAGTAACATTCCGAACAACGCGCACAGACGTCGTGGAACAAGCGACCTCCAAGCACGGTGCCTTGATAGACGTCGACCTCGCAGATGGGGCACGGCGTGTTGATGGCAGGAGCGCTCGACGAGGAGGTCGAGCTGCCGCTGCTGGTGGTGGCGGTGGTGGTGGCGTTCTCGTTCCAGATGGCTCGACGAGAGAGACGCTCTTGCTCTTGGCGCTCGAGCTCCTCCTGGCGAAGGCGCTCACGACGCTCCTCCTGGCGACGGAGCTCGCGCTCGTGGCGCTGGCGACGTTGATACTCCTCGAACTCGAGTCGAGACTCACGCTCCAGCTTGGCCTCGAACTCTTCCTGCGAGAGATGCTGCTCGCCCTCGCGCTCCACGGCTCGGATGCGCTCCCACTCACGAGCGTCGGCTTCGGCTTGCTCCTGCTCCTCGGCACGCCGACGCGCCTCGATCTCGGCTTGGCGCTGCAGGATGCGCGCAGTCTCGTCGGCGCGCACGCGATCGATACAAGCACCGCAAACGAGCTCGCCCTTGATCTCGGAGATCTCGTCATAAGCACGCTCGCCCGGCGTCGGGAGCGGCTTGCTGCACGACGAGCACGTGGCACACGCAGCGTGAAAGTGGCGGCCGCGCAATACGAGCGCGTCGGGAGCATCGCTGATGAAGCGGTCGTGACAACGCGAGCACACGACCGTGCGCGCCATGCACACGTTGCAACTGAGCTTGCCGCCCAGCAACGAGAACGTGTTGGAGATGACCTTCTCGCAGCAGAACTGGCAGCGACCACAAATATCGTGGAAGATCAACCCGCCCAGCCATCGGCCGTCGACGACATCGATGGCACACACGGGGCATTGGCCTTGTACGCGAACGACGCGACCTCCGACCGTCATGACCGAGCCGTCGGCGCCTTCCTGCGTGCCACCTCCACCCGTAAAGAAACTCATCGTGGAGCTCGAGTGGACCCACCGAGTACAACGCTACTCGAGGGAGAAGTGAGAGAGGGGCACCAAACAACACCACCAAGACGCAGCAGAGAAGCGAATGGCGCTCGTCAGCAAGAGGAAAGAGGAGGAAGCGAGACACGATCGAGCTCACTGCTGTTCTATCGTGCCCCGGAGAATTTATGTCTCTCAGCTCGATTGGCGCTCTCTTCTCCCCTCTTCTCTCTTGCGCTGTTGTTGTTGGTGTGGTGGCTGGCGCGCAGGAAGAGGAGTGGCTCGCGGCTTAGGGAGCGAGCAAGCGGGAGTATATTATCTAGCATCTTGTGTGGTGAGAGAACTTCAACGACCCCTGAAATCGGTTGGTGGCCGTTTGGCGGTTTGCGGCAGCAAGCAGAGAATGGATGCCGCAGGTGCAGGCATGAGCGAGGAAGAGCAGCTGGCTCTGGCACTCGCCTTGTCGGCTACGCAGCAGCAACAAGATCCCACTAGCAACAGCGCCTCGCCTTCTGTTTACAACCCCGTTGATCAATCGCCATCGGTTGGTATGGTGGTGGTGTGACTCTGACCGCTCTGCATTCTCATCGAGAGCGAGCGTGTACTGATACATCTCCACACGAAGCAGAGGTGTTCGACGAGCTTGACGCCGACGAGGAGGACCTACAGATACAAGCGGTGCCTCTCGCTGCACGATCTGACCTCGACAACAACACCAGACTGGCGCTGGCGAGCTCGGACTCGGAGCACGTGATCGACGTCGACAACTTGGATCTCGAACAGGCGATCTCGCTCACGGCCAGCCAAGAGGAAGTGCAGTCGTCGACTGCGCTGCGGCTCGCCAAGAGCGGCTATTCCCTCGTGAATCGGCTGGTTCTCGGGCACGATGAAGCATTGTTTCGGTGCGTCATGGTCGTCGGCCATACCGCAAGACTATCTTGTCTGCCTGCTTATCTGGTCACGCATCCGCAGCGAACACAAGGCTCGGCTTGCTCGACGAATCGCGCGGCTGGGAATGGTCGAATACATGTACGTGTTGCTTGTGCTCGATGGCATCTCGTGTCGCGCTGAAGATGGAACCCCTTGCTGCCCACAGAGTTCCAGACGATGGAAACTGCCAGTTCAGCAGCATAGCCGACAAGGTCTTGGGCGACGTGTACGCAAACACAAAGCTGTTGGCACTATCTATGCATTGGAATGGTTCGCCAAGAGAGTCTGATGTTTATGTCGCGTGCAACTTGACCCACAGCAAGTTCCACCACCGCGTACGTGAAGCCGTCGTGCACCAAATGAACCGCCATCGTAGCGCCTATCAGCCATTCGTGCCCGTCGACTATGACCGATTCCTTGCTGCGATGTCGGACACTAGCGGTATGGCCTCAGTGTTGCTGCTGGCTTCCATCGCACGCGAAGCTCTTTGGCTCATCGAGGTTCGGTGCGTGAGTGCAGTGTGGGGCAACCACATTACAATCCAAGCGGCTGCCGATGCTCTGGGAGTGCGCATTCTCCTCGTGACCTCGAACAAGACTGGCCCGCCGATCCTCGAGATTCTGCCGTCGGGACACGAGTACTCGCGCACGATATGGCTCTGTTACTACTGCGAGCTGCATTACAATGCACTATACACAAAAGAGGGTACGCGGCGTACACTCACGCCATGACGCTGGTGCTCGACACTGATATTCGCGCGTGTGGCCTCCACAGAGTACGAGGCAAAGATGGCTGCACAAGGCAGGCGCGGCTGTCGAGTGCAGTGAAGGAGGCTTGTGGCTGTACATAGATACGATCTCGGTGTGATCGAAGAAGCCCGTTGATTGCGCAACACCAATACACGCAACATTCGCAACGCACCAAACCAAACCAAACAGCAACCAAGAGCCGAACAGCAAACCAACAACAGCAGAGCGTCTTTGGTACATATACCAACAGCACGTCAGCTCTCGACGACGATGTCACGGTTCTATAGTGAAGCTGGTTATCACATCAGACTTTGAATCTGGTATCCTGAGTTCGAATCTCAGTAGAACCACTACTCTTTTTTTCTTCCCCTCCCTCTGCCTCTCGCTCCTCCTGTTGTGCCTTTCTGCTTTTCGCTGCTGCCTGAGCCGCGCGCCTCCGCTGGTCGTTTTCTCTTTTTTTGCGTGGGTGCTCGTGTCGTTGCTGTTCGTTGCTGCCTCGCTCGCTCGCAGGTGGTGTGCTCGGCCTCACCACGACCGCCACTCCTCGTGGCACCCGCCACCTCCACACCAATACCCGTAGACAACAACGACAACACGATGGCTAGCACGGTGGCAGACACGCGAGGCAAGCCCTTGAAGCTTGGGCACTTGTTCATACCGAGCGGCAAGTTCACCAAGGTGCTCAAGCATCGCTTCTGCCTGCTGACCACCAACAAGGAGCTCGATTGGTACAAGAAGCAGGAGGTGCGTATCACGATACACCGTCTTGTACCTTCGCCGCGTGTCTGGCGATCTTCGTCTCACTCGCGCACCAATGGCGTCGTGTGCAACAACAGGACTGCCAAGAGAACAAGCGCGGCGGCTCGATCAAGCACCTCGACACGTGCGACATCGAGCCGGTCGAGGACTACCAAGGACAGCA